>Ga0209343_10000590_pt1 | contig 50674 bp, 59 predicted proteins | sample RifCSPlowO2_02_FD_184026 | JGI IMG/M metagenome (GOLD analysis project Ga0209343, IMG submission 184026) | Groundwater microbial communities from Rifle, Colorado - Rifle CSP2_plank lowO2_0.2 (SPAdes) (version 2) | ecosystem: Environmental > Aquatic > Deep subsurface > Groundwater | place...
GCCCCCGTGGGTTGTGCGTAAGGCGCTCCTAAATCAGGAGCGACTTACGGAGTCTGTCGATCAGGCCGCCGCCTTCACTTGCAGACGCCAGGCATGCAGCAACGGCTCGGTGTAGCCGCTGGGCTGCACCAATCCCTTGAACACCAGCTCACACGCCGCCTTGTACGCCATGGAGGTCTCGAAGTGGCCGGCCATGGGTTGGTACAGCGGGTCGCCGGCGTTCTGGCCGTCCACCACGGCGGCCATGCGCTCAAAGGTTTCCTTGACTTGCGCTTCGGTGACGACACCGTGGTGCAGCCAGTTGGCCATGTGCTGGCTGGAGATGCGCAGGGTGGCGCGGTCTTCCATCAGGCCGATGTTGTGGATGTCGGGCACCTTGGAGCAGCCCACGCCCTGGTCGACCCAGCGCACCACGTAGCCCAAGATACCTTGCGCGTTGTTGTCCAGCTCTTGCTGCTTCTCGGCGGCAGACCAGTTGGGCGTGGCCGTCACAGGCACTTGCAGCAGGTTGTCCAGAATGCCGTCGCGGGCTTTTTCGTAGTTGGTCTTTTCCAGTTCCTTTTGCACATCGCTGACCAGCACCTGGTGGTAGTGCAGGGCGTGCAGGGTGGCGCCGGTGGGGCTGGGCACCCAGGCGGTGTTGGCGCCGGCATTGGGATGGGCAATTTTTTGCTCCAGCATGGCCTTCATCAGGTCGGGCATGGCCCACATGCCCTTGCCGATCTGCGCCTTGCCGCGCAGGCCGCAGGAGAGGCCCACCAGGACGTTGTTTTTCTCGTAGGCCTGAATCCAGGCGCTGGTCTTCATGTCGCCCTTGCGGATCATGGCTCCGGCCTGCATGGCGGTGTGCATCTCGTCGCCGGTGCGGTCCAGGAAACCGGTGTTGATGAAGGCGACGCGGCTGCTGGCCGCGGCAATGCAGGCTTTCAGGTTGACGCTAGTGCGGCGCTCTTCGTCCATGATGCCCAGCTTGACGGTGCTGTCGGCCAGGCCCAGCATCTGCTCGACACGGGTGAACAGCTCGGCGGCAAAGGCCACCTCGGCGGGGCCGTGCATCTTGGGCTTGACGATGTAGACCGAGCCCTTGCGCGAGTTGCGGATGGCGTCTTTCTTGGTGCGGGCCAGGTCGTGCAGGGCGATGGTGGTGGTGACCACGGCGTCCAGAATACCTTCGGGGATTTCGCGGGTTTCACCCTGTTTGTCGGTGTACAGCACGGCCGGGTTGGTCATCAAATGGCCCACGTTGCGCACAAACATGAGTGAGCGGCCGTGCAGCGTGACTTTCTTTTTACCGTCAGCGCCGGTGTACACGCGGTCGGCATTCAGGCCCCGGGTGAAGGTCTTGCCGCCCTTGCTGACCTCTTCGGTCAGCGTGCCGTTCAAAATGCCCAGCCAGTTGCCGTAGGCCAGCACCTTGTCGTCGGCGTCCACCACGGCCACGGAATCTTCCAGGTCCAAAATGGTGGACAAGGCTGCTTCCAGCACCAGGTCGCTCACGCCGGCCGGGTCTTTGGCACCGATGGTGGTGCTGCGGTCGATCTGGATGTCCAGGTGCAGGCCGTTGTGCGCCAGCAGTACCGACGTGGGGGCCTTGGCGTCGCCCTGGTAGCCCACCAATTGGGCGGCATCCGCCAGGCTTGTGTTCTTGCCGTCGGCCAGTTTCACCGACAGCTTGCCGTCCTTGATGCGGTAGCCGACCGAATCCACATGCGAGCCCTTGCGCAGGGGCGCGGTGCGGTCCAGTACGTGGCGGGCGTAGGCGATGACCTTGGCGCCGCGCTTGGGGTTGTAGCCGCCTTTTTTGCCGACCTTTTCACAGCCTTTGTCTTCGGAGATCACGTCGGTGCCGTACAGCGCGTCATACAAAGAGCCCCAGCGGGCGTTGGCGGCGTTCAGGGCGTAGCGGGCGTTGAGCACCGGCACCACCAGCTGCGGGCCGGCTTGTTTGGCCAGTTCGGCGTCCACGTTGGCGGTGGTGATTTTGGCCTTCTTCGGGCTTTCGACCAGGTAACCGATCTTTTCCAGGAAGGCGCGGTAGGTGGTCATGTCCGTGATGGGGCCGGGGTTGGCTTGGTGCCAGGCATCCAATTCGGTTTGCAGGCGGTCACGCTCGGCCAAGAGGGCGATGTTCTTGGGCGCCAGGTCGGCCACGATGGCGTCAAACCCTTTCCAGAACGCGGCGGGGGCAATGCCGGTGCCGGGCAGCACTTTCTCTTCAATAAAGGTGTGCAATACAGTGGCAATCTGCAGGCGGTGCGCTGCGGTGCGTGGGGTGGTGGTGGGCGTAGACATCTGAGGCCTTTCCAAAAAACGGAGTTAAAAATAGGATGGGGGGCGCATGCCCAGCCCGCAGGCGCAGGCAGGTTTGCGCATGGAAGTACTGTATTCCATACTTAATGCGAATACTATATGGAAAATTATCAATCTATTCGTTACAAAAACGTAGGTACTATGGCCGATTCCAAACCGCTTCCCCTGCAGGGCATCCGTGTCGTCGAGTTCACCCATATGGTGATGGGGCCCACCTGCGGCATGGTGCTGGCCGACCTGGGCGCCGAAGTCATCAAGGTCGAACCCTTGGCCGGGGACAGTACCCGCAAGCTGCTGGGCAGTGGGGCCGGTTTTTACCCGCTGTTCAACCGCAACAAGAAGAGCCTGGCCATCGATTTGCACAGTGCCAAGGGCCGCGAAGTCGTGCTGCGACTGATTGCCACCGCCGACATCGTGAGCGAAAACTTTAAAACCAGCACCATGCACAAGCTGGGGCTGGACTATGCGGCCCTGTCCAAGCTGGACCCGCGCCTGATCTATGTCAGCCACAAAGGCTTCTTGCCCGGCCCCTACGACCACCGCACCGCGCTGGATGAGGTGGTGCAGATGATGGGTGGGCTGGCCTATATGACGGGCCGCCCGGGCGACCCGCTGCGCGCGGGCAGCAGCGTGAACGACATCATGGGCGGCATGTTTGGTGCCATCGGGGCCATGGCCGCGCTGATGCAGCGCAACAGCACCGGGCACGGGCAAGAGGTGCAATCGGCGCTGTTTGAGAACAATATCTTCCTGGTGGCCCAGCACATGATGCAGTTCGCGGTCACCGGTCAGGCCGCCGCCCCCATGCCGGAGCGCATCTCGCCCTGGGGCATTTACGACGTGTTCAGTGTCAAAAACCAGGAGCAAATCTTTTTGGCCGTGGTGGGCGACACCCAGTGGGGCATTTTTTGCAGCGCCTTTGCCTATGCCGATCTGCGCAACGACGCCCGCCTGGCCACCAACAACGACCGGGTGCGCGCCCGTGCCTGGCTGATTCCTCTGTTGCGCGAACGCCTGGCGCTGCATAGCTCGGCGGAGTTGGCCGCCGTGTTCGAGCAACATGGCCTGCCTTTTGCGCCCATCACCGATCCCCAGCATTTGTTTGACGACCCGCATCTGCAGCAAACCGGGGGCCTGGCGCCTATGACCTTGCCCGACGGGCGGCAAACCCAGGTGCCGCTGTTGCCCCTGACGCTGGACGGTACGCGTCCGGGCCTGCGGTTGGACCCGCCCAAACTGGGAGAGCACGGAATCGACCTGTTGTTGAGCCTGGGGTACTCCCAAAGCGACATTGCCGAGATGCAACAGGCCGGTGTGCTGCCCCGGCCCCAGGCTGATTTGTAAAAGGGGGGAATCACCATGGACAAACTCAAACAGCTCGAATCCTTTATCTCGGTGGCGACGCGCGGCAGCCTGACCGCCGCCGCCGTGGCCGAAGGCGTGTCCCCCGCCATCATGGGCCGCAGGCTGGACGGTCTGGAGGAGCGGCTGGGCGTCAAGCTGCTGCTGCGCACCACCCGGCGCATCACGCTCACTCACGAGGGCAGCGCCTTTCTGGAGGATTGCCAGCGCCTGTTGGCCGATCTGGCCAACGCCGAGGCCAGCGTCAGTGCCGGGGGCGTCAAGGCCAGCGGGCATTTGCGCATCACCGCGCCCGCAGGCTTTGGCCGCCGCCATGTGGCGCCCCTGGTGCCCAAATTTCGCGAGTTGCACCCCGAAGTCACCATTTCCCTGAACCTGAGCGACCGGGTCATCGATATCGCAGGGGAGGGCTTCGACTGTGCGGTGCGTGTGGGCGATATGCCCGACTCCTCCTTGGTCAGTGTCCGCCTGGCCGACAACCGGCGCCTGTGCGTGGCCACCCCGGCCTACCTGGCCCGCCATGGCACGCCGCAGACCCCCAGCGATCTGGCGAAATTTCACTGCCTGACCCTGTCCAGCGATGCCTCGCAAACCCGGGGCTGGGCCTTCAACGTGGGCCAAGACCCCGCGTCGGAAGTGGTGCACCTCAAACCCGCCGGTCCACTGGACTGCTCCGATGGGCAAGTGCTGCACGACTGGTGCCTGGCCGGCTTCGGCATCGCCTGGCGCAGCACCTGGGAAGTAGAGGCCGAAATTGCAGCGGGGGCTTTGGTGTCCGTGCTGGATGCCTATGGCGCCCCCCCCAACGGCATCCATGCGGTATTCCCCCAGCGCAAGCACCTGCCGCTGCGGGTGCGCTTATGGATTGATTTTCTCAAGCTCCACTACGGTACGCCGGGGTTCTGGCAAGCGCAGTGAATTGCTATTAAAAAGATAGCTTCTTGCGCATATTTCATGTGGGTTAGAGGCTTAAAAGCCTCTCAAGCCTCGCCGAATTCGTCGCCCAGCTCCTTGGCCCGCTGTTGCGCGGCGTGCATGGCCTGCGCAAATAAGGCCTTGATACCCGAAGTGTCCATGGAGGTAATCGCCGCGTAGGTGGTGCCACCTTTGGAAGTGACGCGTTGCCGCAGGATTTCGGGAGGCTCGTTCGATGCGCGCGCCAACTCACCGGCGCCAATAAAGGTCGCCACCGCCAACTTGTAGGCCTGCTCTCTGGAGAGGCCCATCTCGGCTCCGGCGGCAGTCATGGCCTCCATGAAATAGAACATATAGGCAGGGCCAGAGCCCGAAAGGGCGGTCACCGCATCCAACTGGCTCTCGGCCTCCAGCCACAAAAAATCACCGGTGGTGGCGACGATGCGCTCCGCCCTTTGTCGGTCCGTGTCGGTCACGGCGCTGCGTGCATAGAGCGCCGTAATCCCCTTGCCAATGAGCGCGGGCGTGTTGGGCATGGTCCGAATCACACGCTCGTTCCCTAACCAGTGGCTGATGCTGTCGCTGCGAATGCCAGCGGCCACGCTCACATGCAAAGCGTCCTTGGTATGAAAACGCACCTGCAGCGCGGCTTCTTTGAAGGACTGAGGCTTGACGGCCCAAACGACAACCGAAGCGCGCGTCAGAAATGGCCCGGCCTGGGTTTGCGCCTCGATCCCGAATTGCACCTGAAGCCGGTCGCGTGCCTCTGCAAAAGGCTCTACGACATCGATGTTATGAACGGAAACGCCTTGGCGAAGTAGCCCGCTGATGATGGCGCTGGCCATGTTGCCGCCACCGATGAATGCAATGTGATCGCTCATTGATCTCTCCGTTTGAACAAATGAACTTGAGCTTAGCGTCTGAATCTCCCCAAATGTATTCAATCATTTGTATTTCTTCGTAAAAAATAATTGACAGGCCTCGGAAAGGGTTGCATAATCTAGGGCTTCGCTTGAAAAAGTATGAAGGTTCTGCCCAAATGGAGGCGATGTGAGTGGTTCATGTCGCGGACAGCGGGCCCAAGACTGACTTGGTGTGGGTGTTGCCAGATTCCTGGTGGATGCTTCTCCTGGTGCAAGTTGGGAATATTGAAATGATCCAGACTGAATCTCGACTAGAAGTTGCCGACAATACCGGCGCAAAGTCCGTCCTGTGCATTAAGGTGCTGGGTGGGTCAAAGCGTCGCTATGCGAGTGTTGGTGACATTATTAAAGTTAGCATTAAAGAGGCTGCACCGCGTAGTCGCGTCAAAAAAGGTGAGGTCTACAGCGCTGTTGTAGTTCGCACTGCCAAGGGTATCCGTCGTGGCGATGGTTCTTTGGTGAAGTTTGATGGCAATGCAGCGGTGTTGCTGAATGCCAAGTTGGAGCCGATTGGCACCCGCATCTTTGGACCCGTTACGCGTGAATTGCGTACTGAGAAGTTCATGAAGATCGTGTCCCTGGCTCCTGAAGTTTTGTAAGGACGCGCCATGAATAAGATTCGCAAAGGCGATGAGGTTATCGTTATCGCGGGACGTGATAAGGGTAAGCGCGGGAAAATCTCCCTGCGTAAAGATGACTCCCATGTGGTTGTCGATGGAATCAACTTGGTTAAAAAACACACCAAGCCAAATCCAATGAAGGGTACGGCCGGTGGCATCGTTGAAAAGACTATGCCTATTCACCAGTCCAATGTGGCAATTTTCAATGCTGCAACTGGCAAGGCTGATCGTGTTGGCATCAAGTTGCTGGCTGACGGTAAGCGCGTTCGCGTTTACAAGTCGAGCGGCGAAGAAATCAAGGTGGCATAAGCATGGCTCGTTTGCAACAACACTACCGCGAAAAAGTCGCTCCAGAGTTGATGGCCAAGTTTGGCTACACATCTCCTATGCAGGTTCCACGTTTCACCAAGATCACCTTGAATATGGGTGTGAGTGAAGCGGTTGCCGACAAGAAAGTTATGGATCACGCTGTCAGTGATCTGACCAAAATTGCAGGTCAAAAACCTGTGGTGACGATGTCCAAGAAGGCGATTGCCGGCTTCAAGATTCGTGAGAATCAAGCCATTGGTTGCATGGTGACATTGCGCGGCCTGCAGATGTTTGAATTTCTGGATCGCTTTGTTACCGTGGCTTTGCCGCGTGTTCGTGACTTCCGTGGTATTTCTGGCCGTGCTTTTGATGGTCGTGGCAACTACAACATCGGCGTCAAAGAGCAGATCATTTTCCCTGAAATTGAGTACGACAAGGTGGATGCCTTGCGCGGTCTCAATATCAGTATCACCACAACGGCTAAGACCGATGAAGAGTGCAAGGCGCTTCTCGCTGGTTTCCGTTTCCCGTTCAAGAACTGAGGTCACCTGTGGCTAAAATGGCTTTAATCCAGCGCGAGCTGAAGCGTGATCAGTTGGCTGCCAAGTACGCGAAGAAATACGCGGAACTCAAGGCAATCGCAGGTGACGCAAAACGTACTGACGACGAGCGTGCAGCAGCCCGTTTGGGTCTGCAAAAGCTCCCCCGTAACGCGAATCCGACCCGTCAGCGCAATCGTTGCGCCATCACCGGTCGTGCACGTGGCACGTTCCAGCACTTCGGTCTGGGTCGTTCAAAAATCCGTGAAATGGCTTTTGCCGGAGAAATTCCTGGCATCGTCAAGGCCAGCTGGTAAGCGAAAGGATAACTAATCATGAGCATGAGTGATCCAATCGCCGATCTGTTGACTCGCATTCGCAATGCGCAAATGGTGGCAAAGACCTCTGTGTCGGTGCCCTCTTCTAAAGTAAAAGTTGCAATTACCCAGGTCTTGAAAGACGAGGGGTATATTGATGACTTCAAAGTGACTGCGGCAGGCGGCAAGTCTGAGTTGGTAATTTCCCTGAAATACCACGCAGGTCGCCCCGTCATTGAGCGTATCGAACGTGTTAGCCGCCCTGGCTTGCGTGTGTACCGCGGCAGTGATGCTATTCCCCAAGTTCAGAATGGACTTGGCGTGGCGATCGTAACCACACCCCAAGGTGTGATGACGGATCGTAAAGCACGCGCTACCGGTGTCGGTGGCGAAGTTCTGTGCTACGTCGCTTAACGCTACATTGAGGAGTAATTAAAAATGTCTCGTGTAGGAAAAGTGCCTGTTATCGTCCCAGCTGGTGTGGACGTTGTGATCAGTGCTGGTCATATTGGTGTCAAGGGTGCCGGCGGAAGCTTGCAGGTGGCCCAGAATGCTTTGGTGAATGTTGCGAATGATGCTGGCACGCTGAGCTTTCAGCCTGCTAACGACTCTCGTGAAGCCAATGCAATGACTGGAACCTTGCGCCAGTTGGTGAACAACATGGTGGTCGGTGTTACCAAAGGCTTTGAGAAGAAGCTGAGTCTTGTCGGTGTGGGTTATAAAGCCCAGGCAACAGGAACCAAGCTGAACTTGAGTGTTGGCTACTCACACCCTGTGAACGTTGATATGCCTGCTGGGATTGCGGTAGCAACCCCAACCCCCACTGAAATTTTGATTAAAGGTGCTGATCGTCAGCGCGTTGGTCAAATTGCAGCTGAGATTCGTGCGTTTCGTCCACCAGAGCCTTACAAGGGCAAAGGTATCCGTTATTCGGACGAAAAAATCACAATCAAAGAAACCAAGAAGAAATAAGGAGCTGCAACATGTTGACCAAAAAAGAGCAGCGTCTTCGCAGAGCCCGTCAGACCCGGATTCGTATCGCCAATCAAGGCGTTGCGCGTTTGACTGTCAATCGTACCAATTTGCACATCTACGCAAGCGTCATCTCTGGCGACGGTGGCAAGGTGTTGGCAACTGCATCTACTGCAGAAGCCGAAGTGCGCCAGTCATTGGGCGGTACGGGCAAGGGTGGTAATGTGGCTGCGGCACAGATTATTGGCAAGCGCCTGGCCGAAAGGGCCAAAGCGGTTGGTGTTGAAAAAGTGGCATTTGATCGTGCAGGATTTGCGTACCATGGCCGCGTGAAAGCGTTGGCTGATGCGGCACGTGAAGCTGGCTTGCAGTTCTAAGCAGATCGGAAATAAAGATGGCTAAAGTTCAAGCAAAAATGCAAGGTAAGGCTGAAGGGCCTGAGGACGGTCTGCGCGAGAAGATGATCGCGATCAATCGCGTCACCAAAGTGGTTAAGGGTGGTCGAATTTTAGGATTCGCCGCACTGACCGTAGTGGGTGATGGCGAAGGTCGCATCGGCATGGGCAAAGGAAAGTCGAAAGAAGTTCCTGCTGCTGTCCAAAAAGCCATGGAAGAAGCGCGCCGTAACATGATCAAAGTGAGCCTGAAAAATGGTTCCATTCACCACCAGGTGAATGGTCACCACGGTGCCGCCAATGTCATGATGGCGCCAGCTCCCAAGGGAACCGGAATTATCGCCGGTGGACCCATGCGTGCGGTTTTCGAAGTGGTTGGTATTACCGACATCGTGGCAAAGAGCCACGGCTCTTCAAACCCCTACAACATGGTCCGTGCCACTTTGGACGCGTTGTCGGTATGTACCACTCCATCGGAAGTAGCTGCTAAACGCGGTAAAACCGTTGAAGAGATCTTCGTTTAAGCGAGGTCATCAGCATGACTACACAACAAACAGTGAAAATCCAATTGGTGCGCAGCCCAATTGGTTGCAAAGAGTCTCATCGTGCAACCGTTCGCGGTTTGGGCCTTCGCAAGATTCGCGGTATTAGCGAGTTGGTGGACACCCCAGAAGTCCGCGGCATGATTAACAAGATCAGTTATCTGGTCAAAGTGCTCTAAGAGGTTGATGATGGAACTCAATGGCATCAAGCCCGCAGAGGGTGCAAAACACGCCAAGCGTCGTGTTGGTCGTGGCATAGGCTCCGGTTTGGGAAAAACCGCAGGCCGTGGTCATAAAGGTCAGAAATCTCGCTCCGGCGGATACCACAAAGTTGGTTTCGAAGGTGGACAGATGCCAATGCATCGCCGTTTGCCAAAACGTGGTTTCAAATCGCATTTGCTGAAATTCAACGCCGAAATTACGCTGACAACTTTGGAAGCTTTCGGGTCTGGAGATGTTGATTTGTTGACTCTGAAGCAGGCCGGCCTTGTGGGTCAGTTGGCTAAAGTTGTCAAAATTATTAACACAGGCGTGCTTACAAAAGCCGTGAAAGTTAATGGTTTGGGCGCAACGGCTGGTGCGAAGGCCGCGATTGAAGCCGCTGGTGGCAGCGTAGCCTAATTTTGCGGTAGAAAGAAATATAAGTGGCAACTAACGCAGCCCAAATCGCAAAAACAGGAAAGTTCGGCGACTTGCGTCGTCGGCTTGTGTTCTTGTTGCTCGCGCTGGTGGTGTATCGGGTCGGTGCGCATATTCCTGTGCCCGGCATTGATCCATCGCAGCTGCAGCAGTTGTTTAAAGGACAGCAGGGCGGTATCCTGAGTCTCTTTAACATGTTTTCGGGTGGAGCTCTGTCACGGTTCACCGTGTTCGCTCTGGGGATCATGCCGTATATCTCGGCATCGATCATCATGCAGTTGTTGACTTATGTATTACCTACATTTGAGCAGCTAAAAAAAGAGGGTGAAGCGGGGCGGCGAAAAATAACCCAATACACGCGCTACGGCACGTTGGGTTTGGCCCTGTTTCAATCGCTGGGCATTGCCCTGGCACTTGAATCCTCCGCTGGCTTGGTAATCGCTCCTGGCATGGGTTTCCGTTTGACCTCGGTGGTGACTTTGACTGCCGGAACCATGTTTTTGATGTGGCTGGGCGAACAAATCACAGAGCGCGGTTTGGGCAACGGGATTTCTATTTTGATTTTTGGTGGTATCGCTGCAGGTTTGCCAAGTGCAATTGGTGGATTGCTGGAGTTGGTTCGCACCGGGGCAATGAGCATCATTGTTGCGCTGCTTATTGTTATTTTGGTTGCATTGGTGACCTACTTTGTCGTGTTCGTAGAGCGCGGACAGCGCAAAATTTTGGTGAACTATGCGAGGCGGCAGGTTGGTAACAAGGTATATGGTGGTCAATCCTCCCATTTGCCTTTGAAGTTGAATATGGCGGGTGTAATTCCCCCGATATTTGCATCGTCGATCATTTTGTTACCCGCTACAGTAGCCAATTGGTTCAGTTCGGGCGACTCGATGCGCTGGTTGAAGGATATAGCGAGCACGCTGAGTCCAGGACAGCCAGTGTATGTGATGCTGTATGCTACCGCGATTGTTTTCTTTTGCTTTTTCTATACCGCACTGGTATTCAATAGCAGAGAAACAGCCGATAATTTGAAGAAAAGTGGCGCATTCATCCCGGGTATACGCCCCGGTGACCACACTGCAAAGTATATTGACAAGATTTTGCTCAGGCTGACACTGGCTGGAGCGATCTACATAACATTAGTGTGCTTGTTGCCAGAATTTTTGATTTTGAAATACAACGTGCCTTTCTATTTCGGTGGTACTTCGTTGTTGATTATCGTAGTGGTGACCATGGACTTTATGGCCCAGGTTCAAAACTACATGATGTCGCAACAATATGAGTCATTGCTGAAAAAGGCCAATTTCAAGTCCACGTAGGGCGATTTGGGTAAAACCTCGTATGAATAGTCATACTTGGATGTGTATTAGGCATTAGTAATGGCGCAGGTTCCGCGCGAATCAAAGTCGGAACGAAGCTAAGAGTTTTAGGAGAGAAATTATGAAAGTTTCGGCTTCGGTCAAAAAAATTTGCCGCAACTGCAAAATCATTCGCCGCAAAGGCGTGGTTCGTGTGATCTGCACAGATCCACGGCACAAGCAGCGGCAAGGTTAATTGCAAGAGTTTTAGAGGACGAAAATGGCACGTATCGCTGGCATCAACATTCCGCCGCAACAGCATTCTGAGATTGGCTTGACCGCCATTTTTGGCATCGGTCGCACTCGCGCTCGCAAGATTTGCGAAGCCTGTGGCATTGCATATTCCAAAAAGGTCAAGGATTTGACCGACACCGATTTGGAAAAAATTCGCGATCAGATCGCACAGTTTACAATCGAGGGTGATTTGCGTCGTGAAACGACAATGAACATCAAGCGATTGATGGACATTGGATGCTATCGTGGGTTCCGGCACCGCCGGGGTCTGCCGATGCGTGGCCAACGGACTCGCACAAACGCACGTACCCGCAAAGGCCCGCGTAAGGCTGCTGCGTCTTTGAAGAAATAACAGGGATTGAGAAACCATTATGGCAAAAGCTCCCGCCAATAGCGCAGCGCAACGCGTTCGCAAAAAAGTTCGTAAAAATGTTGCGGATGGCATCGCACACGTGCATGCTTCGTTTAACAACACTATCATTACTATCACTGATCGCCAAGGCAATGCTTTGTCCTGGGCGTCATCTGGTGGACAAGGTTTCAAGGGCTCACGTAAGTCCACTCCTTTTGCAGCTCAGGTGGCTTCGGAAGTTGCTGGCCGTGCTGCTCTGGAGCAAGGTATCAAGAATCTTGATGTCGAGATCAAGGGGCCAGGTCCAGGCCGCGAATCTTCGGTTCGGGCCTTGGCTGCCCTCGGTATTCGCATCAACTTAATTGCTGATGTGACACCGGTTCCCCACAACGGCTGCCGTCCTCAAAAACGCCGTCGTATCTAAGTTTTTTAACAAGCCCACCGCCATCAACATTTGTTGATGGCTCCCGCGCTTCTGCGCGGCAGATGACATAAAAGGAAGATCAAGTGGCACGCTACCTCGGCCCCAAGGCCAAACTATCACGCCGTGAAGGCACCGACTTATTCCTGAAGAGCGCTCGTCGTGCGATTGGCGACAAAGCCAAGTTCGACTCCAAGCCTGGACAACATGGTCGTACTTCCGGTACGCGCACTTCCGACTACGGTCTGCAATTGCGTGAAAAACAAAAAGTCAAGCGCATGTACAGCGTGCTTGAAAAGCAGTTTCGCCGGTATTTCGAAGAGGCAGATCGCCGCAAAGGAAACACCGGTGCCAATCTGTTGTTCCTGTTGGAATGCCGTTTGGACAACGTTGTTTATCGCATGGGATTTGGATCTACCCGTGCAGAAGCGCGTCAAATGGTTTCCCACAAAGCTATTACCGTAAACGGCAAGTCAGTCAACATCCCTTCCTACATGGTCAAGGCAGGTGATGTGGTTGCAGTTCGGGAAAAGTCCAAAAAGCAAAATCGCGTCGTCGAAGCGCTACAGCTGGCGATGCAAGTTGGAATGCCTTCCTGGGTTGAAGTGAACGTTGAAAAGGCTGAAGGCACTTTCAAGTCTGTTCCTGATCGTGACCAATTTGGTGCCGATATCAACGAATCGATGATCGTCGAGTTGTACTCACGTTAAATCCGTTTGAGTTATTGAAATTGTTCCTTATTCGTGGCTCACCACGGATAAGGCGCTTCACCAGCCTTACCGATGTAACGAGTCGGGGGTATTGAGAGGAAGTCTGAGTGCAAACTACTTTGCTAAAACCCAAATCTATCAGTGTCGAGCAGCTTGGCACCAACCGCGCAAAGGTTGCGCTTGAGCCCTTTGAGCGTGGCTACGGTCACACGCTCGGAAATGCAATCCGCCGTGTTTTGTTGTCTTCAATGCCTGGCTTTGCTGCAACGGAAGTCACCATTGCGGGTGTGCTGCATGAATACTCGTCTATAGATGGCGTTCAAGAAGATGTTGTCAACATTCTTTTGAACCTGAAGGGCGTTGTATTCAAGTTGCACAACCGTGAGGAAGTCACGCTAAGCCTTCGTAAAGATGCCGAAGGTGTAGTTACTGCAGCCGACATCCAGACGCCCCACGATGTGGAAATCATTAATCCTGGGCATGTCATTGCCAACCTGTCGCACGGCGGCAAACTTGACATGCAAATCAAGGTTGAAAAGGGCCGTGGTTATGTACCAGGCACTATGCGCCGTCATGCCGATGAGCCGAATAAATCAATTGGCCGAATTGTCTTGGATGCTTCCTTTTCGCCGGTGAAGCGCGTGAGTTACACGGTGGAAAGCGCGCGGGTTGAGCAGCGCACCGATTTGGATAAGTTGGTCGTTGATATTGAAACCAATGGAGCGGTATCTGCCGAGGATGCGGTTCGTGCTTCTGCCAAAATTTTGGTTGAACAATTGGCTGTGTTTGCACAATTGGAAGGTAGTGAGCTTGCTGCATTTGATGCGCCTACCCCCCGTGGAAACACCCAATTTGACCCAATTTTGCTGCGGCCAGTCGACGAATTGGAATTAACAGTTCGGTCTGCTAATTGCTTAAAAGCCGAAAATATTTACTATATTGGCGACCTCATTCAGCGCACTGAAAATGAGTTGTTGAAGACACCCAATTTGGGTCGTAAGTCGCTCAATGAGATCAAGGAAGTATTGGCTTCCCGCGGCCTGACATTGGGTATGAAGCTTGAAAGCTGGCCTCCCGCCGCTCTTGAAAAACGTTAATTATTTGAACCCTTTTGGGATTCGTGCCAAAGGCAGTACCTGATCCGGCTGCCTTTATAAATTTAAAGGAAAAATACCATGCGCCATGGACACGGACTACGTAAACTTAACCGCACAAGCTCTCATCGCTTGGCGATGCTTCGCAACATGATGAATTCCATCATTGAGCACGAAGTAATCAAAACAACGGTGCCGAAGGCCAAGGAGCTGCGCCGCGTTATCGAGCCAATGATCACTTTGTCGAAAGAGGCGACCGTTGCAAACCGCCGACTTGCTTTTGATCGCTTGCGTGATCGCGATAGCGTTACTAAATTGTTCAATGAATTGGGTCCACGCTTCAAAGCACGTCCAGGTGGTTATACCCGCATCTTGAAGATGGGTTTCCGCGTTGGTGACAATGCGCCTATGGCCTTGGTGGAATTTGTTGACCGCGCTGAAACTATTGAAGTAGCAGCTGACGTGGTAAGCGCAGAATAAGGTATAATACGGGATACCGCGCGATGGAGCAGTCTGGTAGCTCGTTGGGCTCATAACCCAAAGGTCGGAGGTTCAAATCCTTCTCGCGCAACCAACTATTTGGTTATTGCTTTTAAAAAACGCCCGCTTTTGCGGGCGTTTTGCTTTTCGACTGGATTTGCATTTCCTTTAACTTTGTAGTCGTGTCGAAATAAACAGAACATTCTGTGCGTTTTCCCCGAGGATGATATGTGGTCAAATGCCCATGCTATTTCTCAACAGACACTTCGCCGACGCAGGTGGAGTGGGATCTCTGAGGTCGCAAATGTAAAAGTGGTTGTTTTTCTGGGGTGAAACTTCTTCGCTAGTAGTTCGTGCTTACCCGAAAATCAGCCCACCCCAGCAATGGCGCGCGTTTCCAATGTTTTTATCGAATTGAAAATTCTCTAAAAACCATGCTTTGAGCCAGTTATACGCTGGATCCTGACGCCTAGCCCGGTTTTTGTCGGGGTCTTCGTTCATGAATTACCCCCGAGTTTGGGTAAAAGTGTCATTCCAGTCCCCTCCGTTGGTCGAGGGGCATGTGAAACAAGGGTTGTTCTGCGGTGCGATACTTGGCCTCATGCGATTGAAATGTCTATTCACTGAGCATGATCGAATATATTATCCGCTAGGTAGGTTTCGACCTGTCGAAGACCTGTGCCAATGTGCAGGGACGGGGCAATGTCGGCTCGGCCAAGCTGTCGATCATGTTCAGCGAAGCGGACGGCAAGTATCTGCTCAAGAATTACGACGTGGTGGTGCTGGCAGCGGCATCATTTTTTTGGCTTCGGTATGGCGCTGGCATATGCCTGGAAAAAAATATGTTTAAGGATTTCGACGCGATCACCGTGGGCGACACCCACGCGCTGCTCAAGAAGATCAGCGTCGCCGACGTGCGCAAGTTCGTAGACAGGACCGGCGACGATCCCCAGAACCTGGGCCGGACATATGCCGAGACCACCTCGTACATCCCGACCGTGATCGGTGTCAAGCTGTCCGGTGTCGGCGCGCTTTGGGTGGCACAGAACATCGCATTCCTGTTGCAGGTGCGGCTCGGTGACATCAGATGTACGGAGCTGAAAAAGTATGATCAGGCACGTCTGCTCGAACTAGACTCGCGCACCGTCAATCAGAACCAGCAGTTCGTGTTGAGCGGGAACTGGACGGTCAGGGTGCTGGCGACGGCGGCACCGGGAGTGAGTGTGACGCCCGTTGGTTGCTTGAAGGTCGCTACTATTGTCAGCGGCGCCGCCGCCACCATCAACTCTGCGGAAGGTTGGTACGAAATCGCCGTGCAGACAGACATCGCCATTGAAGAAGGCGCCCCGCAGCCGTTTGAGGCGGCCTGCCGCGTGTTTGGTGGCCTGAGTGTTTGGGTCAAAAATGCAACGCCCCGCATCCATCCAAAACTGCTGGTCGCTAGCTCTTGGAGCGACGTGCAGCAACTGGGCGTGCAGGTCAAGAGCACCTATCTGATGACCAAGGCCTGCGTGTCGGCGGCGATCGAACGCTGTTCCGGCCGCGTGATCAACATCATCTCGCAGGTGCCGCAAGGCACGCCGTTGGTCAGTTGGAACGGCTATGCGATGGACAAGGACACGCTGGATGTGTTTTCGCGCTGGGTGGCGGGCAAACTCGGGTCGCAGGCCATCTCTGTCGATTGCATGGCGTCCGGTATGTGCGGGACCACGCAGATCGGCTATATCCCAGAAAAGGCGCAACCGATGATCAGGTACCAGACGCCGCTGCGGCGCCTGGCCAAGTTGGCCGACGTAGCCGCCGTCGGGCTCCTTGTATCCAATGGCGTCGCCTTTGTCACGGGCAACAAGTTAGCCGTCAACGGCGGAATGGCGATGCGATGAACGTGCCGGACCAACTCTTGACCACGCTTGCAAAGGGCGATGCAACCCTGAGCCAGCTGACGCAGATGATTGCCGTGCTGGAGCAGCGCGAGTATCCAGTGCGCCTGTCCATTGGCATTTCATCGTCCGCCACGGTCGATTCGCTGGGCACCTACTTGCGCAAACATGCCTTGTTGGCAGGTGTGCGCGCCGATATCATGCTGGGCAATTACGATGACCCGATCGGCGATGTTGATCAGTTTGTGCGTGCAGGTGTGGGGCAGATGGTGCTGCTGCCGTTTTTTGATGCGCTGCTACCGGCCTTTGAAGCGCAACTGGGCACAATGAGCGCTGACGCAGTCGATGCCAAGGAAGCCGAACTACGCGCTCGCTACCGGCTTGTCTTCGGCAAGGCACGGGCGCTGCGTTTGGTCTGGCTGGGCAACTTCCACCGCATGAACGCGAGCGCGGATGTTGGCGGCGACGACGTGGCAGAAGCGGTGTTGGCACGTTTTAATGCGGCGCTGCGCGAAGAAGCGGCAGCTTTCCCCAATATCCGGCTGATTGACACCGGTGACGTGGTGCGCACGGTCGGGCGCCAGACCGCCTTCGACCTGCGTTTCTACTTCCGCAACAAGGCGCCATACAGCGGCGCCTTCATGAACGAACTGGCGCGCCGCATTGCGCAGGCTTCGCGCGGTTTCGGCACACGTTTCCACAAGGTACTGGTGCTCGATTGCGACAACACCCTGTGGGGCGGCGTCGTTGGCGAAGATCTGATGAAAGGGATCAAGCTTGGACCTTACGACTATCCCGGCAATATCTTCTGGCGTGTGCAGCATGAATTCGCCGCGCTCGAACGCAGCGGGATCGTGCTGTGCTTGTGCACCAAGAACAACCCGGCCGACGTGGACGAAGTGCTGCGCAATCATCCGTCGATGGTGCTGCGCGATGCGCGGTTCGTCAGCAAGAAGGTCAACTGGGAAGACAAACCATCCAACCTGCGCGCGCTGGCGGCAGAACTGAATGTGGGCCTGGACAGCATGGTCTTCGTCGACGATTCCGCCTTCGAATGCGAGGCGGTGCGCCAGCAGCTACCGATGGTGACCACGGTGCAGGTACCGTCCACGCTGTCGGAATACCCTCGGGTCGCGCGCGAAATCGCCGAACTGTTCTTGGCCGGTGGCGTGAGTGCCGACGGCGCCGACAAGACCGCACTGTACCGACAGCGCGCCGGAGCCGAATCGGCCAAGGCGCAGTTCGACAACCAGGAAGCCTATCTGGCGTCGCTAGAGCTGAAGGTGGCGCTGGCACGCAATGTGGTCGCCAGTGGGGGGCGCATTAGCGAACTGTCGCTGAAGTCGAACCAATTCAACCTGACTATGCGGCGCTACACGGAAGCTGAGGTGACGCGTATGATGGGTGACGAGTGCTATGCCGTGTATTCGCTGAACGTGGCCGACAAGTTCGGTCCGGCCGGGCTGACTGGCGTCGCGGTATTGCGTTACGAGGGCCAGTTGGCGACAGTTGAGAACTTCTTAATGAGCTGCCGTGTGATCGGGCGCGGCGTCGAAACGGCCATCTGGGCCCGCATCGCCGCCGACGCAGTAGCGCGTGGCTGCACAGAACTGGGCGCGGAATTCATCCCCTCGCCCAAGAACGCCCAGGTCGCCGATTTCTACGACCGCCTGGGACTGCCTCTGCAAAGCATAAGTGCGGACGGCGCCCGCCACTACCGCGCGGCGGCATCCGCCTTCACCCCACCTGACACTTCCTGGATCGAGATTAGCTATGTTGAATGAAACCACACTGAAACAAGTCATGGTCACCATGCTGAACGTCGATGTAGCCTGCATCAACGACGATGCGAGCATGGACACGATCGAAAACTGGGACTCGCTGCGCCATATGAACCTGGTGCTGGCGCTGGAAGATGAATTCAAGGTGCAAATTCCCGACGAAGACGCGGGCAATATCACCTCGTACAAACTGATCAAGCTGGTGCTCAACGCGCTGCTCGTGGCCAAAGCCTAAGGAGCGCCGCATGGAATGGCTGATCGAACGGTTCCAGAGCGCGCCCGGCAAGCTGGCGTTCATTCACGAAGGGCGCGAGGTCAGGTATGGCGCCGTGGTGGCCACGATCACTAGTTTTGGCGAACGCATTGCGCAGGCCGCCATTCAGCCTGGCGAGACGGTGGTGGTGGTGGGCGACTATTCGCCCGAAGTGTTCTGCCTGATGCTGGCGCTGGCCCGGCACGGCTGCATCGTGATTCCGCTGACGACCAACTCCGTCATTGAGGAGTCGGTTGCGCTGGACGTATCGGGCTGCGACTGGTACGTGCGTTTCAGCGCCGATGGTATGGACGCAGCCTTTGAGCGGCGTGTGATCGTCAACTACAACGCCTTGCTTACCGAGTTTCGCACGCGTGGCGTACCGGGTCTGGTGCTGTTTTCGTCCGGTTCGACCGGCAAGCCGAAAGGCATCCTGCATGACTTCAACCAGGTCGCGGAAAAATTCCGCAAGGCGCGTCAGGCAGTGGTGGCGATTCCGTTCCTGATGATCGACCACTTCGGCGGCATCAATACCATCCTGGCGATTACCGGCAGCCTGGGCACCGTGGTGACGGTGGCCGATCGTTCGGTGGCCAATATCTGCGGTGCGATCGAACAATACAAGGTGGAGCTACTGCCGACCACGCCGTCCTTTCTGACGCTGTTGATGGTCACGGGGCTGCACAAGGAATTCGATTTGTCGTCGCTGCAGCGTATTACCTATGGCACCGAAGTCATGCCGCAGTCGACGCTGGACCGCGTGCGCGAAGCATTCCCCGGTGTGAACCTGCTGCAGACCTACGGCTTGTCCGAAGTGGGCGTGCTGCGCTCGCAATCGCGCGAGGACAGCTCGCTGTGGGTGCGCATTGGCGGTGAAGGTTTTCAGACCAAGGTGGTTGACGGTATCTTGTGGATCAAGTCCGAGTACGCGATGGTTGGCTACTTGAACGCCAAGTCCGAGTTTGACGCGGACGGTTGGTTCAATACGCAGGACCAGGTCGAGGTGGATGGCGAGTACTTTCGTATTCTGGGTCGCGTGACCGATCTGATCAATGTGGGTGGACAAAAGGTGTACCCGGCCGAGATTGAGAGCGTGATTCTGGGTCTGGACAACGTCCAGGACGTGGCTGTGTTTGGTGAAAAGCACAACCTACTCGGACAGATCGTGGTCGCCAAGATTGTGCTGGATGAGCCGGAAGTGGTCGATAGCGTCAAGAAGCGGGTGCGCCAAGCTTGCCTGGCCCAGCTCGCCTCATTCAAGGTGCCGACCAAGGTCGTACTGACGGAAGGCGTATTGCACAGCGTGCGGCAAAAGAAAATCCGGCGTGAGTAATTGCAATTGACGCGGTAAGACGGGCCGCACATACTCGTGGAATAGACGGCAAGAATGACGCTTGTTCCCCGCTTGGCCCGCCAGAAGCTTGCGATAAGCTGGCGGCACGACAGGGCTAATCCAACGAAATGTTGAGAATTACATGCAAAAGAAAATCGAGCTGATACAAAAGCTGGCGGACGCGAAAAAGATCATCAATGAGCTGCTGCAGGATGAGGAATTCGATTATTTCTCGATCCAGAAGAAAACCGAGACCGACGCCAAGCTGGCCCGATTCGGCAGTACACAGGCCACCACGATCTACGTGTCAAGTATTCTGAAGCACGCACGGGTGCTGAACCCAAGGCGCACGCTGCATTTTCTGAGCAACAATTTTCTCGACGAGCAGACGCCCGGCGAATACGACGGCGCCGTGTTCCTGCTGACGAATAACGACATCGGCCCGAACCTGTTCAACTACATCGACTTTTACCGCCGCAACGAGAATTCGATCTTTATCGTCTGGGACTGGGATCCGCAGCACTGGACGTATATGAGCTGCATGTTGGCGATGCATTGCGATTTCTTTATTTCGTCGGCCTCCGAGAATGCCTACATGTTCTCGCACTTTAATCCCTACGTGCTGGGGCCGGTGCTGGGCGGCGTCAATCAGTGGACGCGCAAATTTCTGCTCGAGAATATTCCGCTGTTGATGGCCGAGCGTTCCAATGAGCCGATGGGTGAGCACGCGTTTTATGCCGACTTTCCCAAGCGTAACCGTGCGATCCAGACGATAACGCGCAAGCATCCCGGTGTGGGATTTTCGGATGGCAAATACACGGCGATGAGCGATTTGGAAAATTTGCAGAAGTGGGCTGGCTACAAGGTCCACTGGATCATGCCGGTGCTGTGTGGCGTACCGGTGCGCGTGCATAACGCCATGATTACTGGCGGCATCCCCGTGGTGCCCTCGTTCTATAAGAATATTCCCGAGATCGTTGGGCTGGGCGACGTGCCGCTGTATTACGACACGATTGATCTGGTCGAGCCCACCCGTATCAATGCCCTGGCCGTGAAAAAATTCGACGAGGCGGGCGAAAACGGCCTGATCGAGCGCATTTGCAGCAGCATCAAGCACAACCATATCGACCGGCGCATCGAGGATATCTTCGTGCTGCTCGAAGACAAGCTGGACCAGACCAAGAACGATACGCGGGAATACACCCTCGGCTACTTCCGTCAATGAACCCCACGCGGAGCGCGGCATATGAGCATACAAGACTGCAAGATTATCGAGCTCGACAAGCATGCCGACCCGCGCGGCAACTTGTCCGTGATTGAGGGCAATAACGATGTTCCTTTCGACATCAAGCGTGTCTATTATTTGTACGACGTGCCGGGTGGATCTTCGCGCGCTGGCCATGGGCATAAGGAACTGCAACAATTCGTGATTGCCATGTCCGGCAGTTTCGACGTGATCGTCGATGACGGTATCGAGCGCCGCAAGTTCCAGCTGAACCGCTCGTATTACGGACTGTACATTCCGAAGATGATGTGGCGCGAGGTGGAAAACTTCTCGTCTGGCGGCGTGTGCCTGGTAATCGCATCGACCTTGTATGACCCGGCTGACTACTATCACGATTACGATGAATTCAAATCGGTCGTCCACGCCAGGACCTGACGCCCATGCCTATCCCATTCCTGGACCTGAAGGCAGTCAATCTGGAGCAGGGCGCCGACTTGGAAGCCGCATTCAAGCGCGTGCTGCATTCCGGTTCCTACATCCTTGGCGCCGAGGTTGATGCCTTTGAAAAGAATTTCGCGCGCTATTGCGAGACTGACCACTGCGTCGGCGTGGCCAATGGCCTGGATGCGATCTTTCTGATCCTCAAGGCCTACGGCATCGGCCAAGGCCACGAAGTCATCGTGCCGAGCAATACCTATATCGCGACCTGGCTTGCCGCCTCGCACTGCGGGGCTGTGCCGGTTCCGGTGGAACCGGTGGAGGCCACGTATAACCTCGATCCGGCCAGGATCGAAGCGGCGATCACCCCGCGCACCAAGGCCATTATTGCCGTGCACCTGTACGGGCAAGTGGCCGACATGGACACCATCAATGAGATTGCCAAGCGTCATGGCCTGAAGGTGATCGAAGACGCGGCGCAGGCGCATGGCGCGCGCTACAAAGGGCGCCGTACCGGCAGCCTGGGCGATGCCGCCGCTTTCAGTTTCTACCCTGGCAAAAACCTGGGTGCCCTGGGTGATGGCGGTGCGGTGATCACGCGCGACGAAGCGTTGGCCGAAGCGATCCGCATGTACCGCAACTATGGCTCGCGTGTGAAGTACCACAACGAAGTGCTGGGCTTCAATTCTCGCCTTGACGAACTGCAGGCGGCGCTGCTCAATGTCAAGCTTGCCGAGTTGGACCGAATGAATGCGCAGCGGGCGCGGATTGCCGCACGGTACACCGAGCGCCTGGCGTCGGTAGAAGACGTGACTATCCCGGTGGTTTCGTCCTGGGCCGACCCGGTGTGGCATTTGTATGCCATTCGCCATCCGGAGCGCGCTGCGCTGGCCGCGCGGCTGGCGGCGGCAGGCATCGGCACGGTGATTCATTATCCGATTCCTCCGCACCGGCAGCCGGCCTATGGCGGTATGCAAGTGGGCGAGGGGGCGTATCCGATTGCCGAGGCAATCCATCGCGAAGTCCTGAGTCTTCCGATCGGTCCGACGATGACTTTGGCGCAGGCGGACCAGGTAGTGGATGCAATCCGTGGCTGATCAAGAAGTCCAACCCTGTGCGATTGTGATCCCGGTGTATTTGCCGCAGTTGGAGAAGTTCGACCAGTTCTCGCTCGATTACTCTGTGGCCGTGCTCAAGGGGCGCTTTCTGTGCTTTATTGCGCCGGAAGGGATGGACACCGCGTATTACCATGCGCGTTATCCCGACATTCCATTTGAGTTCTTTGACAAGGAATTGTTCGCCTCAATCCCCGGCTATAACCGGCTGATGCTCGGGATGCCGCTGCACGAACGTTTTGCTGGGCATGAGTTTTTACTGATTTTGCAGGCCGACGCGATTGTTCTGCGCGACGAACTCGATTACTGGTGCGCGCAGCCATTCGACTATGTCGGCGCCCCCTGGCCCGAGCAGTACGAGTTGTTCGTCAATCTGGACCGGTTTGAAGGTGGCTATGGCAAGCACATGAAAGTCGCGGTCGGCAATGGTGGGCTGAGTTTGCGGCGGATCCGCAAGTGCGTGGCGCTGCTGGAAGAATTTCCGAGCGCAAGCAATGTGTTCCGGCATACTGGGTCAAGCGAAGACCTGTTTTATTCGGTGATGGGCAATCTGTCGGTTGATTTCATCATTCCGAACGAGATCACGGCCTCGCGCTTCTCGATGGAGCTCAAGCCATCGTTCTACTACCATGTGAATGGCGGCAAGCTGCCGATGGGCACGCACGCCTGGTGGAAATACGAGCCGGAATTTTGGCGCCAGCATATTCCAGGCATGCCTGCACTGTAGCTCTGTGGCAAAACCGGGGTCAGCCCCCGGTTTTGCCACAGAATAATCAGGCGGTTGCAGCTGGTGCTGGGACAGGTACTTTCTGCAGCACGGTCAGAAGGTGTGGGCCGCGCCATTCTTGCGACACGATCATGAACGCGCCCTTGAAACCATAGATCGCGGCCCAGCGGTTGACGTTGTCGAAATACAGCGGGAAGGTCTGTTCCGTAATGAAGTTGACATGGGTCGGGTCGCGGAACAGTTCGATGTGTGGATAGGCTGGCGTGAACGATAAAAAGGTGCCATCCATCTTCAGCACGCGGTAGACCTCGTTCATCAGCTCGACAAACGCGTTGCGGCGCGTCGGCGCATACACCAGCGGCGGAATGTGTTCGATGAAGTCGTGCGCGGTGACGAATTCGAACATGTCGCTGTCGAAGGGTATCGCTTCGAGTACCAGATCAGCACGCTTGACGTTGACTTCAGGAAGGTCTTGCACATCAACGCCGTAGACCTCATCGGCATTGAACAGGTTGCGTGGCGTTCCTCCGCATCCCAGGTCCAGGCTCTTTGTCATGTATTTCCCTCACGCAATTTAATTGGCGACATTTTTCGCCCCTAAGGTATTGTTTAGTCTCCAACCAGTAAAGTCTTCGCGGAAAATGCAAGAACTTGTTAGAGACCAAGACCAGTCTGTCCAAAGGCATACGCCACTGGACAGACTGGTACAGAGGCAACGCCAAGCAACACGAATGATCATTATTATTGATTTTTTGAGGTTAGACGCATGTTAGCAAAAACCATCCAAGGCGAGTTTATCAACCTGCGGCCACTACAGGGTTCAGATGCCGAGCGGACCTACAACTGGCGACATTCCGCACGCGCCAAATATCTGAACCAGGGGGCTGCCAGCGTGGAACAGCAGGCGGCCTGGATCGCTTCACGGCCGGTTACGGAATACAATTTTATTATCGAATTGAAGAGTGGCCATGCAGTTGGCATGGTGTCCCTGACGGGGATAGACACGATTAATCAGCATGGTGAGTCGGGCCGCTTCCTGATTGGCGATGAAGACGCCGTCAAGGGCACGCCAGCAGCAGTTGAAGCGATGAAGCTGATTTACGAATTGGCGTTTGATCAACTCGGTTTGATTCGTATTTGCGGCACCGTTGCCGCTGATAACCACCTGATGATCAAGTGGCAAAAGTATTTGGGCATGAAGGAAGAGGGGCGGCTACGGAATCATCTTTACCTGGATGGCCAATTTCAGGACGCTCTTTTTCTCGGCTTGTTGGTCGATGAATATCGAAAAGTAACTCTGCCCCGCATGAACTTTCTTGTCGCTGCAGGACGCGTAAAGAACGAACTTAAACCAACCGCACAAGGTAATTGAATGCTAAACAAAGACGCAGTACACGCCATTATTTTTCAGGCATTGGCAAATGTGAACGACGAGCGCGGCCCGGACGAACAACTCGACATTAGCCCTGCCACGATTTTGTTTGGCACCGATGCTGTGTTGGACTCCCTTTCACTGGTTTCTGTGATTGTCGATGTTGAAGCTGCTGTTTCTGAGGTGAGTGGGCGCGACGTGGTGTTGACGGATGACCGAGCCATGAGCCAAGAGGTGTCACCTTTCTCGGATGTCGGTTCGCTGACTTCCTATATTTTGCTTTTGTTATCGGAGCCTGTTTGATGACAACGACTTTGAAATACGCTGGAAAATTTGCGTTGGTTACTGGTAGTCGCCGTGGTGTGGGGCGCTTGATTACAGAGCATTTGCTGCAGCATGGTGCCAAAGTAGCGGGTTTTGCACGGGGCGATGCGACTTTTGAACACTCCAATTATGTGCATTTTCAAGTCGATGTCAGTGACCCCGCGGCTGTTCAAAAAGGTTTTGCTGCCCTCAAAAAAATTACTGAGGTTATCCATATTGTGGTTAACAACGCAGCCGTATTGACCTCTCAATACGCCATGATCATGCCGCCTGCTGCAGCGCAAGCGATGATCAACACCAATTTACTAGGCACCTTTATGGTGTCGCGTGAAGCCTCTAAGATGATGCGTAAAACCAAATGGGGCCGTATCATCAATATCGGGTCCATGGCAGCCAGTTTGGAACCAATCGGCGACTCGGTTTACGCAGCTTGCAAAGCCGGGGTTTCAACCTTGGCCAATGTGATGGCGCGTGAACTGGCTCCGCTTAATGTAACGTGCAATACATTGGGCGTGAGCGGTATCAAATCCGACATGTTGGATCAATTGCCCAAGGAGAAAATTGCGGCCGTCATTGCTGGTCTACCCCTGCCGCGTTTTGCTGAAGCCGACGACATACTCAATGTACTGGACTTTTTTGCTTCGGATCGCAGTTCTTACATCACGGCACAAACCGTTTTCCTGGGTGGAGTGAACTAACCGTGGCCAGCGTGGTTGGCAACTGGGGCGGCGGATCAGTTTGGCGTATCACCAGCGGTGAATTTCCTTCTAATGCCTATTTTTGCGAAGCCAATGTGCCAGGTGGCGGTATTTTGATTGATGCTGGGCTTGATGGCGCTGCCATTGATGAACAAATGAGTGTGCATGGGTTGCGACCGCACCAAGTTTTTTGTACCCACGGTCATTTTGATCACATCGGTAGTGCTGACTACTTTCAAAAGAAGTATGGTTGCCAAGTTTTCTTGCATAAGGGCGACGCACGGACAATGAAATCTGGTAATTTTCTATTGATGGTGCTTAAGATTGATCAGAAAATTAACTTGCCACAAGTGACTTTTGTGGACGATCAGTTCGCTATCGACATTAATGCGCATTCGCTTACCTATAGGGCGACGCCAGGCCATACACCCGGCTCCTGCGTCATTGAATTTGGCGATGCATTGTTTACAGGGGACACACTTTACAGTCGAGGCGTCGGTCTATCCAATCTGCCGGGTGAAGATGCGGAACTACTCAAGCAAAGTATTCGCGGGCTCTGGCCAAGCCTAACCCCGGCCATCACCATTTATCCCGGCCACGGCAATTCTGCCGATGGTGAGGCAGTACGCAACCAAAACCTTGCACTGCAACATTTTTTGAACGCGACATCAACGTGAGCAACACAACTTATTCTGGTATCACCATTGCAGGCGTCGGCCATCATTTGCCTGCGCAGGCTGAAGATAACGCAACACTCTGTCGTGGTCTTGAGGTAACTCCCGCGTGGATACTGGAAAAAACCGGTATTGAAAAACGCTATGTCGCAGCCGCCGATGACAGCGCTTCAGACTATGCGGCCAAGGCGGGTCAGCGTGCCTTGGAGATGGCTGGATTGGCGCCCGATGTGGTTGACCTGATTGTGGTTTGCACCTTTTCTGGTGACTACCTTTTTCCGCCGGTTTCTGCCAGGGTTCAGCAGCAACTTAAAGCCACAAATGCACAGATCTTTGATGTGCAAGCCAACTGTACAGGCTTTGTTACGGGTCTTACTGTTGCTTCTGACCGTATGAAGGTTGACCCCAGCGTGCGCCATGCGCTGGTCATTGGGGTTGAATTCATGACCCGCTACATCGACCGCACCGACGTCAACACTGCCATTTATCTCAGTGATGGCGCGGGTGCAGCTTTACTAAGTCGGGTTGATCCTGATCTGGGCATACAGGCATCGGCTTTTCACACCGATAGCTCCAACTTTGAAGCAGTGCGTATGCGCGGCGGAGGTTCCAGCTTTCAACGCCATGGTCGGGTTTTTGACGCCGCCATAGATTACATGGAAATGAACGGCATCGCCACTTGGAAGCAGGCAATCACGCATTTGCCCAAAGTGATCCGCAAGGCCTGCGAAAAAAGTAACGTTGAACTGGCTGCGGTTGACTTTTTGCTATTTCATCAGGCCAATCTGCGGATGATTGAGTACATTGTCAAAAAGATGGGGTTTGACATGTCTAAGACTTACACCAACGTGCAGCATGTGGGCAATTCTGGTGCTGCTTCCCTAGCCATTGTGCTGAGCGAAGCCGTATCGCAAGGCTGCCTCAAAAACGGTGACCTGTTGGTGTTGGCGGCCGTCGGTGCCGGTTTTAATTTTGGGGCTAGCGTCTGGCGCTGGCATATGCCTGTCAGTAAGGCAGTCTAAGCATGTTTAATAACTTCGAAATCATCCAGATCGGCGACACCCAATCGCTGGTCAAGACCATCACCGAATCTGACGTGCGCAAGTTTGTCGAGATGACCGGCGACGACAACCCGCTGCACGTCAACCGGGCGTATGCCGAGTCAACCGCGTTCAAAGACATCGTGGTGCATGGTATGTTGGGCGCATCGTTTATATCCACAGTGATTGGCACTAAATTGCCGGGTACCGGCGCGCTATGGGTGTCGCAAAACATCGAGTTTTTATTGCCGGTGCGTTTGGGTGATGAGCTCACCATTAGTTGCACCGTTTTGAAAAAATATGAGCGTGAACGCTTGCTGGATCTTGACACACGCATCCTGAACCAAAACCAGCAAGTCGTGCTCACAGGTCAAGGCAAGGTCAAACTGCTCAGCACCGCAGCCCCCGCAGAACCAGCGCCCACCTCAGAGCGGCCCCGCGTTGCCATCGTCACCGGCGGAGCCGGTGGCATCGGCAAAGCCATTTGCTTGCGGTTGGCGCAAGACGGCTATCACGTGGTGGTGAACTACCATGGCCGGGCAGAGCGGGCTGCTGAAATTGTTCAAGCCATCAACGCAGGGGACACGCGAGCGCTTGCTGTGCAAGCAGACGTGGCTACAGAATCAGGAGCTGACAAGTTGATCAAGGCGGCTTTGCAAATGTTTGGCGGCATCAGCGTATTGATCAATGCTGCATCGCCGCACATCAACCCCAAACCCTTGGCCGCGACACAGTGGGCTGACGTGCAGCAGCAGTTGGATGTACAGGTCAAAGGCGCTTTTAACCTCACCCGAGCCTGCGTACCCCACATGGCAGCACAGCGCTGGGGGCGTATTGTCAACATCACATCGCAGGTGCTGGACGGCCCGCCTTCTGTGACTTGGACGGGGTATGCCATGGCCAAGGGGGCTTTGGCCGTTTTTTCAAACTACATGGCCGCCGAGCTGGGGCCGCAAGGCATCACCGTTAACTGTGTGTCGCCCGGCATGTGTGAAACCAGCCTGATTGGCGATGTGCCAGAAAAAACGCAGTTAATGGTCGCCCGCCAAACGCCGTTGCGCCGCTTGGCCAATCCGGCTGATGTAGCCGCTGCCGTGGCTTATTTGGTTAGTGACGATGCCAGCTTTGTCACCGGGGACACCATTGCCGTTAACGGGGGGATGGCGATGCGATGAATAACAAAGCTGACTGCACCTGTGCACCCGGTTCAATGGGCGCTGCCAATCTCATCGTACACGCCACCTAATTGTTGGGCCCGCCACATCGCAATGTACGCCGCTTCCAGGTTGAAGCAAAAGCCCTGCGTGTCAAAGAGCGAAAAATGGGCCTGGTTGTTGACCAGCTTGGCCTTGCAATCCGCCAGCAACGTCGGCTCCTGCGCCAGTTGCAGGGCCAAGGCCTCGTAATCCGCCAACGAATGGGTGGCCAGTTCCGGCATGCCAATGGCGTGCAACAGGCTACCGGCCACCCGGGATGGGAAGGAGTTGCCCATGTAGCTCACCACGGGCAGGCCCGCCATGAGCGCGTCGGCCGCCGTGGTGTGGGCGTTGTAAGGGTGGGTGTCCAAAAAGACATCGGCTTGCCGGTAGCGGGCCAAATGGTCTTCTACCAAAGGGACCCGGTCGGCAAAGACCAGCCGCGTGGGGTCCACGCCGCGCGCCTGGGCTTCCTGGCGCAGATTGCGCTGGGCCAGCTCGCCACGGGACATCAGCCACAGCACACTGCCCGGCACCTGCGCCAGGAGCCGCATCCACACATCAAAGACCGGTGGCGATATTTTGTAGTCGTGGCTGAAGGAGCAAAACACCACGCCAGTCTCCGGCAGTCCGCACTCGCTACGGCTGGGCGTGCGCGGGGAGATCTGCACGCTGTTGTCGGTGGGCAGGTAAGTGTCCGGCAAATAGGCCACTTTTTCGTTGTAGAACTGCTGTTGCCCGGGCGGGATGATGTGCCGGTCGGCCAGGATGTAGTCGAAGTAGTCCACCCCCATGGTGCCGGGGTAGCCCAGGTAGTTCACCTGCACCGGGGCGGGTCGGTAGGAAAAAATATCGGTGCGGGTGTCGGAGGTGTAGCCGCCCAGGTCCACCGCAATATCGACCTCCAGGGAGCGCATCAGCTGGGCAATTTGCACCGAGCTCATGTCCCGTGCGTCGATAAACTGGTCGAACGCCTTCAGCATTCGGGCGCGCAGCCGACTTTGGTCATCAATGCCTAAGGAAATGGCGATGGTTTCAAAGCGGGATTTGTCATGTTGCTCGAAGACCCCCGCCATCAAATGGCCGACCGGATGTTCACGCAAATCCGGCGACACGTAGGCCAGGCGAATTTTTTGGTGCCGGTAGCGCTCGCCCGTCCACAGTGCCGTGGTGCGTCCGGGGTTGTGGTGCGTGGCAAAGATCTGGGCGGCGATCTGGTGGTCGCGGGCCTCGTCCGACAAGGACATGAAGGCCAGCGACTTGCACACACGTTTGCCGCTGCGCACCCCTTCCACGATGTCGCGGCCCAGGGTGTCATGGCCCTTCCAGTCGCAGATGTGCATGCGTTCGTAAAAAAGCAGACCGGGTGCGTAGTCAAAATCGGGCTTGATGCGGAGGAGCTGTTCAAACATGGCAATGGCTTGCTCACTTTGTTTGAACTCGGTCAGCATGATTCCGCAGTTGCCTAATGCGGCCACATGGCTGGGGTTGATGGCCAGGATCTTGTTGAAGCGCTCCAGCGCGTCCTTGTGCCGGAACATGCTGCGCAGCAGGGCACCGCTGTTGAGCAAGACCTCTTGCGACTGGGGATCAATCTCCAAGGCCGCGTCGTAGCTGCGCAGGGCCTCTTCCTTGTTGCCCATGGCCTGCAGCACCGCACCCCGCAGGTAATGCAAAGGCGCAAATTGGGGCGTGGCCTGTACGCCGCGGCTGCACAAATCCAGCGCGTCTGGGAGCTCGCCGGCATTGAGTGCAATGAGCCCCAAGGAATAGAGACAATGGGCGTTGTGGGTGTCGACGGCCAGGACCTCCTGGAACAGCAGCGTGGCGCCAGCAATGTCGCCACGGGTCTGCAATTCAATCGCCTGGATCAGTTTTTTCGTCAAGGGCATCGTCGGTCACCAGAATATGGCCATGGGAAAGACTTGTGTTTTGCTATCAAATAAATAGCTGATTGCGCAGTATATATAAGGGCCGGAGGCTGTTTTTGTCTAAATTTTCGGGTGGTCTGGGTGCTACGGCGCCTTACACCTGCATGTTCATGATGTCAGTGTAAGCCTGCACCATGCGGTTTCTGACATGCAATGTGGCCTGAAAACCAATCTGGGCCTTCTGGATGGCCACCATGGTTTCTTCCAGGCTGACCTTGGGGTTTTCCATCTGCACTTCTTGTTGCAGCCGGGTGGCCTCGTTTTGGGCTGCGCTGACCGAACCTAAAGCGCTTTTCAGGGCGCCCGCAAATCCGCCACCTGCACCGGCGACACTTGCCGACGCGCCGGGGCGCACCCCAGTGCTGGGGCGTATGGTCGTCGGCATTGAGACGGGGGTGAGCTTGAGATCCATGGCGGGTCTCCCTTAAAAATGGGAATGCAGCGATCCTATGCCCCCGGCACAGGGGTTATTATTTTAATTTGGGGGGTAAAGCGGGTGTTTATTGCCCTAATGTTTTCGAAGGTGCACCGAATAATCAATCCCACACGTGAGGCAGTTTGTGCCCCACTGCTTAGGAAAACCCGATGCCTGCAGTTGCCACCATCCCTTTGAATCCCACCATCGCCCAGCGCGTGGCTGGGCTCGACCAAGGCCAACGGCTGCGCTTGGCCCTGGGGATCGTGCTTTTTGTAGCGATTGCCATCATGGGGCTGGTGATGGGGCGTCAAGCAGAATGGCGTGTGCTGTACTCCAACCTGGCGGATAAGGACGGTGGCGCGGTCATTGCCCAGTTGAGCACTTTGAATGTGCCCTATAAATACACCGAGGGCGGTGGCGCCATCCTGGTGCCCGCCGACCGCGTGCACGATGTGCGGTTGAAACTGGCGTCGTTGGGCTTGCCCAAGGGATCGGTCAATGGCTTCGAGATGATGGAGTCCAACCGCTTCGGCATGACCCAGTTCCAGGAGCGGCTGACCTTTCAGCGGGGACTGGAAGGGGAGTTGACCCGTTCCATTCAGGCGCTGTCCTCCGTGCAGAACGCACGGGTGCATCTGGCGCTGCCCAACCAGAATGGTTTTTTCCGCGAGCAGCAGAAACCTTCCGCCTCGGTGCTGCTGAGTCTGTATCCGGGGCGAACACTGGATCGGACGCAGTTGGCCGGCATCGTGCATTTGGTGGCCTCCAGTGTGCCGGAGATGAATTCCACGGCGGTGAGCGTGCTGGACGACACCGGAAAGTTGTTGTCGTCGCCTCCCGACGGTTCGGGTGGTTTGGGGGCTGATGCAGAGCAGCTGCAGTACGCGCAGCAGATCGAGCAGCTTTACAGCCAACGCATTTTGGATATCCTGGAGCCCATTGTGGGCAAGCAAAACGTCAGGGCGCAGGTGACCGCCGAGCTGGATTTTTCGCAAACCGAGTCCACGACCGAGTCGCACACACCCAACCAAACGCCCGATTCCAGTGCGATTCGCAGTCAGCAATTGGTGGAGAGTGGTGGCTCGGTCAGCCCGATAGCACCTTCTGGGGTGCCCGGAGCCACCACCAACCAGCCGCCTGCCCAACCCGCTGCACCCATCAATGGGCAGGCCCAGACGGTGGCGGCTGCTGGCCAGCCTGCGGCGGGTTCCGCTTCCGCAGGCGGAAAGCGCGAATCCATCATCAACTACGAGGTCGATAAAACGGTGCGGGTGGTCAGAGGCGCCACCGGTGTAATCAAGCGCATCAACGCCGCCGTGGTGGTGAACAACCAGGTCAGCACCGACGGGAAGGGAAAAGTGACCAGCACCCCGTTGACCGACGCACAGATTGAGAAAATGAGCGCCTTGGTGCGTGAAACGGTGGGTTTCAACAAAGACCGCGGCGACTCTGTCAATCTGATGAACGCCGCATTTGCGCCCATCAAGGATGAAGTGGTTGATATGCCCTTGTGGCGTCAACCCGAAGTACTGGACATGGCGCGCAGTTTTGCCTGGCCCTTGGGAACTTTTGCATTGGCTGCATTGGTGCTGCTGGGGGTGATTCGCCCCGCCATGAAAACCCTGCTGCAAGCGCCGACCCTGGTGACCAGCGATGCGGAAGCCCGCGGCAACCAGTTGGACACGATTGAGGGCGAGGAGCCCGAGCGGCCCCAGCTGGCCGGTCCGAGCGAGCCCGCTCTGGCATCGGCGGCGGAAACGCGCCTGGAAGATGCCCGCAAACTGACCCGTGACAACCCCGCTGCTGTGGCCAATATCGTCAAGGCCTGGATGAACGGTGAGGCGCCGACCTAAAGTCCGGCGCAAAATAGCACCATGGCACAAGACGACGGACTACAAGACGCGGCAATTCTGATGATGTCTCTGGGTGAGGCAGAAGCATCGGAGGTGTTCAAGCATTTGTCACCCAAAGAGGTGCAAAAGCTGGGAGAGGCGATTGCCAAAACCTCCCAGATCACCCGCGAGCGGGTTGACGAGGTGGTAGGTAAATTCACCGGGGTGGCTGCGTCGCAGAGTTTGCTGGTGTCCAACTCGGGCGACTATGTCCGTTCGGTGCTGAAGCTGGCGCTGGGCGATGACAAGGCGGCCTTGCTGATCGACCGCATTTTGCAAGGAGGGGACGTCTCCGGCATTGAAAGCCTGAAGTGGATGGACCCCTTGTCAGTGGCCGAGCTGCTGCGCAACGAACATCCGCAAATTGTGGCGGCCATTTTGGTGCACCTGGACTTCGACCAGGCCGCCGACGTGCTGAAAAACCTGACCGAGCGCCAGCGCAACGAGGTCATGCTGCGGGTGGCCACCATGGAAGGTATCCAGCCGACCGCCCTCAAAGACCTTAACGAAGTTTTGTTCAAGGTGCTGGCCGGTGGCGACAAGATCCGCAAGTCGTCGCTGGGCGGTGTCAAAACCGCTGCGGAGATGATCAACCTGATGGGTACGGCGATTGAAGGCACCGTGATTGAGTCGATCCGCAGCCATGATGCCGATCTGGCCCAGAAGATCATGGACAAGATGTTTGTGTTTGACGATGTGATCAAACTCGACGACAAGGCCATTCAGATGGTGTTGAAGGAAGTGTCCTCCGACGTTCTTATCGTGGCGCTCAAGGGTGCACAGCCCGAACTCAAGGAAAAAATCCTGGCCAATATGTCCTCACGGGCTGCCGCCACCTTGCGGGAGGATCTGGAGTCCCGCGGTCCCATGCGCCTGTCCGAGGTGGAAGCCCAGCAAAAGGAAATTCTCAAAACGGTGCGCCGTTTGGCCGACGAAGGCCAGATTGTGATTGGCGGCGGGGGTGGCGACGACGCCATGGTCTGATGACCCGTACCCATTCACGCTTTATTCCCGGCGAAGAAGTCGGCGCAGTCACCGACTGGCAGTTTGGTGCGGTGGACCAGTCGTCCCTGCGGTTTGCCGCCAAACTCAAGGCGCAGGAGGAGGCACAGGCACAGGCCAAAGAAAGCGTGCTCCGGCAGGCGGGTTTTGACGACGGTTATTCCCAGGGTTTCGCCCAGGGCCATGCACAGGCGACCCTGGAAGGCCAACGGCAGATCAACGAATACATTGCCACGCAAGGGCAGGAAGCGGCCCTGCAATTTGGCCAACTGTTGGAGTCTGCGCAGGCGCAAATTGCAGAGCAAGAGCAGGTGATGGCCAAGGGCGTTTTGGAGTTGGCCTGTGAGTTGGCGCGCCAGGTGCTGCGCCATGAGTTGTCCACCAACCCCAATGCCCTGCAGCCCGTCATCCGGGAAGCCCTGGGTGTATTGGCTATCGACAGCAAGGCAGCTTTGGTTCGCTTGAACCCTCTGGACCAGGATGTACTGGCCGAGGTGCTGCGCACGGAGTTTTCGGGCTTGTCACTCACTTTGCTGGCGGACACCTCGATCGCACGGGGGGGCTGCCTGGTCGAGTCGGCGGGCACCGTGGTGGATGGCACTCTGGAAAAACGCTGGCAGCGTTCCGTAGCCAGTTTGGGGTTGGATTCTGCGTGGGAGGTGGGCGATGGCATCGACTGAACCCAGCGGAAAGTGGCAGGAGTTTCTGGACCGGGCCCGCCAGAGTGTGGCGCACGACAGCACGCTGGAGGTGCGCGGCACCCTGACCCGCTTGACCGGCCTGGTGCTGGAAGCTTCTGGAATCCGGGTGCCCGTGGGCTCGCAGTGTGTGGTGTCGATGAAGTCACGGGAACCGGTGTTGGCCGAAGTGGTGGGCTTTTCCGGAGACCGGGCCTTTCTAATGCCCGCCGGTGATGTCTATGGTTTGTCCAGCGGTGCGGGCGTGGCGCCCGCTGCCGCCTATGTGCCTGTGCCTCGCCTGGGTGAGGCTGCTTCCACTGTGTCAGCCGCCGATGCTGGCATGTTGCGGCTGCCCTTGGGTGACGGATTGCTGGGCCGGGTGGTGGATTCTCAGGGCAATCCGATGGACCGCTTGGGGCCGATTGCCGACGTGAGTTCCCGGCCTTTGGACCGCAAGCCCATCAACGCCATGGACCGGGCACCCGTGCGGGAACCTTTGGACACGGGGGTGCGGGCGATCAACGCATTGCTATCGGTCGGCCGCGGACAGCGTATTGGCCTGTTCGCGGGCTCTGGGGTGGGCAAAAGTGTGCTGCTCGGCATGATGGCCCGCTACACACAAGCCGACGTGATTGTGGTGGGTCTGATCGGTGAGCGGGGCCGAGAGGTCAAAGAGTTCATTGAAGATATATTGGGCGCCGAAGGCCGGGCGCGCTCGGTGGTGGTGGCGGCTCCAGCCGATGCTCCGCCCCTGCTACGCATGCAAGGCGCCTCCTATGCGACCGCCATTGCCGAGAGTTTTCGGGACGAGGGAAAACATGTACTGTTGCTGATGGACTCATTGACCCGGTATGCCATGGCGCAGCGCGAAATTGCCTTGGCCATTGGGGAGCCCCCTGCCACCAAAGGTTATCCCCCCTCGTGTTTCGCCAAACTGCCGCAGTTGGTCGAGCGCAGTGGCAACGGTTTGAATGGGGTGGGGTCCATTACGGCCTTCTACACGGTGCTGTCCGAAGGCGATGACCAGCAAGATCCGATTGCGGATGCTGCACGGGCAATTTTGGATGGACACATCGTTTTGTCGCGGACCTTGGCGGAGTCCGGCCACTACCCGGCGATTGATGTGGAGCAGTCGGCCTCCCGCGTGATGCACAACGTGGTGCCTCGGGCCCACTTTGAACTGGCCCGCCGCTTTCGGGCGGTTTACTCGAAGTACGAGCGCAGTCGCGATTTGGTACAGATTGGTGCCTATGCACAAGGTTCGGACCCCGCACTCGACGAGGCCATTGCTTTACATGCCCATATGAGCCATTTCTTGCAGCAAGACATGTACGAGCCGGCTCCTATGCACATGGTTGTGGCGGAGATGTCTGCGGCGACTTCGCTGAATCCGAATTTTGGATGACCAGAGCTAGAGCACACCCCTTGGAGCGGCCATGTCTGAACTGAGAAGTATTGTTTTGGCGATTGAATTGGCCACCCGTCAACGCGACGACCTTGCCAAGGCCGCCGCCAGAGCCCAACGCGCCCTGGGCGGTGCGCAGCATCAGATGGCGCAATTGCAAGGGTATGCGGGGGAAACCGATGCCCGCTGGTCAAGTCCCACCTACGTGGCCCTGTCGGCGGAGTTGATCCGGCACCATTACCAATTTACCGCCCGGCTTCAGCAGGCCATTGTGTTGCAGACCGATGCGATCAGCAAAGCGAATCGCCAGGTGGAATTAGCGGCGCAGGCGCTATTGCAGTCGGAATTCCGTTTGGCTGGCCTGAAGCAGGTTCTGGAAACACGGCAGTCCGCCCTGCAACTGACGCAAAGACGCAAGGAGCAGCGATTGACAGATGAATTTGCAGGGATGCAACATGCCCGGATTCGGGCGCGAACCATGAGCGGGGAAACCCTATGACCATCGAAAAAGCACATACCTCCAGCGAGGCGAAACCGACCGCTGCTTCAAATGCCAAAGGCACCAAGGGAAAGGCTTCAGGCACGGACCAGGCGGGTGCGGGGGGCGCAGGTGGTTTTATGGCAGTTTTGGCTGCTTTGGATACAACCGTAACGCTGACCAATGACGAGGAGCCGTCACAGTCGTCTTTGCCAGCGCCTCAAGACGGGTCTATGCTGGCGTCCACACTGACTGCGGCGGCGCTGGCGGCAGATCCTGATGTGCCTATGGATGCCGCTGCTCTGCTTGCGCAGTCCATGCAATGGAGTCCAGTGCAGGCGGATCCGACGGTTGCGTCTGCTACCGTTGCACCTTTGAATGTTCCTGGCAGTCCCACAAAAGGCTCTGCGTTGCGCCTGCCCTCAGACGCTCTGACGCCCAACGCGCTGTCACAGCCAGGTCTGGTGGCCGAGTCCACGACGCCAACAACACGAAAATCTGGCAAGGGCTTGCCGGACTTCACGGCGAATCAGGCAGCTACAGACGTGGCCGCAAGCAATGTCCAGACTGATGTACAGGCGCTTTCCAAACTGCAAAAAGCAGAAGATGTGTTCAATCGACCCTCCCCGGTCGACACCGCGTTGGCAACGGCTGTAGTGGCTGTTCGGCGTGAAGACAAAGTAAGTGAGCACGCCATCTTCAAGTCAAATGCCACGGAGGGGGCTCAGCCACCTCAAGCGGTCCCCACGGGGGCTCCGGCAACCGCAGTGTTGACGGAGTCGGCGGTGGTTCCACCATCCGAAGTGTATGTTGCGGAGCAGGTGAAATACTGGATTTCGAATGATGTTAAAAACGCCGAAATGACGCTGGAGGGTATCGGCGACAGCCCGGTGGAGGTGAGCATCAGCATGCAGGGCAATGAAGCGCAGGTGGCGTTTCGCACCGATGAGTTGCGGGCCCGCGAGGTGCTGGAGAATGCCAGCCTGCACTTGAAGGACATGCTGCACCGCGAGGGCCTGGTGTTGTCAGGCGTTTCTGTCGATACGGCAGGGGCTGGCAATCAAGGTGCGCAGGACCGTAAGGCTCAATCGGGGGGGCGACAGGCCACCGTGATCTCGGCACAGCCTATTCCCGCCGATTCGCGCCCCCAAACAAGCCGCACTTCGGGGCGCGCCTTGGATCTTTTCGTTTAGCGGGTGCGGAATATGTCAAGATCCGTTCGGTGGCTGGGTTAGTGCAGTTTATTTGCGCTTTGTGCCTGGCGGATGTGTCCAATAATGGACGGACCTCATTAAGGAAATATTGTGTCTGGGAAACCCAAAGCAGCTGATGCATCTGAATCATCCGATTCCGGAAAAGCCCCTGCCAAGAGCAAGAAGATGCTGATCATCATCGTCGGGGTGGTACTTCTACTTGTATTGGGTGGCGGTGGCGCGTTCTTCTACATCAGCAAGCAGCGGGCGGCCGCAGAAGAAGGAGCCGATGGAGCCGAGGAGACCTCCACCAAGGCGCAATCCCGTGCCAAATCCCAAACGCCTCCGGTCTATTTGCCATTGGACAATATGGTGGTGAATCTGGCGGATCAGGGAGGGGAGAGGGTAGCTCAGGTCGGTGTCACTTTGGTGGTGACGGATGCACACGCCTCCGACTCCGTGAAGGCCTACCTCCCGACCATTCGCAGCGGCATCCTGATGCTGATTTCCCAGCGCACTGCAGAGGAACTTTTGAAGCAGGAGGGTAAAGAGCTGCTTGCAAAAGATATTCTTCGCGAAACTTCGCTCCCTTTTGGCGGTGGTGAAGACGATGACGAGGACGCAGAGCCTCCCAAAAAGTCTAAAAAAGCCAGTAGGAAAAAAGCACATACGGAATATCCAGTGACCGGGGTCTTGTTTTCCAGCTTTATTATCCAGTGATGGAGATTCAGGTGCTGTTGTATGAGTGAATCATTTCTTTCCCAGGAAGAAGTTGACGCCCTCCTTGAAGGAGTTACTGGTGAAAGTCAGAAAACCGTTGAAGAAGCCGCGGAACACGGGGAGGTTCGCGCCTACAACATTTCCAGCCAGGAACGCATTGTGCGTGGGCGTATGCCCACCATGGAGATCGTCAACGAGCGTTTTGCGCGCAATTTGAGGGTTGGTCTTTTCAACTTCATTCGCCGCAGTCCTGAGATATCGGTCGGTTCCGTGGTGGTGCAGCGATACAGTGCTTTTTTGAGAGAGTTGGCCGTACCAACGAACTTCAATATCGTTGCGATTCGACCCTTGCGGGGAAGTGGCATGGTGGTGTGTGAACCCGCTTTGGTGTTTGGTGTGATTGACACCTTGTACGGCGGCATCGGGAAATTCCAGACCCGGATCGAAGGCCGGGATTTCTCCGCAACTGAGCAGCGTGTCATCAATCGGTTGGTTGATGTGATCACGGCGGAGTACAAGAAAGCGTGGAAGGGGATCTACCCCCTGGAACTGGAGTACCAGCGCTCGGAGATGCAGCCACAATTTGCCAATATCGCCACACCGAGTGAAATTGTGATTTCAACCTCGTTCCAGTTGGAAATTGGCGATATTTCTGGCGCCATTCATTTTTGCTTTCCTTATTCCACGTTGGAGCCCATTCGGGATGTGTTGTATTCATCCACGCAAGGTGACTCCATCGAGGTGGACCGGCGTTGGGTCAATGTGCTGACACGCGAAATTCAAGCCGCGGAAGTTGTTTTGGTTGCCGAGTTGGCGCGTGCTGACGCGACTGTGGAGCAGTTGCTGGGCATGAAGAAAGGCGATTTTATTGAATTGGACCGTTTACCTAGAATTCAGGCGTGTGTGGACGGCGTGCCCATCTTTGAGTGTCAATACGGTACCCATAACTCCAAATATGCAATTCGCATTGACAGGGCGTTGCGCGGCAACGACCAAAATTGGTTAGGAGAAAGAAATGGCATCTGAAGACAGACCCGATGAGGCGGCTGACGATGGAATGGCCGATTGGGCGGAAGCCCTGCTGGAACAAAAGGCCTCCGAATCTACGGGGTCTGATGGGCAGCCGGGCGGTGTGATGGCGGGGGATGCCCCCAAGCCGTTTTCCTCATTTCCGAGTGGTGGCGGCGAAGCCCCGATCAACGACATCAATATGGTGCTGGACATACCGGTTCAGCTGTCGGTTGAGCTGGGCCGCACCAAGGTGCCAATCAAACACATCTTGCAACTGGGCCAGGGCTCCGTCGTTGAGTTGGATGCACTGGCCGGCGAGCCTATGGATGTTTTGGTCAATGGCTATCTGATCGCCCAAGGGGAGGTTGTGGTGGTGAATGATAAATTTGGTATTCGCTTGACCGATGTGGTGACGCCGTCTGAGCGTCTGCGCCGGATCAGTAAAAGTTGATCGGTCGGGATGACGCAGTCTTTTGTTTCCGTGGTGTTTTTCATTGTTTTGCTTGCCTGTCTTCCCATGGCCGTCAAATGGGTGAAGCAGCGCACCAGGGAGGCAGAGGGGGGGGCTGGCGGTCATTCGAAAATCATTTCGGCGGTGGCGGTCGGACCGCATCAACGGGTTGTGACCGTGGAAGTTGGCCCAGAAGGCGGGCGAGTTTGGTTGACGTTGGGAGTGACACCCCAGGCGGTTTCCTGCTTGCATTGCGCGCCCGTGGTGTTGTCCCAAAAAGCAAGTGGCGAGCTTCCTTCCGTGCATTTTGTGGGAACAAACTGAATATGGGTGCCGTTTATCGTTGGAGAAGTCATCGCTTCCTGGGTGTGCGCGTGCTTGGCAAGGGTTTGTTGGGAGGGGTGCTGACATCGCTGCACGGTGTGGCGGCTGCCCAATCCGGGGGGCAATTGCCCTTGCTGGTGGGGGCTGGCGATTCGGGCATGAGCTTTTCGGTACCCATTCAGACACTGTTGTTTTTTACGGCGCTGTCGTTCTTGCCAGCGGTTCTCTTGATGATGACGGGTTTCACGCGAATCGTCATTGTGTTGTCGCTATTGCGTCAGGCACTGGGGACCCAGTCGGCGCCCCCAAACCAGGTCATTGTGGGTTTGTCGCTGTTTTTAACTTTTTTTGTGATGGGCCCCACGCTGGACCGCGTCTATGCCGACGCGTATGTGCCTTACACCAAAAATACGATTCCATTTGAAGCGGCTCTCAGCAAGGCCGAGGCACCCGTACGGAGTTTTATGGTGAAGCAAACGCGGCAGTCTGATTTTTCTTTGTTTGCCAAACTGGCAAAGCTCGGACCAGAAGCTACCGCGGAAACAGCTCCGATTCGTGTGTTGGTTCCAGCTTTTGTCATCAGCGAGTTGAAATCTGCTTTCCAGATTGGATTTATGATTTTTATTCCCTTTCTGGTGATTGACATTGTTGTTTCGAGCGTCTTGATGTCACTTGGGATGATGATGTTGTCACCGGTGCTGGTTGCGCTTCCGTTCAAGCTCATGTTGTTTGTGTTGGCGGACGGATGGAATCTGCTGATAGGGTCATTGGCCGCCAGCTTTGTGACCTGAAGGGAGTGCATTTATGAATTCTCAAATGGTGTTGACTATGGGGCAAGAGGCCCTTTTGATGCTGCTGATGGTCTCTTCGCCAGTATTGGGTGCTGCTTTGGTGGTTGGACTGCTCGTGAGCCTGTTCCAGGCAGTTACGCAGATCCATGAAGCCACTCTTGCCTTCGTACCCAAGTTAATTGCAGTGATCGCGGTCTTTGCCATTGCCGGCCCTTGGATGCTGACCATGTTGGTCGAATACATTCGCCGGACCCTTGAGGCGATACCCGGTACGGTAACTTAATGAAGGCTGTGCCGTGATCTCATTCACCGAGGCGCAGCTCATGGCGTGGGTGTCGCCCTTGGTGTGGCCATTCCTGCGTGTGCTTGCGGTGTTCACCACGGCGCCGGTGTTTTCCTCCAGGGCTTTTCCGACGAGGGCCAAAATTGCCCTTGCTTTCTTCGTTGCGCTCGGTACCCAGGCGAGTTTGCCTTCCATGCCCGTCATCGGTTTTAACGACCCACAGGCATTTGGCGTGGCGCTCCAGCAAGTTGGAATCGGGCTGGCTATTGGGTTCGTTGTCCGCCTTGTCTTTGCTGCAGTGGAGCTGGCTGGAGAGGTAGTCGGGTTTCAAATGGGGCTGAATTTTGCGGCGTTTTTTGATCCGACCCTCAACGCACAGTCCAGCGCGGTGGCGCGTTTCTTTGGTCAAATGACGTCTTTGCTTTTTGTGGTGATGAATGGTCACTTGATGGTGCTTGTCGCCGTGAACCGAAGCTTCCAATCGTTCCCCGTGGACCAGAATTTTCTAGAGGCCTTAGGCCAGATGAAGTTGTATCGTTTGGGCGCTGACTTGTTTGCCAGCGCTTTATGGATTGCCCTACCGATGGTCGGTATGTTGATGTTTACGAATTTGGCGTTGGGGATTATTTCCCGAGTTGCGCCGCAGATGAATATTTTTGCGGTCGGATTTCCGATCACGCTGGTCGTGGGCTTGGTCGGAATCGCTGTGACACTCCCGATGTTGGATCAACCCTTCATTGCACTCATGGGCCGCGCCATTGAGGTGTTCGGTGGCAATTAAGGGCCTTGATTAAACCAATTCATTGCGAATGGCGTAGACCGCTAGCTCTGCATTGTTGGCCAATTTAAGTTTTTCCAAGAGCCGCGCCCGATAAACACTGACGGTTTTGGGGCTCAACATGAGATCCTCGGCGATGTCGGACAAGCGCTTCCCGGATGCAATTTTGAGTAAGGTTTGCAGCTCACGCTCCGATAGTGTGCTGTGAAGCGCCTCTGTTGTCGGCGAAGCCAAGTTCTCCACCAACATCTCGGATACCTCGGGTGTCAGGTATTTGCGCCCCAGGGCCACCGTCCGTACGGCGGTGATGAGATCTGCTGGGTCGCCTGCCTTGTTTAAATATCCGTGGGCACCCGCACGCAGGCACCGGATCGCGTACTGGTCTTCCGCAAACATGGAAACAATCAAAACTCGAATAGGTGAATTGGTTTCGCGCAGACTGGCAAGCACATCAAGCCCACCTCGCCCGGGCAGGTTGAGGTCCAAGAGCAGCACATCACAAGGAGTTGATCGAAGAACTTCGCGAACTTCGGTGTAACTCCCCGCTTCTGCAATGACTTGAATGTCAACCGCGTCGGCAAGCGTTTCTCTGATGCCGCGCCGGACCATGCCATGGTCGTCGCAAAGAACAACACGTATCACGCGATTGACTCCTCTTGTGCAGGACGCTCTCCGCAGTCCAGGGGGATGGAAAGAATGATGGAGGTGCCTGCACCCTCGCGGGTGCTCACGTCGAGCCACCCACCTACGGTCTTCGCGCGTTCGTGAAGTCCACGAATACCAAAGGCTTGAGGTTTGTGCATCTCCAGGTCGGAAATTCCTTTCCCATTATCAGTCACCTCCACGGTAAGGACCCCTTCCGCATCTGACAGCTCAATCTGCACCAAGCTGCAGTTTGCATATTTCGACACGTTGGTCAGCGCTTCCTGGGCCGTGCGGTAAGCGGTCAGTTGGATGGATTTGGAGGCGGAAAGGTGCTCGCTGTTTGCCCTTAGCACCGTTTTGATCCCCGTGCGCCTTTCAAAGCTGGTGGCCAACCACTGCACCGCGGCAAACAAACCTTGGTCCAGAATGGAGGGACGCAAGTTCATCATGATGCGCTGACTGGCCCCAATGGCATGTTGCAGCATATCCATTGCTGCTTGGAGGTGCTCCTGTGTTGCGATGTTTTCGTTGTGCCTGGAAATCCAACCTAAGTCCAATTTGACGGCGGCAAGTGAGCCACCGATGTCATCATGGATTTCCCGGGCTATGGCTGCCCGCTCTCTTTCTATGGCGGTTTGCAAATGGCCTGCAAACTCCGCAAGGCGTTTTTCAGAAGCTGCGAGCTCCTGATCCGCCAATTCTTTTTCGATCCTGCTTTGGTGCAGTTCCAGCGTTCGCAAAATGACGCGTTCCAGTCTACCCAAGTCATCCTTTTGCAGGTAGTCATTGATTCCCAAATGAATTGCCGCGACTGCTGCTGCTTCGCCAATGGTTCCTGAGAGCAATATGAAAGGTGGACGGCGATGGGCGGTTGGTAACGCAGACCAAGCGTCGAGGGCTGTGAAGCCTGGTAAGCGATAGTCTGCAAGGATGAGGTCGAACAAGGTGTCCCCAGTCAGCTGCAAAAACCCTTCCAGTGTTTCCACTCTGGTAATCGTAAAGCCAAATCCGGCTTTTCTCAGTGCGCGAGTGACCAACTCGTGGTCGAGGATGGAATCCTCCAGATGCAGGATCTTCATAGGGTTATCCGGTGGTCTTGGTTCCATATTCGACGTTATCATTGCAATTGATTATGGGCCTTGAACGCAGGGGGGGGGCATGCGGTTGTAGTTGGTATTTTGATCTGCTTGTACTCAAAGATTCCCCCAATGCCCCGGATTCCTGATAACCTAGGTATCCGAGTGGTTCAAGTTCACGATGCAAGACTGTGATTGACGCAAACAGTGGTTTTTAGGACAAAAGACAATGCAATCATCATTGACATCGACCGCCGCCCCGGCAGTGCAATTGCCTGTCATGCTTGTGGCTGAGGTTCAGGATTCATTACTCGTGGTTGTGCATGATTTGTCTAGGCTGGATGGCCTGCTAGCGCACACCATGGAAAATTTGATGGAGCGTTTCACCAGTGCCAGCGCCAATTTGGCCGATCCTGCATTGATGGACTCCAGGGAGCTCGATAGTGTGCGTAGCACCTTGCGAGCGGCGGTTACTGAATTACAGTTTCAGGATTTGGCCTCGCAGCTCATTGTTCATACGTCCAAGATTCTTCAGGGGTGTGCATACCGTTTGGCGTCCGAGTCTATGGGCTCTGAAGATGGTGAAGCAATACCATTCGTGGAAGAGGTGCCTGAGCGCCCTAATCCCGTAACGCAGGATGAAATGGACGCGGGCTCCATCGAGCTTTTTTAGTTTTGCGATTTTATTTAAAACCACTTAAGTTGTACTAGTCGGAGCTTCAAATGTCTTTAATTCTCGCTGTAGATGATTCACCGTCCATGCGGAAAATGGTGTCGTTCACTTTGACCGGTGCTGGGTATCAGGTTGTGGAGGCGGTAGACGGGCTTGATGCCTATGAGAAAGCGCAGGCACAGTCATTTGACTTGGTTCTTACGGATCAAAATATGCCGCGCTTGGATGGGTTGGGTTTGACGCGAAAATTGCGGGATCATCCTCAATTCAAGACGGTTCCTATCCTGATGTTGACAACGGAGTCCAGTGACCTGATGAAGCAGGCTGGACGCGCGGCTGGTGCGACAGGTTGGTTGGTCAAGCCTTTTGATCCGGCGAGATTGCTTGATGTAATTAAAAAGGTGATTCGCTAACTGCTTGAGAGAGCAGGAAACAGGAGGTCAATATGGCTGAAACGCATCAGGACAGTGGCGGTGGCGGTGGAGATTTCGATCTAACGCAGTTCTATCAAATATTTTTTGAAGAAGCTGGAGAAAATTTGGATCAAATGGAGCAAATGCTGCTCAATTTGAACCTTGAAACTGCGGATGACGAGGAGCTCAATGGGATTTTTCGATGCGCTCATTCGGTAAAGGGTGGGGCAGCTACATTTGGTTTTACCGATGTGGCCGAGTTGACCCACCAGATGGAGTCGCTGCTGGATCGTTTGCGCAGACACGAGCTTCAGCCGAATGCTGCGATGGTAGACGTGCTGCTGGAGTCAGCGGATGCTTCGCGGAGTTTGTTGGCTCGCCACCAGGCTGGTGGCGAAGGGGATGGAGTGCCCACTGCAGATTTGGTGCGTCGAATCAGTGATTTGGCGGCTGGTGGATCAGCAACACCTGCTCCCGCGCCGGTTCAAGCGAAAGTTTCTGCTCCTGAGCAAAAAGTGCCGGTGGCAGTAACTCCGCCTAAAAACAAAACAACGCGATCGCTGGAAATTTGCATTGGACCAATTGAGCGACCTGAGCAGGCTGATGCAGTATGTGAATTGTTTCGAGATATTCCGGGATTGGGTGACATCAAAGCGTTGCCCTCTGATCGTAAGGATGTCCGTGTCTTCGCAGTTGAAACGGCTTCGACGGACGATGATTTGTTGGACCTATTTGCGTTTCATGTGTCGCGGGAACACATCACAATAAAAAATGTGGATCCAGTTTCTTTGGAATCGTCGGACCCTGGATATGGATTTTTTGAGGGTGCAGCGGGAGCACCTGTCGCTGCCAGTTATGCAGATGACCCGCAGCCGGGAGCCCCTTTGGCCGCATTCCCCGGTTACGGTTTTTTTGATGGTTCACCGGGGGCTCCCGTTCAGATCCCTGCGGTGGTCAGTTCGGAAAATGGAGTTTTGGAAAGCAAAGTCGCTAGTAAAGTTCCGGCTAAAACATCGCCGGGAACAGCAGCACCGCAACCCGAGGCCGCGACCATTCGGGTGGCCATTAGTAAGGTTGATCAGTTGATCAATCTTGTGGGTGAGCTGGTAATTACTCAGGCAATGCTGGCTCAAAATAGCAGAGCCCTAGATCCTGCTGTTTATCAGCAGCTTCTTACGGGATTGGCAGATTTGGATCGAAATACACGTGATTTGCAAGAATCTGTGATGTCGATTCGCATGATCCCCATGTCGATTGTGTTCAGCCGCTTTCCCCGTATGTTGCGGGATTTGGCTGGCAAGTTGGGTAAGAAGGTCGATTTCGTCACACAAGGCGAGGCAACTGAATTGGATAAGGGATTGGTCGAAAAGATTACAGACCCTTTGACACATTTGGTGCGCAACAGTTGTGATCATGGAGTTGAAATGCCTGCCGAACGTCTGGCGGCGGGAAAGTCCGAAACTGGAACAATTACTTTGTCCGCGTCGCATCAAGGTGGATCCATCGTGATTGAGGTTCGGGATGATGGACGGGGAATGTCTCGGGAGAAGATTTTGAACAAGGCGCGTGAGCGCGGCTTGGATGTATCCGACCAAATGTCTGACGCCGAGGTTTGGCAGTTGATTTTTGCTCCTGGATTTTCAACGGCAGCTGTAGTGACGGATGTGTCGGGCCGCGGTGTTGGTATGGATGTGGTCAAAAGAAATATTGCGGCTTTAAATGGAACTGTAGAGATTGATTCGGCCGAGGGCTATGGAATGAAGGTGTCGGTTCGCTTGCCATTGACTCTCGCCATTATGGATGGCATGTCTGTCGGGGTTGGCGATGAGGTGTACATCCTTCCACTTTCCTCGGTTGTCGAGTCTTTTCAGGTTAAGGCCGATGCCGTTAGCACGGTTGGGCAGGGGTCTCAGTTGGTCAAGGTTCGCGACGAATATATGCCGGTGATTGAATTGGAGAAAGTGTTTCAAATTCCAAGATTCGATTTCGAAAAATCAAGTGACATCATGGTAGTGGTCGAGGCAGATGGTAGCCGAGTGGTGCTGCTGGTTGATGAGCTGCTTGGACAACAGCAAGTCGTAGTAAAAAACTTAGAGTCCAACTACCGAAAAGTCCCCAATGTTTCTGGCGCCACAATCCTTGGGGATGGAAAAGTTGCACTGATCTTGGATACAGGCGCTTTAGTTCGCCGCTCAAGGCATTGAAGGAGTGAACATGGGCACGATGGAGAAACTCGATGAAATGTCGACATCAGGTGCGCGCGAGTACCTAACATTTCGTTTGGACCAAGAAGAGTACGGAATCGATATTCTCAAGGTTCAAGAAATTCGCGGATATGAGCCTCCAACCAGGGTGGCTAACGCACCAAATTTTATTAAAGGTGTTGTCAATTTGCGGGGAACGATAGTTCCAATTGTGGATATGCGACTGAAGTTCAGCTGTTCCAAGGCTGAATACAACTCTTTTACAGTTGTCATCATTTTGAATTTGAAACACAGAATCGTCGGCATAGTCGTTGATTCAGTTAGCGATGTCATGGAGTTGCCGCCAGAAAATCTCAAGGCAGCCCCAGAAATTGACAGTGTTATTGACAGTGGATCTGTGCTTGGACTGGGTTCTTTGGGCGACAGGATGCTGATTCTTCTTGATATTGAACGGCTTATGGCCGCACCAGATATGGGACTCGTTGCTGCATCTGAGTGAGATGGGTGAAATCAAAAGTAGTATTCGAACTGGGTAATTAAAGATGAATGCTGAGCATCGGGTGACACAGATTAAGGCTGCACTTGAGAGTGGTGATTCTGGTGCTTCTGGGATGCAAGGCAGAGAATTTATTTGGACTGATGCGGATTTCGATCGAGTTCAAGCGATGATTTATAAGCGGGCTGGAATTAGTCTGCATGATGGCAAACACGCAATGGTGTACAGCCGTTTATCCCGAAGACTTAGGGAAACTGGCTTTCAAAGTTTTCGGGACTATCTGGGTTGGTTGGAGTCTACCGAAGGTCCCGAGTGGCAGGAATTCGTTAACGCATTGACAACAAATCTGACATCATTTTTCCGAGAACAACACCATTTTGATATTTTTTCGGATGTGTTGAAGTCGAGGCCTGCCGGAAATCCATGGCGCGTATGGTGTAGCGCAGCATCAACCGGCGAGGAACCATATTCAATTGTGATGACAGTTCTGGATGCATTAGGACCTCGCGCCAATTTTTCCTTGGCCGCAAGTGATATTGATTCGAAAGTACTGGCCACGGCTAAACAAGGCGTGTACAGATTGGATGGTTTGAAGGGAATTGATTCTGAGCGAATGCAGCGCTATTTCTTGCGTGGAAAAGGCGGTAATGAGGGCATGGTGATGGCCAAGCCCGAGTTGCGGAAATGTATTGAATTTTTAATTGTCAACTTGATTAGAGATGACTGGCCCTTCAGAGATCCATTTGATGTGGTTTTTTGCAGAAACGTAATGATTTACTTTGATGCACAAACACAGCGACAGGTTCTTGAACGCATTTATAAAGTTATGAAACCTGGGGCACTGCTGTTTGTGGGGCATGCTGAAAATTTTAGCGACTCTCGTGATTTATTCGTTTTAAAGGGAAAGACCGTCTATGAGCGCCGGTAGCATTCGACCATTCACGCAAGGTATCACGGATTTTCGTCGTTTTAACTGATTGCAAGGATCACATGAATTTCCCTCAATCCGGTGTCAGCGCCACTTCGACTCGCGGCGTGAGTGGGGTGCCCGCTTCTAAGGTCCTGCCAAACGGACGAATCTCGAGAATCGACCAGTTAAAAGCCCAGCCACGCAAGCCTGGGGAGGCCTCTTTTTTTTATGCGGACCACCATTTTCAATACGACGCTGTAAAGGTGCTTCCTGGAGAGTACTACGTTTCCAATGAGGATCTTGTTGTCATGACAGTACTGGGGTCTTGCATTGCAGCGTGCATCTGGGATGGCAAAGCGCGCACAGGTGGTATGAATCACTTTATGTTGCCAGACGGTGATAGTGTGGATGGTTCTGGCCGCTATGGATCGTATGCGATGGAGTTGTTAATCAATGAGATGCTTAAGCTTGGCGCGCGCAGAGAAACGATGCAAGCCAAGATATTTGGTGGAGCCCAAGTAATGGCGGGTTTCACAACAATGAATGTTGGTGAACGCAATACGCAGTTTGTCCTGGATTATCTGGCGACAGAGCGGATTCCCATCGTTTCGCAAGATGTGCTTGATATTCATCCCAGAAAAGTTTGTTTCTTCCCTGTAACTGGTAAGGCCTTGGTTAAACGTTTGGCTCACTCCCATCCTGAAACTCTTGCAGTCGAAGAGCGCAGAGGAAATGCGGTATCGGTTGCGAAGTCAACCGCTGGTGGCTCTGTGGATCTGTTTTGAAGGGTTTCCGTGAAAAAGATTCGAGTTGTGGTAGTTGATGACTCTGCCTTGGTCCGGAGCTTGGTGGCAGAAATTATCAACCGTGAAAAGGATATGGAATGCGTGGGGACTGCAAATGATCCGCTGATCGCTCGAGAGTTGATTAGGGAGCTCAATCCTGATGTAATAACGTTAGATATTGAGATGCCAAAAATGGACGGCATTGATTTTTTGGGGCGCTTAATGAAGTTGCGCCCTATGCCGGTAGTTATGATTTCCACCCTTACCGAACGGGGGGCCGAGGTGACCATGCGAGCGTTGGAACTCGGAGCCGTTGATTTTGTAGCCAAACCCAGAATCGGACTGGCGGACGGCATAAACGATCTTGCTGGACAAATTGTCGACAAAATTCGGATTGCTGCATCGGCGCACATTCGGCGGGTCGTGCAGCACAGTCCGATTGCAACTGTGGATTCAACGGTTAAGCGTTCGCTGTCAGAGAGCGGGACTTTTACCAGGGTTTCGACCGAGAAATTGATTTGTATTGGTGCTTCGACGGGGGGGACTGAGGCTATTAAGGAAATTTTGACCCGTATGCCAGCTGATTCCCCTGGCATAGTAATAACACAACATATGCCCCCTGGTTTTACGACCAGTTTTGCGGCGCGACTTAATGGCTTATGTCAAGTGACGGTACAGGAAGCTGTAAACGGTGAACGGATACTTCCTGGGCATGCGTACATTGCCCCAGGAGGAAAGCAATTTCATGTAGAGAAAAGTGGCGCTAACTATATCTGTGTTGTAGAAGATGGTGAGTTAGTTAACAGGCATAAACCTTCTGTAGAAGTACTGTTTTTATCTGTGGCGCGGGTGGTGGGGCGAAATGCATTTGGCATTATGCTGACTGGAATGGGGGGGGATGGAGCTCGGGCCATGAAGGAAATGAAGGATGCCGGGAGCTACAATTACGTTCAGGATGAAGCCAGCTGCATCGTGTTTGGCATGCCGCGCGAGGCCATTCTTCACGGTGCTGCGGATGAGATATTGCCGCTAACGGATATTGCTTCGGCGCTGCTCCGTAAGTTGGGTGGATCGACGGATCGGTACAGGGTCTAAACGAATAAGGTTAGATCCATTTCGTTATACACAAGTCCCCTGCGCCTGAAGCTCCCGAGAGAAGCGGATACCGGCGGCGAAGTCAAGAATACGCTGCATGCCAAGCCAGATGGTCTTGACTCCGGGCTCACCATCACCCGTTCGCGCAAGAAAGCCGCCCAATCTGGCGACCCCGGGTTCGACAGTTCAACCGCCCCCGCCACCCCAATACCCAATGAAATCAACGACATAAACCATAAAAAGGTTTGTATTTGGTAAATATTCGGCTGCCCCGTAGCATTCAGCCATCGGCACACAACAGCATGGGAAGGATTGCCTGCGTGACTGAGGCAGCAATTTCCAATGATCTAGCCTCCCGAGTTCCCCAGTTAAATTCGTAACGTGTTGATCTATATAGGGATGCGCTGCAAACGCGCCACTACAAAAGGGTCAACTGGGTGGGAAGGGTCGGTTTCTTGATCGTCAGCGCTTGCAA
>Ga0209343_10000592_pt1 | contig 50579 bp, 55 predicted proteins | sample RifCSPlowO2_02_FD_184026 | JGI IMG/M metagenome (GOLD analysis project Ga0209343, IMG submission 184026) | Groundwater microbial communities from Rifle, Colorado - Rifle CSP2_plank lowO2_0.2 (SPAdes) (version 2) | ecosystem: Environmental > Aquatic > Deep subsurface > Groundwater | place...
TGCCTTCAAGAATAAAATGGGGCTCGGCGACTATTTTGACTTTTGAACGCAAGACGGGAAGCGCCTTGCCGGGATAAAAAACAGGCCTTGAAGTTTTTGCCTCCCACAATAAATCAACATCGGCGAGAATAAACGAGCGAACCCGTTCCAGCTTGTTTCCCGAAGGAGAAATAACAACTGCTTTTATTGTCTCCTCTCTGCCAAGCGAACCGGCTTTAAATTGATATTGTTTTTTGCCTGTTCCCTCTAAAACAATTTTGCCGTTATGAATCCAGGTGATTTTTGAACGGTCAAGGTCAAAACTATTACTTGCCAAAGAAGCTGAAACTTCCGCGCCGGGAAAAGGAATATCCGGACTGACATCCAATGAAAAATCTTCTCCGGAGAACGAGGATATTGCGGGAAAACCCATTTGAGCGAAAACAAAAGAAAAGCCGAAAATAATCGCGATAAAAGAAAAAATTAAAACATTTGATATTTGATATTTCATATCGGAACCGCTTTCGCCGCTTTTTCAAGTTTTTCAAGAACTTTTTTGCCAAACAAGTTGTATAAAATAATCACTAAAACCATCGCAATAAAACTCGGAATAAATTCAATGACGGGTATTAATTCCGCAATTATACCAGCAAACATCTGAAAGACAAAAGCCGGCGGACGGCTAAGTCCGGCAAGAATCACCCACAACCAAATAACTCCCCACATTATAAAATCCAAAATATCGCCCAGAATCGGAATTTGGCCAATCACAAAAATGTCCAAAACATCGTTTGCCGCGGCGAAAAACAGCATCATTAAACCGGTAACAACTACTATCGCTTTTTTGCTCGCGCCGTCTCCTTCTGATTCTTTCGCTTCCGCCATTGCCAGCGCGCTTTCTCTCTGCTCCAACAAACTCGTCCTCTGGTCCGACGAACTCAACTTCTGCTCCAATAAGTTCAACGCTCTTTTTTGTTCTAATGGAATTGCCATACCCAGTAAGACTAAATCGAATATTTCTTGCTAAATCCGCAAGTGGACATCCGATTATTATTATATTTAATTTTAATTTTGCAATAAAACATGTTTATACCACGCAAGAAACTGGATTTAGCATTCGATTTTGTCTTACTGGGCATAAATTATGTTTTTTCATATTCTTCTTTTGCTTTTTTAATCGCCGCAATTTGGGACGGGTCGGTGGTGATAATCTGGTCTTCGGTGTAAGAACTGATGATTTTGATGGCGACATGTTTCAATCCGGCGTAAAAAAGCCCTTCGCCGACATCAGATTCAAGAAGCAAGAATTTTTCCTCCTCGGTTAAATTAAAAGTCTGTTGAACGACATCAATGGAAGCGGGCGACTGTTTCATCAGCAACTGCAAAGAAGAATTGGTCAGGATCGGCTTGCCGTAAGGCGAGTTCAAAAAATCGCCCACATCCTGGGTAATGGTGGTAAGCCCCAAATAATATTTTCTCGCTCTTTTGGCGATGCCGAACAAAAAAGAAGCGCTGTCTTCGTTCTTTATCATCCACCACGCCTCGTCAACTATGAGCACTCTTTTTTTAAGCTCGCGGCGAATCGCGTTCCAAACATGATGCATAATCAAAAACATCGCCACCGGCCGCAATTCGTTCTCCATATCCCGGATGGAAAAAGCGACGAACTTTTTCATCATATCCACATTGGTCGGCTGGTTTAAAAATCCCGCCCAGACTCCCTGGGTGTATTTTCTAAGCCGCACCGCCAAACTCTCGCCTCCCTCGGTGTTCGTCAAAACCAATTCCAAATCGGAAAGAACCGGAGGAATCGCTTTTGAAAAATCGCTCTCCATCGTGATATTTCTCGCCGCGTAAGTTTCGGTGATTGCTGAATCCAAAATGCTGTCTTCTTCGGGAGTAAGACCGCCCAAAAGCAATCTGAAAAATCCGATGAGGTTGACAATCTGGCTTCGCAAAACATCGGACGGCGATTCGTCTTCTCTCGGCAAAGGAAGGTCAAAAGGATTGATGTGATGGTGGCTGGCGAGAGAAATGTTGAAATACTGGCCGTCAATCGTTTCGGCCAAATGTTCGTATTCCCGCTCGGGGTCAATAATGATTACTTCCGTGTCAAACATCAAAGAACGGAGAATTTCCAATTTGACAAAATAGGACTTTCCGCCGCCAGCCACTCCAAGAACAACCGTGTTGAAATTTTCCAGACTGAATCTGTCAAACAAAATCAAACTGTTGTTGTGGCGATTAATGCCGTAAAGAATGCCTTTGTTTGAATTCAAATCAAATGAAATAAAAGGAAAAACGCTTGAAATCGGCTGGGTATTAAGATTGATATACATTTTAAGAGTGTCCATTCCCAAGGGGAAAACGCTCTCTAGGCCCTCTTTTTGCTGAAACAGAGCCGGCTTTGAATAAATAAGTTTTGATTCCAGGATTGACCTGATTTCGCTTTCTTCTTTGTCCAACGCCTCTTTGTTGTCGGCATAAATAGTAATGTACAAACCAAACATAAAAAGCCGTTCTTCGGCTTGCTGAAGCCGGTCTCTTAATTCTTCAAGATTCTGATAAGCGGCGTCCAGCATCGGGTCCCTGACAAACCCTTTTTCTTCCCTTAAATGTATTTCCGAAAGAACTTCGGCGACTCTTTTTTGAAGCTGGCGCATCATAGCGGCGGTTTCAATCGGATGAATCTGCATTGAAATGTCAAAAACCTTGTCAAGATTTATTATCGGAAAAAACCAGCCGGTTGAGAGATAGCTCGGATAAGAAAAAATAAAAATCGTCTTGGCTATTTTCTCGCCCAGTTTAAGATAATTGGAACTTATCTCCAGGGCCGACGGAGAAATAACATCGTGCAATTCCAAAACCCCGGCCTCGTATATTTCCTCGGGATAAACCGCGATGATTTTCTCCCGCTCTTTATCTTCTTCTTTTTTTCCAAAAATTTTGCTTAATATCGCCATAATTTTTAAAATTTTCAATTTCTAATTTTTATTAAATTTTCAATTTTTTAATTTTCAAAATGTTTGTAAATTGGTTCATTGTAAATTGATTGAAAATTGATAATTGAAAATTATTGTATTGATGGCGGCTTCCCCTTCTCCATCTCTCCGGGATTATACAATCCGTAAAACAATTCTATCGCTTCTTCGGTGTTTAAAGGAATCGCCCTGACGCTGACGCGGGCCAATCCGGATATTGTTGATTCCATTCTCTGCCAAAGCTGGCCTCTGTATTCTTCAAATTTCGCTTCTTCTATTCTTTCGGCCCCTTTTTTGCCTGGCCTTAAAAGCTTCATTGCCCCGAAAATTCCTCCCATTATTCCGCCCGATTTAATTTCCAAAAACGGCGGGGTGTACGGGACGACGACATAAAAAGTTTTGCTGACGATTTTTTCCATCTCAACGAAATTTTTGACGAAATCAATGTATTCCTTTGTCTGAATTTTAAGCAAATCGTTAACCTGCTTTTTTTCCGCTTCTCTTAGAAGGTCAAGATACGGCTCAATGTTCAGCCGCCGGGAAGAAATAAAAATCTGCAAAGAAAAATCCAGAGAATTCAAAAAACTCTGGTAGCCGGCGATAATCGCCTCCTGCTCGTCTCCCGACTTCAAGGCGAAATTAAGAGCCGAGCACATCAAAATCATCCGGAGAGAGCCGTCTTTTAAAATAATTATTCCGTCCCGAATTTCCTGAATCATAACTATCTCCTGGCTCGGTTTTGCTTTGGTTGAATCAATAGCCATAAATTTAAATTTTAGTCATTGGTCATTTTTTAATTTGGAATTTGATTAGGCATTAGAAATTAGAAATTAGTTATTTGCCCCTGATTTCTTTTTTTATCTCCAGCGACCACGCCAAATCCTTCAACCTGCTTTCCGTCAATTTAGGCAAATTAATCATTCCCTCTTGTTTTGCTCCGGGAATCTGAATTTCCTTTTTTTCTTTTTTTACCCTTTTCCAGATGTAAAGTTTCGCGCCCGAAGAATAGTCAATCGCGTTGTTTAAAACATTGATAAACGGCTGGCCGTTCACCTTGTAAAAGGCGAGAGCGACGGCAAATCCGGCAAGCGGAATGACTACGATATAAGCCAGTATTCTGGGAAGAAAAGTCCAGGCGATGAAAACCAGCGCCCCTCCGCCAATAAGATAAATAAACTGCTTGAATGTAAGCGGCCCGAAAATCTTCGGCTCTACTTCTATGAATTGCGGAACATGGAATCTCATGTATTTTAAATTTCTAATTTCTAATTAACCTAATTTCTAATCAATAATCAATGATTTAAAATTTTCAATGACTAATTATTTTTGCTGGAACGCACAATTGCGTTAAAAATAAGATTTAATTCTTTTGCCTCTTGCCATAATTTCCTTGCTTCTTCTTTTAATTCTAAAATTGTCACCGCTATCATTCTCAGCCAATGTTTTGTTTCTCTTGCTTCTTTTTTGCAAATTCCAATTTTATGATTAAAATCTTTCTTTGATTCAGCATCATCGGCCTCGCAATAATTAGCTCCTATACTTGTTCCGGCTTTTACTAACTGATTTATTAATGGTTTTGTAACTTCATTTATTGGAATCTTTTTAGCGAATCTAATTATCTCTTCTCCAAATTTAGCTGTTCTTTCCTCTAAATCAAAATTCTTTTTTGTTATTTTTTCATTTGGCATTGGGATTTGATTAGATATTAGAAATTAGGAATTAGTCATTTATTATAAGGTTTCTCTATACGGGTCCGTTCCGCCGGGATATTTCTCTTCCTTTTTCGCTTGCTCAACTTCTTCTTTTATTTCTCTGTATTGTTTTGGCGCGCGCTGAATTCCAATTTCAACAATTTCTTTTTCTTCAGCCGGCTTTTGCTCAATAATCGGAGATTCAACTATCGGAGGTTCAACCAGAGGTTTAACCTCCGAAATTGGTTGCTGAATTTCCTGCGCTAGGGGCTTAATTTCTTCTTTTATTGTCGGCTTTTCAACCGTCGGAGGTTTAACCTCCGACGGTTCTTCTTCTCCGATTTTATGGAGTTTTTTGAGCGATTCCCGAACCGGTCCGAAAATCTGCTCATTAACATCTTTGGCGATGCTTTTCGCTTTTTCCGCATCAACCCCCAGCCGTTCAGAAAGATTTTTTATAAAATCTTTGGGGTGGGTAAGGCCTAACATCACTCTGCCGATTTCATTACCCAAATCTCCCATTTTGTCAACATATAAGCCGTATTTATTGCTGATATTCATTATTTTGTCCGTAACTTCTTCGCTAAACATAGCATCCTTTAAATCAGGAGGAAGATTCTTATATCTTTTTATTAATTGTTCTTGGTCAATTTGTGGCATATTCATATTATTGATTATTTTAATAAATTTTAGTTTTATTGTTTCACACCATATTCATCTCCGCCAAGTCCAGTTTCAGGCTCTCGCATTTGTGTTCCTTGTTTTTTTGTTTTAACATTGCCGCCAAGATAACTCCCATACAATTCTTCTCCTCTTTTTGTCTTTAGCTAAAATAACTCCCATACAATTCTTCTCCTCTTTTTGTCTTTAAAAGATTAGCCATACTTTGATTGCCTATGTTTTCAAAAGCATTGGCCGCTGTTTTGATATCGTTAACCGTAACTCCAGCTGATTTCCCGATGACGTCAAGGTTCCTTCGGAATCTCGTAAGCGCCTCTCCTCCTTCCTCGGCAACATCAGCTATTGTGCTTGGCCTCATATTCTTAAAAGACTTTAGTAATGCCGGAGATTTTGGTTCAGCCCATTGGTATCCCATACGTTCAATAACGCCGGCTGACCTGCCTGCTGATTTCATCTTTTCAATAGATTGCTCGATATATTTAGAACTCAAGCCAGTCATATCTTTTCTTGAAGCTAAAACTTCCTCAATTGCTATTCTTTCTTCAGGAGTAGTAAGACGTCGTTCGTGTATTTTCTTCAGGTCGTAATTGCCGTATTGGTTAAATATTTTACTGCGCTCTTCAATACCTTTCTGAATGCCGCCTCTTATTTCCGCCATTTGACCAGGCGCCGCCCAACCCAATGTTCTTTCAAGTATTCCGCCTTTATCAATTGCCTTACCCGTTTTTTCATCGAGTTTAAACTTGCCCTTCTCGTCAAGCTCCGCCGGCCTTGTTATTCTGCCCTTAAGCGCGCCCCATCCTCTTTCTACTCCGTATTGCGGCCAATAACTCGCGCCTTGCCACGCTTTGCCGCCCGCCCACTTGCCCGCAATCCCCACCTTGCTGTTCATATAGCCCTGGGCTTGGCTCGCGTAAGAATAAATCGCTCCGGTTCCTTTTTCAGCAAGAGATCTCGCGAAAACAAGCGCGGCGTTAAAAACTATTATTAACAAAATGTATCTTGCAACGAATGTAATCAATCCTTCTTGGGTATTTATCATTGAAATATCCAGAGGGTTGTTCGCAGTAGGGAAAACATTGTTTATATTTAGCGATAAATGAACCGCAAGACTCAACATAAAAATAAGCACTGGCAAAAATATTGATTGCCTTATAAGAATCATCATCCATTCTTTGCCATATCCTTCGGTTGCCGGCAAAGCCCACAAAAATAAAGCTGCCGGAGCAAGAATCATCGCAAGCCAAAGAGTGACTATTCTTAAAAAAAGCATTATCGCCGCTACTAAAAATGTAATGGCGGCGGTTATAAATACGAAAATCCCTAAAATTGTACCAATGCTGATGCTTGCGGCCGTTGCTATGAAACTTGCGTTTTGGTCAAGTTTTGCGTCGCGAATTTTCTGAGCAGAAAGTCCTTCCATCATCATGCTGGAAATAGAAACTTTCCTAAGATTTGCATTTACTAATTTCTCCTCTAGTGTAAGAGTTCTACCAAAAACACTATTGCCAACCCGACCCTCTCTTACCAATCGCGTCTGAAGTTTCTCAATTCTTGTTGTATAAATATAATCAGCAAGACTATTTGAAAATTCTATGACATAACGCGAAAACAAAAGAGAAAAATTAATAAGCAAAATTATTATTATCAGGGTGGGCAGGGCTTTTTTAACGCCGTAACTTTCCTGGCCAATAATTGTTCCGATGGCGATTATTAAGAGAATGAAAATAAACAATAAATTTACAGTGTCTCTGACATAAGTCCAGCCAGAATAAACAAATCCGCCAAAATTAATCGGGTCAAAAGTGGTTGGTTCTAAATTAAAATCAAGCACCCAATCAAATACTAGTCCAGCAAGTGCAACCAACCAACTCGCAAGCCAGAGAAAAAAAGACAAAAAGTGCGCAAGACCCCAATTAATCCAGTCGCCAACCTCTCCGAGCGCAGCACTTACAACCTTTCCCGGAACTCCTGCAACCCAATTCCATATTTCCTTAACATTATCCCAAACCCACGACCCAGAATCGTTTTGGGGTGGCGGAGGTTGATTTTGGGGTGGACCTTGGGCAAAAACGCTAAACGGAAACAAATTGAACAACAAAACAAAAATTAACAAACCGATAATTATCTTTCCGGAAAAAATTTTAGATTTTAAATTCATATTTCCCTAATAATTGGGAGAAACATAAAATGTTTGCCTGGCGCAATTATTTTGCTCATTTGATTCGTTTAGCGCTCCTCCCGCGTCGGCGCATATTTCAAAAGCGTTTAATCCGGGGAACGACGCTTGCCATTTAGGCCAAATTGATACTTTTGTTTCGCCCGGAACGAGTTCGGAAACAGATTGGTCGGGCGATACGATAACATCAAAGCTCCCGTTATTGCCGGTGTCTATTTTTAATCTTGCCTGGGAAGGGGCGGAGACGGCTTCTCCCTGATTTTTAATCGCGCCGCTAAAAGTTATGTAGTCGCCCAAGCCGGAATACAAAGGAGAAAAATTGACGGAGGAAACAATTAAGTCGGGTTTCTTTATCACCTTAAAAATCTTGGACGCGCAATTATTGTTTTCGTTTTCTTCGTTTATCGCATTGTCGGCATCGGCGCAGATTTCAAATTTATGAACGCCTAAACTCGCGGTCCAAACATTTTGCCAGGTCTCGGTTTCCGCTCCGCCTGAAGTCAATAAACCAGTGTCGGCGATAAAAGTCGTGTCCCAGTTTCCGTTGTTATTAATATCAATTTTAAGTATTGTTTTTGACGCTTCGGAAACTTCTCCCGTATTTTTGACCGTTCCGCGAAATGTCATTAGTTCGCCCACGCCCGGAATCGGAGGCGAAAAATCGGCCGATTCAACGGTTAAATCCGGCCGCAAGCCGGCAAGCTCGGGCGCTTGAAAAAACATATCGGCGCAATTATTGCTCTCGTCCGATTCATTGATTGAATTTTGAGCGTCGGCGCAAATTCTAAACTTATGATTTCCGGGAACCGCGGTCCAAACATTTTGCCAACTTACCGATTTTGTTTCTCCGGATTGCATAGAACCGACATCGGCAAAAGCGGAAACATCCCATGTTCCGTTGTTTCCGGCGTCAATCTTTAATTCCGCTTTGCTCGCCTCGGCCGCAACCGCTCCAAAATTTCCAATATCTCCGTTAAAACTCATAATCTGGCCTGATTGCGGATTTAGCGGCGAATAGGAGAGAGTTTTAAAAACAGAAATGTCGGGTAGCGAAGTTTGCGTAAACGCGCCCCATGCCGGAGACGGACCGGACTGCCATCCGCCAACTCCTTGATTGCCGGTTAAAATTTCAGTTATCAATCTGCTGACAACTGCCGCTATTACTTTATTCAAATCATCGGCGAGCTCCAAGGAACGGACGCCTGAACCAAGTTGGGTTGAGAGTTGTTCTTCTATTATGCTCCCCGGCGTGGCGATTTTCCCGTCTTTTGTTTTAAACGAAAGAAAACCGCGGCCGAAAGAAAGTTCGGATTGACTAATGCCAACAGCGGTTGCCTGTCTTCTCATTAGCTCGCTTTGAGCCATAAGATAAGAGCCATAGATATTATTCTGGGGTTTGGCAAGCTCATTCCAAGCGTCCCATCCGCCCAATAAAAATCCGCCATTCATAAAACCGGTAGTATTATTCACAATATCGCTTAGGGTACAGCGCGCTCTCTGAAAATAAGGAAAATTCAAACCGCTCTGAAGCGCGTTGTATAGCGGCAATCTAAACGGCGTACACAACAAATTAAAAATCTTCGGGTCCAAAACCTGTTCTAAAAAATTGCCGGCGGCGCTGTCGGCTATGCTGGTCATATATCCCCCGATATCATTGACAAACAAAGAGCCGCTTCCTCCGCCGGGATACGAACCGCCGGTTTGAATCCAATTAACCATTGTCGCCGTTAATGTTCCGATCATCATTTTCATTAACTGATTGGCAAGCTGGTCCCAACTGCCCATCGGCACAAACGGAACCGGTCCGACGCTTTTTTGATGCGAACTGGCGATATACTGTCCTGATAAAGTTTCCGTTCCAAGCAAACTGGTTTGAAGTCCAGTTTGCATTGTGTTTTGCACCGCGTTCTTCGCGGAAGTCGCCTGGATTGCCATCGTGGTTGAAAGAAGAGGCCCTGGTATTTCCTGTACCGGTATCGCTTCGGCTTTTTTAGGAAAACTTAAAAAACCAAAAGGAAAAATCAAAGCAAATATTAAAATAGCGACGGTAAAATTTTTATATAAATCAGTTTTGGATTTTGAATTGTAATTTTGCATTTTGAATTTTGCTTGCCCACCGAAGCTTTAGCGAAGGTGGGATTTTTGAATTATTTCACGATAAACGCTCCTCCCTCGTTTTTCCCGAAAACTATCCCGTCTTTTACGGCCAGAATCCTGAAATCTTCTTCAAATTTTTTCCATCTGACCGCTTCATCAAGATACCAGTTCATTCCCAAAACCATTTTAAGCTGGTCCTGAAAAACCAATTTCATCGCCGCTACGCTTTTTTCCAAATTGTTCATTATATTCATAAGAAGCAAATGCAAGCTTATGTAATTTTTATTCTCGGGAACAATCAGATTTTGCAAATCGGAAACGGTTTTCTGGTAAGCGCTTATATAGGGAACAAGCTTTTCCAATTCTTCTTCTTTTCCTTTTGCCAAAGATTCGTTCAAAATCTCAAATTCGTTTCCTTTTATGTTTTTAAAATTATTTTCCAGAATTTCTCCCAATCTGTTGAGGTAAATTTTTTTATTCTCTTTTGTCGGCTCAATGAATTTATTCAAATCTTTTTCCGAAAATTCGTCTTTCAGGGTTCGCCCTTCGCTTTGACTTAAAATATCTTTCGCAAGATTATCCGGAGAAATCGCCGGCGTCTCGCCTTTCCCTTTCTGGGAAAAATATTGGACAATCAATTGGCGGGCGAGTTCTTCGGTTAAATTTTTCGGCGAACTGAAAGTCGGCTCCGGCTCTTTTGGCAAGGATTGGAATTGCGCCAATTTGTCATCCGGCCCGGGTTTCAAAGGGTCCCGACCTTGTTTTAGTTCTTCGCCGTCTTTTACTCCGTCTCCGTCGGTGTCGGGATTATTCGGGTCGGTTCCCCAAAGCTTTTCTTCCCAGTCTTTAAGGCCGTCGTTGTCGGAATCAAGCTGGGCTTCCGTGATTTGAGTTAATCCTCCTTTTTGCGAAATAGTCTCTTTTTGCCCTGTTTTTTCGGTGTTATCGCCCGCTTTCGGCTTTTTAAACAACAAAAAAATAACTCCGGCTATCGCGAGCCCCGCTATCAATATTATTATAAATTTTCTGGACGGAAACCAGTTCGCCAATGCCTTATTTTACAACAATCTTTCCATTATTTATATGTGGATAACACAAAAGCTCAAAATTCAAAACGCAAAACGCAAAATTACATAAGAATTTAATTAAAATGTATGGTAAAATAAATTCAACTATAGAGATTCAACCTCCATAATTATAAAACCATGAGAAAAATCATAATTGGAAACTGGAAAATGAATCCGAAGACAACCGAAGAAGCAAAAAAGCTGTTTAGGAAGGCCTCGGAAATCAAAACAAAAAAATCGGAAATTATCATCGCTCCGCCTTTTATTTATTTGCCCTTGCTTAAATCAAGAAAAATAAAACTTGCCGCCCAAGATGTTTTTTACAAACAAGAGGACGCTTATACTGGAGAAATTTCGCCGGCAATGCTGAAATCTTTGGGCGTAAATTACGCGCTCGTTGGCCACAGCGAACGGCGAATGGAAATCGGCGAAGACGACGAATTGATAAATAAAAAAGTTAAAGCCGGCTTAAAAGCCGGACTTAAAATCATCTTGGCGGTCGGCGAAAAACAAAGAGACGGAGAAGAGTTTTGGAAATTTTTAAAAAATCAAATAAAAAGCGACCTAAGGGGCGTTCAAAAAAAACTTGCCAAAAATTTAATCATTGCTTATGAGCCAGTTTGGGCGATTGGAACAAAAAAACCGATTTATCCCGGAGACCTTTTGGAAACCGCGATTTTTATCCGCCGGACATTGCTTGATATTTTTGGCAGAAAAATAGCTTTGACGGTGAAAATTCTTTACGGCGGTTCGGTTGAGCCGGAAAACGCAAGAGAATTTTTAGAAACAGAGGGAATTTCGGGTTTGCTGGTCGGCAACGCGAGTTTGGACGCGGAAAAATTCAAAAAGATTATCAAAGAAACCGATAAATGATAAACATAAAAAACAAAAAAGTTCTAATGAGGGTTGATTTCAATCTTCCGATTGTCAGGGGCAAGGTTCAAGACGATTTTCGCGTCAGGAAAGTCTTGCCTTCAATCAAAAAATTGAACAAACAAGGCGGGAAACTTATTTTAATCAGTCATCTTAACGTTGAAGGCAGGTATCCTTCTTTGGAAAAAGTCGCCGCGTTTATAAGAAAGAGATATTTGAAAAATCTTATTTTTGTCAAAGATTTGACCGGACCGAAAGCAAAAAACGCCGTTTTGAACCTTGAATCAGGAGGCATGGTTCTGTTGGAAAATTTAAGAAAATACCGCGGAGAAGAAGGAAACGCTCCGTCCTTCGCGAAAAAACTCGCAAAACTCGCCGACATTTACATAAACGAGGCGTTTTCCGCGAGCCACCGCCCCCACGCTTCTATCGTCGGCGTTCCAAAATATCTTCCGAGTTGTTTCGGAGAATTATTCAAAAAAGAAATAAAAAATTTAAGCCGGGCGTTCCGTCCGCCTCATCCGTTTTTGCTGATTTTGGGCGGAAAAAAAATCAAGACAAAACTTCCTTTGATTGAAAAATTTTTAAACAAAGCCGATTTTATCGCAATCGGCGGAAAACTCGTTTCCGAATTTAAAGCGGAAAAAAATCCGCCTGAAAAAATAATTTTGCCTGTTGACGCGATTGCGAAAAATAATATAATTTACGACTTGGGACAAAAATCAACGGACAAAATTATTGAATTGGCTCAAGGAAGCAAATTTGTCTTATGGAACGGGCCATTAGGATGGATTGAAGGCGGGTTTGAAAAAGGAACAAAAAAACTGGCCCGCGCCCTTGCCCGTTCCGATAAAAAAATCATTGTCGGCGGAGGCGACACAGTCGGCTATTTGGACAAACTCGGATTGCTTCCGAGATTTTCTTTTGTTTCAACCGGCGGAGGGGCGATGCTTGAATTTTTAGCCAAAGAAACTTTGCCGGGGATAGAAGCCATAGTAAAATCAAATATCAAAAATCAAAATGCAAAATGACAAACCAAAAGTCAAAATGCAAAGCGAAAAATATAAAATAATAAATTAAAAATATTTTAAATTTAATTTATGAAATCAATTGTTGTTTTATATCACAAAGATTGTCTGGACGGATTTAGCGCGGCTTGGGCCGCCTACAAAAAATTCAACGGAAAAGCGAAATACATCGGTGTTGAACACCGTTCTATTCCGCCAAAATTGGAAAATAAAGAAATTTATTTTGTTGATTTTTGCTATAAAGAGCCGGAAATGAAAAAACTTCTTGAAAAAAATCAAAAGGTGGTTGTTATTGACCACCACCAAAGCCAAAAATCGCTTATTAAAAAATTAATTTCCGAGCATTCATACGACTTAAACCATTCCGGAGCGGTTTTAACCTGGAAATATTTTCATCCGGGAAAACCAGTTCCAAAACTTCTCCTTTATATTGAAGACAACGACCTGTGGAAATTTAAGCTTGGAAAGACCAGGGAAATAATCAGCGTCTTGGCGTTATACGACTTTAATTTTTCGGTCTGGAACAAACTTGAAAAAGATTTGGAAAACGCGAAAAAAAGGCAAAAATATATTGGCGACGGAAAATTGCTTTTGAAATATCAGGCGAAAATAATCGCGGACATCGCCAAAAAAGCTTATCGGGTTGTTTTTAAAAAACATCGTTCTCTCGCGGTAAATTCCTCTTCTTCTCTTCTGCATTCGGAACTCGGAAACGCTTTGGTTAAAAAGGGTTATCCCATCGGCATTGTTTGGTATCAAATAAAAAACAGGATAAAAGTTTCTTTAAGGTCGGACGGAAAAACCGATGTGGCGAAATTAGCCGAGAAATACGGCGGAGGAGGGCATAAGGCGGCGGCTGGATTTAGTTTTAAGGTCGGCAAAAAATTTCCCTGGAAACAAATATGACGATAATTATTTACTGCGACGGCGGAAGTTTGGGCAATCCCGGACCGGCGGCGATCGGCGCGGTCATCAAAGACAAAAAAGAAAATCTGCTTAAAAAATACGGAAAAGAAATCGGCGTTAAAACCAACAATCAGGCGGAATACGAAGCGATTATTTTCGGCTTAAAAAAAGCAAAACAGATTTTTGGCGGAGAAAAAATCAAAAAAATGACGATAGAAATTCGCTCGGATTCCGAACTTATCATCAATCAGCTAAACGGAAAATTTAAAATCAAAGAAAAAGATTTAATTCCCCTGTTTATTGAAATCTGGAATTTAAAAACAGCTTTGGGCAATGTTGTTTTTAAACAAATCCCGAGAGAACAAAGCGAAGAAGCTCACAACGCGCTTTCCGAAGCATTGACGCAAAATAAAAAAAATGCTTCACTGTTTTAGATTCTTTTAGATTCTTAGGGAGTCCGGGTGTAGCTTAATTAAGAAGTTCGCGCAAAGCGCCGGAAATATTTCGGAAAATGCGGGTTCAAATCCTGCCGCCCGGACCAAATCTATTTTAAGGGCATTTGGGGACATTTTGCCCTTTTATTTTTTTTAAAATTGGAAATTGGAAATTGGAAATTGTATAATGGGAAATGGCCTTTTATTCTTTAATCATTAGAAACGGAAAAATCATTGACGGCAAAATGGGAGAGCGAGGAATCGGCGACATCGGCATAAACAAAGAAACAATAGCCAAGGTCGGAGACCTCTCAAACGATATTGCCGATGAAATCATCAACGCCGAGGGAAAATTCGTCTCGCCCGGCTTCATTGATTTAACCTCCCACTCTGACACGCATTGGACTTTATTCACCGAGCCCGGTCAGGAAAGCGTCTTAACCCAGGGCATCACCACGATTCTGGGAGGAAATTGCGGTTTTTCTCTCGCCCCTCTCGTTCGCCAGGAAGTCATTGAGGGACTGCGAAAGTGGATTGATGTTTCGGCAATCAACATCAACTGGCAAAGTTTTGACGAATTTCTCGCCGAACTTGAAAAAAGATTTCTTGCCGTGAATTTCGCGAGTTTAATCGGACTGGGAACGCTTCGTAGAGGCGTTATCGGCAACGCGGGAAGAACCGTAAACGACATTGAAGCCAAGGAAATGATTTTTTTACTTGATAGGTCGATGAAAGACGGCGCTTTCGGGCTTTCAACAAGTTTGGGTCGCGTCCATGAAAAAAACGCCTCGGAAACGGAACTCAAAGAACTGCTTCAAATCATAAAAAATTACGAAGGACTGGCGAAACACCACCTGAAAGACGAAGGAAAAGAAATTATGTCTTCTCTCGCCCAAATTATCGGACTTGCGAGGGAAAGCGGAGCCAGAACTCAAATTTCCCACTTTAAAATTTTGGGGCGGCAATCCTGGGACAATATCGCCCCGGCGCTCTCAATGATAGAACACGGCCGCGAAGAAGAAAAACTTGACCTCTGGCTTGACTTCTTTCCTTATGAAAAAACAGGTTCAAATCTTTATTTGCTTCTTCCTCCCTGGCTTCTTGAAGAAGGAGGAAGGAAAATCATTTCCAGATTAAAAGAGCCGGAAACAAGAAAAAATGTCGCTGATTATTTGAAAAACATGACCCTGCATTACGATAAAATGATTCTCGCTTCCACCTTGAGAGACAAAACCGGGCTGGGCAAAACACTTCTAGAACTCTCGCAAAAAACAGGATTGAACCCCGAAGAGCTTATTATTGAACTTCTTGAAATCAACGAACTTAAGGTTTCCATATTCAACGAAGTAATCAATCCTCAACATTTGATTCAACTTGCCGCGAAGAAATATTCCCTGTTTGCCACCGACGGCCTGGGGATTTCGGGCAGAAACATTGAAAGCGATTTTCCTCATCCGAGATCTTTCGGCGCGTTTCCAAAATGCGTTAATCTGTTTGTAAATCAAAAAAGGATTCTAACCCTTGAAGAGGCGATTTATAAAATGACGGGGCTTCCGGCGCGAAATTTGGGGCTCAACGACCGCGGGACGATTGAAACGGGCAAAAAAGCCGATTTGGTCGTTTTTGATTTGGATAAAATTGAAGACCGCGCGGATTATCAAAATCCCGTTCAATTCAGCGAAGGAATAAATTATGTCCTTGTGAATGGAAAAATCGCGGTTCGGGAAGGAAAACCAACGGCAATAATGGCTGGGAAAGTATTGAGGAAATGATGAATTATGAATAATGAATTAAGAATTATGGATATCCGGAAACTTGAAAAGCAAACTTTGGAACAAATTGAAAAAACCAGCGATGAAAACGGCTTGCGGATTTTTGAAAAACAGTGGCTGGGACCAAAAGGAAAAATCAGGGAGCTTTTCCGGGAACTCAAAAATTTTGAGCCGGAAGAAAGAAAAAAAATCGGCGGAGAAATCAATCTTTTAAAAAAAGAATTAACGGCGGCTCTTGAAAAAAAGAGAACGGGGGCGGAAAAAGAAAAACAGGGATTTGTTTTGGAAAAAGAATGGCTTGACGCGACTCGTCCGGTAAAACCGGCTGAAATCGGACATATTCATCTTTTAACTTCGGCTCTCAAAGACATCGCTTTAATTTTCAAAAATCTCGGTTTTGATTCGGTCTCCGGCCCGGATATTGAAACCGAGTGGAATAATTTTGACGCGCTCAATATCCCGGCCTATCACCCCGCCCGGGAAACAGCCGACACTTTTTGGCTAAATCAAATGTCAAATGTCAAAAGTCAAAAGTTATTATTGCGCACTCACACCAGTCCGAGCCAAATCCGCCATTTATTGTCCCATAAACCTCCCTGCCGAATCGTTTCGCCGGGAAAAGTCTACCGCTTTGAAGCGATTGACGCGTCCCACAATATTGAATTCTGGCAACTAGAAGGGCTTGCGGTTGACAAAAATATCAATTTCGCCAATCTTTTGGACATTCTCCGGACTTTCCTCAAAGAATTTTTCAAGGAAAAAAATTTGAAAATCAGAATACGGCCGAGTTATTATCCGTTCGTTGAACCGGGAATAGACATTGACCTCTCTTTTGACGGCAAAAAATGGATTGAAGCGGCGGGCGCGGGAATGGTTCATCCCAATGTTTTAAAAAATACGAAATTAAATCCGGAGGGTTGGCAGGGCATTGCTTTCGGAATAGGCGTTGACCGCCTGATAATGCTCAAACACAAAATCCCGGACATCCGATTGCTCCACAGCGCCGATTTAAGATTTTTAAAACAGTTCTAATATGCTTTTCTCATATAATTGGCTTAAGGAATACATTCCAAATCTTCCTTCGCCCGAAAAACTGGCGGAAATTTTAACGCTTAAAGCTTTTGAGACCGGCAAAATTGAAAAAAAAGGAAACGATTTTCTCTTGGAAATAGATATTCTTCCGAATCGCGCTCCTGATTGCTGGGGTTATCTTGGTTTAAGCAGGGAAATCGCCTCTTTGCTCAATAAAAAAATAAATGAGACCGTTGTAAAAACAAAAGAAAGCGATGAGGGCGCCGAAAACTTTCCGGGTTTGGAAATTCAAAACAAAAAAAACTTCAACGCTTATTATTTAAAAATGATAAAGGGAGTAAAGGTGAAATCTTCTCCCCTTTGGCTCAAAAATAAGCTCGCTTTGCGCGGAATAAATTCCATAAACAATATCGTGGACGCGGCAAATCTGACGATGCTGGAAATCGGTCAGCCAACGCATGTTTTTGATTGCGATAAAATCTCCGGCAAAAAAATAATCTTGCGGCAAGCGAAACAAGGGGAAAAATTCGTTTCGCTTGAAAACAAAGCATACTCTTTGCCAAGAGGAACCTTGGTCATCGCCGACGAAAAAGATATTCTTGCTTTAGCCGGAATTAAAGGCGGAAAAAAAGCCGAGGTTGGCGAAAAAACAAAAAACATCGTCGTTGAATCGGCGAATTTTTCTTCCTCTTTAATTTTAAAAACCGGCAAAGAACTGAATCTTATAACCGATTCTTCCCGCAGATTCGGCGCCGGCCTTTCTCCTTATTTCGCGAAATTAGGGCTTGGCTTTTGCGCTTTTTGGATTGAAAAGCTCGCCGGAGGGGAAATCTTAAAAAACGCTCCCAAGTTTGAAAATTTTGCGGAAAAACTTCCCGTGCTTTTGCCGTTTTCAAAAATTGAAAATATTCTCGGCAAAAAAATAAGCGAAAAAGAAATTTTAAAAATTTTAAAAAGCGTTTATTGCGAAATTAAAATAATCAAAAAAACGAATGAAAAAATAATAGTGGTGGCTCCTCCGCTATGGAGAGAAGACTTAAAGATTCAAGAAGATTTAATTGAAGAAATTGCGAGAATTCACGGCTTGGAAAAAATCAAACCCCTGCCCCTTGTCTCTGAAATAAAATTGGGCGGAACGGAAGAAAAAAACGTGGCAAGAGAACAAATCAAAGATTCGGCTTTAAAAGCCGGCTTTAACGAGGTTTATCTTTATTCTTTTGTCGGAGAAAAAGATTTAAATTTCCTAAACTCCCAAACGCTGAAAAAAGTCATTGAAGTTAAAAATTTTTTCCGTCCGGAATTCCGCTATTTAAGACCCAACCTTTCTGTTTCGCTCCTGAAAGGATTGAGCGAAGCAAAAAAATATTCGCCCAATGTCCGTCTCTTTGAATTGTCTCCCGTATTCTCCAAAACGGAAAAACCAAAAGACACCGGAGAGCTCCAGGAAGACCGCCTGATTTTTGGATTCGCCGGCGGCGAAAAAGACGGGGCGTTTTTTGAACTCAAAAAAAGACTATCCGCTGTTTTTGAATCTTTGGGCTTGTTTAAAATTGAATATTCCGACCTGTTGAATGCGGAATGCGAGCTCGCCAAAGATTTGGGCGGAATCTTTCATCCGTTCAGAACGGCGCTGATTAAATCAAAAAACGAGGTCGTCGGCGTTATCGGCGAACCAAAGGAAGAGATTAAAAAATATTTTGAATTGAACGGAGAAGTCGCTCTGGCCGAGATTGAAATTGAAAAACTCTTGACGGTGGGCGCGCCGGCAAAAGAATACAGGCAGATTTCAAAATATCCGGCTTTGTATCGGGATATCGCTCTTTTGGTTCCCAAAAAAACAAAAGCCACTAATGTTCAAAACCTGATAAAAACAGCGGGGGGCGAATTGCTCGCCGATATTGATTTGTTTGATATTTATGAAAACGAGAAAGTTTTCGCTGAGAAAAAAAATCTGGCTTTTCATTTGATTTTTCAAAGCAAAGATAAAACGCTCTCCGACAAAGAAGTGGATGAAATTATGAAAAAAATCGTCAAACAACTGGAAACAAATCCCGAATTTGAAACAAGGCGGTAACATTTGCATTTTATTGAAATTTTGCCTAAGCTCTTTTTATGTTATGAATAAAAAAGACCTTGATTATTTCAGCGCAAAATTAAAAGCGGAAAAAGAGCGGCTTGAAAAAGAACTCTCGGGACTCGCGACGAAAAATCCGGAAAATCCCGAAAACTGGATTCCTTCTTACCCGGATTTCAATCCCCAACTCGCCGATGAAAGCGAAAAAGCCGATGTCGTTGAAGAATTTGAAATAAAATACAGCGTTGAAACCGTCTTGGAGGAAAAACTAAACGAAGTCAAAGAAGCTCTTCAAAGAATCGCCAAAGGAACTTACGGCGTATGCGAAGAAGACAAAGAACCGATTTCAAGAGAACGGCTTGAAGCGAATCCCGCGGCAAAATACTGCCAAAAACACGCCCAGTTTAAATAGTCTGTATTTGCGGCGAATTATGTTGTAAAAAAACCTAGCGTTGTTTACATCTTCCGCGCTGTCCGGCAAATTCGCTAAGAAAACCCTCGCGCAGTCCGACCCGCTTCGCCGGAGCTTCAGCGAGGCGAGGCGGGCAGGGTACCCCAGCCCTGCCTCTTTCAAGAACCGGTTGTCGCTCGTTCCAGCGACTCGCGCAACCTGCCCTCTCGGCGATTTTGTTCCCGCAAAGCGGGAAACCAAGCCAAAATCGCCTGCGAGAGCTTCTTTCAAGAGGCAGGACTGGGGTGAGCGAGGACGAGCGGGAGCGCAAATTCCTCGCTGGGGAATTTGATAGCGTGTTTTCGCGCGAATTTGCCGGACAGAAGAAAATATGAAAGAATGTAAACAACGCAGCTAATTCTTACAAATATGTCTATCAAAATTTCCTCGGCTCAAATCGTCGGTTTGGAAGGAAAAATTATTGAGATAGAGGTTGATTTAACGCGGGGGCTTCCGGCTTTCTCCATCGTGGGCCTTCCCGATAAAGCGATTGAAGAATCAAAAGAAAGAATTTCTTCGGCGGTTAAAAACAGCGGTTTTAATCCTCCCCAGAGAAAAAACCAAAGAGTGACCGTTTCTTTGGCGCCGGCCGACCTTAAAAAGGAGGGGCCGGGTTTTGATTTGGGAATCGCCCTCGGATATCTTCTCGCCTCAAAACAGCTCAACTTTAATGCCGATAAAAAATTATTTTTGGGAGAACTCGCTTTAAACGGCTCAATAAGAATAATCAGGGGAGCGCTGGCTTTGGCTCAAAGCGCCCTCAAAGCCGGTTTTGAAGAAATTTACCTGCCAAAAGGCAACGGCAAAGAAGCGGCTTTTATTGAAGGAATTAAGGTTTACGAAGCGGGCTCGTTGCTGGAAATTGCCAGCTGGTTTGAAGGAAAAATAAAACCCGAGCCGCTCCCGAAGCAAAAAATTCAAGAAAACGCTTCGGAATATTCCGTTGACCTTTCGGATATTCGCGGCCAAGAGCACGCGAAACGCGCTCTGGAAATAAGCGCGGCCGGAAGCCACAATCTTCTGATGGTTGGGCCCCCGGGCACGGGCAAAACAATGCTCGCCAAGGCGCTGCCCTCTTTGCTTCCGCCTCTTTCTTTTGAAGAAGCGCTGGAAGCGACCAACATCCATTCAATCGCCGGAACATTGGACAAGCCGCTTTTAACTTTCCGGCCCTTCCGCAATCCCCATCATACCGCTTCTTATATTTCAATTATCGGAGGAGGAACGATTCCAAGGCCCGGGGAAATAACAATGGCGCACCGCGGCGTTTTATTTCTGGACGAATTCCCGGAGTTTGACCGGAGAGTGATAGAGTCGTTGCGCCAGCCGATTGAAGACGGCGTAATCGCCATTTCCAGAGCAAAAGGCGTTATTGTTTTTCCGGCCCGAATAATTCTTGTCTGCGCGATGAATCCCTGTCCTTGCGGCAATCTCGGCTCTAAAAACAAATCTTGCCTGTGTCCGGCCTCCGCCATTTTCAAGTACCAAAGAAAAATATCGGGGCCTATCGCCGACCGGCTTGACCTTTTTGTTGAGGTCGGTCGGATTGAACACGAAGAACTTTCAAAGAAAAACTCCGCGCCCACTTCGGCGGAAAAACAAAAATTGATTTTAAAAGCGAGAGAAGTCCAAAAAGAACGTTTTAAAAACCGGAAAATTTTAACCAATGCCGAAATGAGTAGCCGCGACTTGGAACAATTCGTTCCCCTGGACCGCGATTCCCAGCGCGCTTTAAATTTGGCGGCAAGCCGCATGGACCTCTCTGCCCGCGCTTATCATCGAGTCATTAAAATAGCGAGGACAATCGCCGATTTGGAAAATTCAGAGAGCGTCCGCGAAAACCACATTGCCGAGGCCTTGCAATATCGGCCAAAACAAAGTTTGATTTAATATTATCGTATAGAATCATAATTAAAATATTTTGCTCTTGACATTTTCCTGCGGTTCTGATAATATTTCGGGTAGAAAATCGCACCTTGAGTTACATTTCCACTTCAAAATAGAAAGCGCACAAAACCGAGCTATTGGGGCTCGATGATAGCACATTTTATTAGTTTTATTAGTTTAAACCCGAAAAAGAAAGAAAGGTGAATATGATGGGCGATAGAGAAGATTACAAAGAAGATTGCAAAAGAAAAGCTGCCTATGCGCTAGAACAGATGAGAAGAGGTACGATTGGTTACCGATTTGCTCTTTGGTGTATTACAGAGAATCTTCGAGAGGGGAGGTGGTTCCTTTTTGAAATAGGAACCAGGCCGGCTGAACTTAATAAGCTCCGGATAGAAGACTGTAAAAAATCAGTTCAGAGCTGGATAGACGCGTTGCAATTTGGATTTTTTGCTGAACCGGACGAGGCTATTAAATATATTAGAAATAGACTCGGGAAGAGCGGTCTTTCACTTTTTGATGCCGTCAACATCAATGAAGAAAAACTAGAAGAGTTCCGGGTTAAAGCTTGGGAGATGGTTGCTCGCAATGGAGTCGACATTTTTGAAAAACAAAAATGTCCTCTGACCGCTTGTAGTATTCTTAAGGCAGCCGAGAGAGGCGGATTTCCACTTTCCAATATTGGTGTCGATGAAAAGGAACTTGAAAAAGTTCTATCCGAATACAGATAAGACGCCAACAAAAAAGAGTCCAATAGTCCTCCAGCCGCAAATAAAGAACCTCTGAGAGAGCATGGCTTCGCCGAGGTTCTCTTTTTTTTATTTGAGCGGTGAATAAATAAAAGAATAAGGATTTTCTTAACCATAATAGTCGAGGCAAGGTTTTCCAGTCTCGGCTATTTTTATTTGTTAATTCACTCATTGCTTTTTCTAATCCTTCCTTTGCTAAACCTCTACTCTCTTCATCCTTCATCCAATGGAAAAATCACAAAACATCACTGAAGCCCATATAAGCGAGGCCTTGCAGTATCGGCCAAAGCAGAATTTGATTTAAAATTATCATATAGAATCATAATCAAGATATTTCTGAATAATGTTGATTTGTTTAGGACTTCTAGAAAATTAACTAAGTAGTCCAAAATTCAAATTGGAAATTTTGCTTGACAAAAAATTATAAAAGAAGTATAATTAAAATAACAAAAGCTCTTTAATACCACTTGCAATTCGGTAGTCATAGCCAAAAAATACTCACTCATGGTGTTTTCTGGCTATGACTACCATAGCGATGGTCCTTTGGCAATTCTGCCGCATGGCGCGGCCTCTGCTCAATGGGCAGAGAAAAATCCCGACAACAGTCGGAAAGGAGAGAATCATGAAGTACTCGAATCTGAACCTTAGAACGATTGAAGCGATAGTGAACAAGCTCGGCGGCATGGACGGCGTGAAGTGTTTTCTGTCAGGCGAGCTTACGGTTAAGAAGAAGGAGAGAGAATGCATCTTCGCTGTCTGGAAGACCATTAAGCTCGGCACTGGGCTGAAGACCGCCGATAACTTCCGCCGCGCACTCAAAGCAGAAGGCAATATCATCGGCGACTGGGGGGCGAGCAAGATTCTCGGCAGGAAGGAGTTCACCGTGGCAAAGGAGGAAACCGAAGTGGACCTCGTTGCGGTGTCTATTGTTGATGATCTCGGCTTCGTGAACGGCGCCACACAGAAGGAGATCTATGAGAAAGCTTTCAAACTTGGTCTGAAGCTTTGCCCCGCCGAAGTCGGTCCCCAGCTACGATTGCAGTTTAAGAATCAGCCCAAGGGCGAGTGGCTTCTTATTGGTATGGAACCTATCTATGACTCGGATGGCGACCCTTACGTGTTCTACGTTGGACGCGGCCGTGATGGTCTGTGGTTGGACGGCTATACCGGCGACCCCTACGACTACTGTAACAGCGGCGATAGCTGTTGGGTGTTCGTCCGTCCTCGCAAGTAGCACTTAGGACTTTGTTTCTTTGATCTCCTGACCTTTGAAACTGAGTCCTTTGACCTCCCCGCATCTTGGCTTCGGCCTTGGCGCGGGGATTTTCTTTTAATAGAATAAAAACGACAGTAGGTGAATATGCGGAAAATCATGGTTTTCCGCTACCGAATCCAGTAGACAAGGAATAGTTTGCCAACTTATGGAGATTTAACCTCTATAGTTAATTTTTTGATAATTTGCGGGGTTTACAATAATCCGACTTTTTTTATCCTAGTTTGTTTATAAACCTTACAATCGGCCAAAACAAAGTTTGATTTAAAGCAGATTATTCACGCTTTCAACGAATTTATCAACTTCCGGCTTTAGTTCCGGCTTTAGTTTTTGCGCTTCTTTGGCGTAAAAAATCGCCTTGTCTTTGTTTTTTAATTGAGCTTCGGTTTCAGCCGAAAACAACAAAGAATTTATTTGAGTTTCTTTGTCTTTGATTTGAATTGATTCCCGCAGAGCGATTCTTAAAAACTTTTCCGCTTCTTTCAAATTTCCCTGCTTCAAGCTCTGTCTGCCCCATTTTAAAAATTCCTGGGCCGAGGGCCAAACTCCAAGCCCGGCGCTCTCTCTGATAACCTGCCAGCTGTTTTCGTATTCGCCGGCCAAAACATAAAAAGTGACAAGAGGGTCGTATAACTGCGGCGAAACGGATAAAAATTCAGAAATTTTCTTTCCGGCTTCGCGAGCTTTTCCAATATCCTTTTTTAAAAGATACAGTTCGGCGAGAGCAAGGCGGCTTTGGACATAATTCGGCCCTATTTCAATCGCCTTTTTGTACGCTGATTCGGATTCATCATAGCCGTTTCCCGCTATCATCGCCCGAATAGCCAAAAGCTTGCCGTAAAAAATCAGGGGCCTAATGTTTAAAGGGTCGCGCTCGGTTTCTTTTTTCATTTCCAAAATAGAACGGTCAAGCAAAACGCTGAAATATCCTTTATTCAAAACATTGCCCGAAGCAGAAAGCTGAATCAAAAAATTGCCCAACTGCTCTCTTACTTCGGTCAATCCGAAAGAATTAATATCAAGGGCTTGCTCAAAATTATTGGTTATAATTTCCGGAGTCTGTCTCTGGCCCGCGCTTTTTAAAGAAGCAATAATCTTTGATGATTGTTTGAGCGGTTTTAAATTTAAATAAAAAACCAGAAAAATTGACATTCCAATCGCTCCAAAAATCAAAACGTATTTAAACGATTCCGGCAGATAAAATTTTATTTCTTGAGCGCGTTCTTTAGCGGTGTAAAAATACAAAAATCCAAAAAGCGAGGCTACCAAAAAATAGGTCGCCAAAGAATCAAAAACAAAAAATCCCTGAACAAAATAAGCGGCGAAAAATCCAAAAGCAAGGATAATTTGGTTATTGTTTAAAATCTTTTCCCGGCGAATTTTCAAGAGCAACAAACCAACGCTAAAAAGAATAAATAAATAAGCAAGAAAGCCCAAAGCCCCCGCCTCCGCGAGCCACTGCAAAGGAGTATTATGAGTCCTGTCAAACCACGGCTCGTTGCCGTAAAGCCGAGGATTATAATTGCGGGCGAAAGCGTCAATAAAATTGTCCTGACCCCAGCCGAAAACCGGCTTTTGGGTCCATGATTTAAGAGCCATTTTCCAAATCATAAATCTTGCCTGAACCGTCTGCTCAAAAATTGAAATTGAAGCGAAGCGATTCAACAGCGGCCTGGATTTTATAAAATCGCTTCCTTGAAAAAAAATCAAAAGAAGAGGAATCAGCAAGGCGGTTAAAAAAATTCCGGCAAAAATAAACTTTTTTCGCGGCTTTTCCGCCTCAAAAAATTTTAAAAAGAGAATCAAACCAAGGCCGGCTAAAAATCCGAGCATCGCTCCTCTTGTTTCGGTAAAAAAGAAAATCGGCAATTCAAAAAGAAAAATCGCGCCGTAGGCGATTTTTATTTTCTTGCTTGCGGTTTGTAAATAATAAAAAGCTAAAATAAAAAAATGAATAAGCAGATAACTCGCCAAATAAATGGGGTTTCCGACAGTTGAAAAAACCCTGCTGTCCGAAGAACCCTGAATCCAGCCGAATTTCTCAAAATAACCGTATCCCGCGACAATCAAGCTTACAAAAATTGAAATGTGAAAAAATATGAACCAGTCGCGCGATGTCCTAAAAACCGAAATAAGCATCAAGAAATAAGCGAGGAGATGCAAATGAAGATTCAATCCTTCCATTCTTTCATAATTAGACCAAAAACTTTTATAAGGATTGGCGCCGAAAATATCGGCTAAAAACAAAGCAAAAACGAAAATTAAAATCGCGTAAAGCAGGATATTTTTCCGGGGAAGATATTTTGCCGGATTTAAAATCAAAAGTCCCAACCAAAAACCGAATAAAATTTCAATCAGAATTCTGAAAAAAAATCCCTTGCCGGTAATGTAAGGGAAAAACATTGAACTGGAAATTATCAAAACCAAAAAAGGCGTTAAAAATAATCCGCCTTTTACGAGCCAATCAAATGCCGCGATTAAACCTGAATTTCGCATTTAAAAATAATAACAAAACGCTACAAATAATCCAGAGGATTTAAATAACCTCCAAGAGGGAGGAACTTGCACCGGCCGCTTGAAGATTCTCCGAATCTTATCGTCCTTGAATCATAAACCGTGAAATGCAAATGCGGGCCGGTGGCGTATCCGGTCTTGCCGGAATAACCGATAAATCGCCCCCTTAAAACCCGCTCGCCTTTATTAACTTTAATCAAAGAGAGATGGGCGTAAAGAGTCGCCAAATTATTCTCGTGTTTTATCAATATCCATTTGCCGTATGAACCGCCCGGACAACTCAAATCGGTATTTCCCGTTTCCAAAACTATTCCGTCCTCGGCGCTAAAAACTTCCGTACCCATTGAAGCGCGAAAATCAACGCCGTTATGAACGCTCTTAAAATAAGCGCCGCTTGATTGCGAAAAAGAAGTCAAACCGAATCCCTGGGTAACGGCGACGCTCGCCACGGGATAACCAAGCACGCCCGGGCGCGATTTTGGCAAAGAAGCCGGGTCAATCAATTTCCTGAGCTCTTCTTCAACCGCATCCACTTCGGCCAATATTTCCTGTTTTTCCTTTTCTTTTTCCGAGAGCAATTTTTGATATTCTTTTTCTTTGTTTTTTGTGATTTTCAAAACAATCTCTTTGTCTTTTTTGGCGTCCCCTTGGATTATTTTCTTGTCGCTCAATTTGTTTTGATGATTCACCAATTCTTCTTTTTGCCTGGATTTTTCCATTTCTTCTTTTTCCAGATTATCCTTGGCTTGCTTCAATTCAACAACCATCAGCCGCATTTTCTCCTGCAAATTTTTTATTTCTTCCAGGCCGTCAAAAAAATCGGAAACAGATTCTCGGCCCAAAAGAATCTCAACGCTGGAAAAAGAATCCAAATCGTAAATCTCCCTTAAAAATTCCTTCATTATTTCATTCTTTTTTTCAATTTCTCCGCGCGTTTTTTCTATTTCAATCTCCAACCGTTCCAAAATGAGCAAGGCGGCTTCTATTTGTCCCCGAGTCAAATCAATGTCTTTATTAAGCTTTTTGATTATCAAATTAAGGCGGCTGATTTCTCCGCTTAGCGTTTTTGATTCTTTTCCCTTTTTCTCTATCTCGTCCTGATACCTTAAAATTTCTTCCTGTATTGATTTTATTTTTTGATTTTTCTCTTCTATCGTCTTTTTCAATTCTTCAATTTTTTCAAAATCGGCAAAAACATTTTTCTGGAAAAATGACAGCGATAAAAACGAAAAAATAAAAATAATTAAAATTATTCTCCGCATTTTTGCCAATTAACGATTATTTCTTGATAGTAATCCTGATGTTTCCCCAAAAATTCCCCCAAATTTTTTCGGGCGTTGTCAACTATTTTTTTTCTCAATTCTTCTTCGTTTAAAATTCTATCAAGGGCATTGACAAAACCACCCAAATCCCCCGGCTGAACCATCAAGGCGCTTTCGTTATTCTTTATGATTTCTCCGGCGATTCCGACATCGCTCATCGCGATTGGAAGGCCGAAATAAATCGCCTCAATCAAGCTCATTCCAAATCCTTCATACCAGGAGGTCAGAAGAAAAGCATGAGCGCTAAGATAATAAGGAACGAGATTTTTTTGATAACCCTCAAATCTTATTTTAGCTTTTAGCTTGTGGCTTGCGGCTTGTAGTTCAAGATTTTTCCTTTCCGGGCCGTCTCCGATGATAACCAACCCTGCGTCGGGATTGGTTTTTGAAACTTCGGCGAACGCTTTTATCGCGAGAGCGATGTTCTTTTCTTTCGCAAGCCGACTTACCATTAAAATCGTTTTTTTAAAACCAAAATCTTTTCGCGAAAAAGACATTCGCGCAAAAGAAATGGCGCGCGGATAGCGAATCGTCGGCAAAATGGGGATGAGCGCGATTTTTGAAGAAGAAATTTTCCATTCTTCAATTAAAAATTTTTGAATTCTTTCACTCACCACTCTGACGCAAGAAGCTTTTTTGAGCAGAAATTTCGCGAAAAAATACCGAAGCTTGTTTTTAAAAGAATGCTTCCAAAAATAAGGGCTTCCGATATCCGTATGAATTTGAGCTTCAAACGGTTTGCCGAGCAAAAAAGCGATTAGGCAATGCTCTATGTCCTGGCAAGCGATTAAATCAACTTTTTCCGTTTTTAAAATTTTTTGCGCGAGCGATAAAGCCCGAAAAAATCTCAAAAATCCTCCAAAAACAGGAATAATTAAAATTTTATCCGCTCCGGCGGGTAAGGCAGGCAAACGATTTGCGATAACTATAACAATCAATTTTTCAACAAGTTCGCCGTACTTTTCTATCCTTTTTCTGACGAAAGAGTCCTTGTCCAAAACCAAAGGGTCGGAACTTAACATTAAAATTTTCATAATTTTTTATAGATATTCAAAAACTCATCGGCGATATCGCTCCAAGAATGAGTAAAGTTGAAATCAGCGACTTTTTCTTTATATTCATTGTAATTTTCTTCATTGGCTAAAAATAAAATTTTGCTTTTTATGTCCGCCTCGTCAAAAGGGTCAATAAAAACTCCGATGTTTTTTAGTTTTTCAACCAAGCCGCAATTTTTCGTCAAAATAAAAGGCTTGTTGGCGCTCAATCCTTCCATTATAAAATTGGGAGCGAAATCGCCGATTGAAGGAACAATCAAAGCGTAAGAATGGCTTATTTTTTGCTTTAATTCATCTTGAGAAAGATTATCAATGATTTCAAGGACAATGCTCTCGCCTTGTTTTTTAAACTCGTCAAAAATCTCTTTAATAAGGTTTATATTTTTAAATTTTATTTTCCGGCCGGCAAACAAAAAGTTTTTTTCTCTTGGTTCATAGCTTTCGGTTTTTTCACCGTAAAAATTTTCAACAACAAAAGTCTTTTTGGGATTCAACCCGTAAACTTTCTCAAAAAAATCTTTCTGCCATAGGCTGTTAAAAACGATTGCCGAGGAATTGAGAAGGGTGAATTCTTGAAAAGAAAAAATAATTTTATGTTTTAACGGCAAAGCCGGCATTTTTTCATAGAAGTCCTTAAGAGTTATCATCTTTCCGGTTTTTTCAACATAGGTTTCCCACAAAAAATCTCCGCCAACCCGAAGAATTATTTTTTTGTTAAAAATTTTAGCCGCCAATACCGCGGGAAAACCGGTAGAAAACACATCAAGAGCGATTATAAAATCTGTTTTAGGAAGACTCATAATAACTCTTAAAAAATAAAAGATGTGGCGGATAACCGGCGGGAGTTTTTTCTCTAACTTATAAGCCAGAACTTTTATTTCAAAGCTACGGCTTTGAAACTCTTTATGCAGATTTTCCGCGTATTTTGCCGGACCGCCTACATCCGGCGGAAAAATCCCAGTGGCAATCAAAATTTTCATAACTATTCCAATATTCTTAAGAATTTGAGAATAGATTGGCCCCGTTCGGTCAATTTATGACGGACATTGTTGCCTTCCGATCTTTTAATCAGCAAACCGGAAATTGCCAATCTCCTTAAATGTTCGGAAGCGGTTTTGAAATTTATATTTAAAACATCGGATATCTCTTCAACCGAAAGCTCTGGTCTTTGTTTCAGCAATTCCATTATTTCAATTCTTCGGTGATTGGCAAATCCCTTTACAATTCTTTCAAGTTGTCTATTTGTTTTATTTTCCGCCATATTTATTCCGATGAATAATTGTTTTAATTTATCTTATTTTGAATTATAGCGCATCATTTTAACTATTCCAATATTCTTAAGAATATTGGAATAGTTTATATTTAATTTCAAAACATTTTTTAAAATATAATTTTGTTTTCCAACAAATCGTTCTAATCTAAACCCAAATCGTCTTTTAATGTATATTCTCCAATCTTTCTTATTTCGTCTATCAAATGATTCTTTAATCTTTTATTTTGCCGCCAATTTTTGATTTGGTGGTTCGGGGTTTCAACTAACTGTAAAATATATTTTGTTTGTTTAGATAAATTCTTACCAAGAGTCATAATGGCCCGCCGGCCGTGAAATACCTTGTGAATAACTATTATTTTGAGAGGAATTTTTTTAAAATGCGATAAAATAATTTTTTTTGAAAAAACAACATTCTCTTTCATATTGCTAGAAAATTTCTCTATCAAAATTCTTTCTTTGGGGACGCCTAATTTTATTAAGCGTTGTAAATGCCATTCAGCCTCGGTAATATCTTTAAAAATTTTATCATAGGTTTTGGGAGATCGGGCTTTCCCGCCGGCAATTAAAATATATTCGCAGTGTCTTTTCTTAAATAGTTTTGCCGCTATATTGGAAAGTTCCGGCCTTGGAAATCTAAAACAAAAACATAAATCAGCTTTTTCTATTTTATCACTTTTAATTATAAGAAAATCTTCAATGGCTTTTATTGTTGATTTATTCATAAACTTTCTACTTTCTCAAAAATGTTTTTCATTTGCGTTGAAATTTTATCCCAGGAATATTTTTCTTCAACTAATTTAAGCCCGTTTTGAATTATTTGTTCCCGCAATTCTTTGTTTTCCAACAGTTCTTTTGTCTTTGCCGCCAAATTTTCCGGGTTGTCAATTTCGCAAAACAAACCGGTTTTGCGGTCTTTTAAAAAATCAGGAATGCCGCCAACATTTGTGCCAATTATCGGCAAACCGCAAGCCATTGCTTCAATAAAAGCGCTTCCTAATCCTTCAGAACGCGACGGCCTTACAAAGACATCGGAAATAAAAAGATATTGATAGACGTCTTCCGGCGGCACTGCGCCCAAAAATATTACCGAATCTTTTAATCCCGAGTCTTCGGCTTGTTTTTTTAAGTTTTGTTTTAAACAACCATCTCCGATTATTAAAAATTTTATACTATTTAAAGCGTATTTTTGGTGAAGGATTTTTAACGCCGAAATAGTCGCATCAACCGCGTTTTTCTCAACCAATCTTGAAACTGTAATTATAATTTTTTCGTCTTCTTTTATATTTAATTCATTTTTTAACCTTGACTTGTAATTTTGAATTTTGAATTTTGAATTTTGAATTTTCTTTAAGTCCGCTCCGTTCGGCGCGATTTCAATAATTTCCGGCCTTGCTCCGGCTCTAATCGCTTCTTCTTTCAAATAATTGCTGATGGCTTGGATATAATCGGCGCTTTTGACGATTTTTTTTAAAAATAATCCCGCTAAACCGAATTTTTTATCAGGCGAGTAATCGCCTTCTTGTAGAGTTAATAAAAAAGGAACTTTTTGATAAAATTTTTTGGTCAACCACGCGGCGATTCCGCCGTAAGAAGCCATTATCGCCCAGATTAAATTAAAGTTGTTGGCTTTTAGGAATGACTTAGCTTTTAGGAATCCAAAAATTGGAAGCAGGTATTTATCAAAAGAAAAGCCGAATCCCACCCGATAAACTTCAACATTGCCGATTTTCTCGCTTTTAGGCAATTGGCGGTTCATTCGGCTAGTGATGAGAAAAAATCTGTATTCCGGCAGGCGGTCGGTAATTTCTTTAACTGCCAATTCCGCTCCGCCAATGAGCGGCAGGTAGGCTGTTGAAAAAATCAACACATTTTTTGCCATAATCTTAAAACATAGCGTAAAATCAAGTAGTTTTCAATTTTTTAGAAATTTTGTATATTTTTCCTTGACAAAACAGGAATTATTGATATAATAAAGGCAGAGTTAAAAACTAAGGGAAAGAATATATCCGCCAGAGTCCCTCTCTCCTCGTGGGTAGAGAATTGAGACGCTAAGGGGCGTTTTTTAAAGGATAAGCGGATAGGGCTATTCTTTCCCTTCTAATAAAACGAGGGGGTATATAGGAAACTTTTGAAAAACAGGAGGGAGGTGATGATTGAAATGTCTGTTAAGAAAAGAACGACGACTACTTTGACCACTTCTTATACAACAATATTCTAGCAGAGGGCCCCGCCCGGAAGAAGGAGAAAAAAAACGATACGATGGCAAACACCAATCGTAGTAGAGACGAGCCCTGAGATAGTGTCTAACACTTTTTTATAAGTTCTTTTGGAGAAATAAAAAGAGAGAGGGGAAGAATATGACTTTCTTTAAGGAGAATGTCTTTCTCCCCTCTCTCGCCCGGCCCGCGCGTCTTAGATGTTGCGGGCCTCATTTTTTTGATGAATTTTTTTTATAGAACAATCCCATAAAAAATTTAAGCGGAGGGTATTGCCATACGCAACACCCTCCGCGGTTGGAGATTAAGGAAAGATCCCCATAAAAACAAGCCCCAAGGCTAGTCAAGGCTAATCTATGGTTGGTTCTTTCGCTCGCTCTCCACCACCCCTTTTCTAAAGGGAACGCACAAATAAAAGATCTATTATCAGAGGTAGATGGCGATATAGCGTCGGAAAGAAAGAGTGATATCCTCCTCGATAGTTGTGTATCCTTTCCTTTGCTATTAACAAACCTATCAACGCTTTTTCGCCATCTACCTTATTTTTTTGGTGGGCCTGGCAGGATTCAAACCTGCAACCTTGGAATCTCTATTCCATGCTCTATCGCTAACATATTCTTACTAATATATTATTAGTAAGTTGAGCTACGGGCCCACGCAAATTCCTAAAAAACTTTATTGAGGGTGTCCGCCAGCGGGTTGTGTAAGAATTTATTTTTTTACGGACATTTATCTGCCCAGAAGCAGTACCCCAAGTCTGCAAGCAGTCGCTAGTCTCCCTCTTTTTTTTAATTTTTCTAATAAAATATTAGCAAATATCAAAATAAAAGTCAATAACAAAAACGAAAATTTCAAAAACCCTTTATTTTTAAGAAAAAATTTGATATTTTCCTGAAATGAGCAAAACCTATCATATCATCACCTATGGTTGCGACGCCAATCGGGCGGATTCGGAAAGAATCGCCGGCTTGCTTGAAAATTGCGGTTACAAAGAAACAAAAAACAAAGAAAAAACCAATCTTCTGATTTTCAACACCTGTTCAGTCAGACAAAAAGCCGAAGACCGGGTTTTCGGCAGAAACAAAGAAATGAAATCGCTCAAAGAAAAAAAACCAGATTTAAAAATCGCGCTCGCCGGCTGTATGAATCATTATGACAAAAAAACTCTCAAAGACCGTCTTCCTTATATTGATGTATTTTTACCAATGAAAGAACTTTCTTTGCTTCCTCAAAAATTAGGAATTAAAAAAGAACTGTTCTCCCAAATTAAGCCGTCTTATCAAAGCAAATTTCGGGCTTATGTGCTGATTTCTTACGGCTGTAATAATTTCTGCTCTTATTGCGTTGTGCCGTTCGCAAGAGGCAAAGAGCGCTCAAGGCCGGAAAAAGAAATTATTAACGAAGTCTGCTGGCTTGTGAATAACGGATATAAAGAAATCTGGCTTTTGGGACAAAATGTGAATTCTTACAAAGATATTCCCTTTGCCGAGCTCCTGCTGAAAATCAACGAAATTCCGGGCAAATTCTGGATTCGTTTCGCTTCCCCTCATCCAAAAGATTTCAGCGACAAATTGATTCAAGCGATGAAAAAAGCGAATAAATTTCCAAAATACGTCAATTTACCCGTTCAATCCGGCAATGACAAGATTTTAAAAAAAATGAACCGGCCTTATGTTATTTCTCAATACAAGTCCTTAGTTAAAAAAATCAGAAAGGCAATGCCGGAAATCGCGCTCTCAACCGATGTCATTGTCGGCTTCCCGGGCGAAACCAAAAAACAATTTCAGGACACGGCGAAACTTTTCAAAGAAATGAAATTTGACATGGCTTTTATTTCCGAATATTCGCCCCGTCCCAAAACCGCGGCGGCAATCGCGTTTAAAGACAATGTTCCGAACAAAGAAAAGAGAGTCCGCAAAAATATCTTAACCGATATTTTGCGAAAAACCGCGCTTGAGAAAAACAAAAAACTTATCGGCAAAACAATTGAAGTTTTGATTGACAAAAAAAATAACGGAAGAATTTTCGGCAAAACCGAAGGAAATAAAAACATTGAAATCATCGAAAATAAAAAAATAAAAATCGGCGAATTTGATAAAATAAAAATTATTGAAGCCAATTCCTGGCATCTTAAAGGAGAACCAATATGAATGAAATTAAAATCAAACAAACAACCTGGAACTTAAAGCCCTTGTTTAAAAACGACAACGACCCCGCGATGGCGAAAAAAAGGAAAATTATTAAAAAAGAAAGCTATAAATTCATCAACAAATGGAAAAAACGGAAAGATTACCTGCAAAACCCAATAGCTCTCAAAAAAGCGCTTGACGAATATGAAAATTGGGAAAGATACTTTGAAGACGGCGGAGATGAATGGTATTATTTCTGGCTAAGAACCCGTCAAGACCAAAATAACGCGACTCTTAAAGCAAAATTTAATCAAATTGACGATTTTGCCAATAAAATCCAAAATGATATCCAATTTTTTGAATTGAACATCGCAAGAATACCGGAAAAACTTCAGAGAAAATTCCTGCAATACAAAAAATTAAAAGAATATAAACACTTCATAGAAAGATTGTTTGCCCAATCAAAGCATCTTTTAAGCGACCCTGAAGAAAAAATTTTAAACCTCAAGGCTTCAACCTCCCATTCAAATTGGGTAAAAATGGTCTCTGGATTCCTGTCTAAAGAAGAGAGAAGGGTTTTGTCGGAAACGGGAAAAGAAGAAACAAAAAATTTTTCCGAAATACTGGCTCTTTTGGATAACGCGAACAGGAAAATCGGAAATTCAGCCGCGAAAGCGTTTAATGATATTTTAAGCAAGAACATTGACGCGGCCGAACAAGAAATAAATTCTATTTTGCAAAATAAAAAAATAGACGATGAAATCAGGAAAATGCCAAGACCCGATTCGGCGCGCCACATCGGCGATGACATTGAAAGCGAAATCGTTGATAAATTGATAGACGCGGTTTCAAAAAGATTTGATATTCCAAAAAAATACTACGAATTAAAAGCGAAAATGTTGGGCGTAAAAAAATTGCGGTATCACGAAAGAAACGCGCCTTACGGGAAAATAGGCAAAAAATATTCTTATCAAAAAGCAATTGGCGTTATTTATGAAGTTTTCAAGAATCTTGACGATAAATTCGCCGAAATTTTCATTAACTTCGTCCAAAGCGGCCAAATTGACGTTTATCCAAAAAAAGGGAAATACAGCAACGCTTTTTGCGCCCACAAATTAATTTCCCAGCCAATCTATGTCGGTTTAAATTACACCGAAGAATTAGATGACGTTAGAGTAATAGCTCATGAATTTGGCCACGCGATAAATAGCCAGCTGATAAAAGAAAAACAAAACTCGTTAAATCTTGACACGCCGCTATCCGCCGCCGAAGTCGCGAGCGCGTTTATGGAAGATTTTGCGTTTGACGGAATAATCAAAAAAGCCGATGAAGAATTAAAATTAACACTGATGATGAGAAAATTAAACAACGACATTTCCGCGATTTTCAGGCAAATCGCCTGCTATAATTTTGAAAATGAACTTCATCAAAATTTCAGAAACAAAGGTTATCTTTCAAAAGAAGAAATAGGAATTCTGTTTCAAAAACATATGAAATCTTATATGGGAAATTATGTTGAGTATTCGCCCGGTTCTGAAAACTGGTGGGTTTATTGGGAGCACATTAGAAGTTTTTTTTACAATTATTCTTACGCAAACGGTTTATTAATCGCGAAATCGCTTCAGAGCGAAGTTAAGAAAAAACCCGAATTTATTAAAAAAATAAAAAATTTTTTGTCAGCCGGGACTTCCGATTCGCCAAAAAATATTCTTAAAAAACTGGGGATGGACATAACTAAAAAAGAATTTTGGAATAAAGGAATTGGCGAGACGGAAAAATTACTTTATGAGGCCGAAAGATTGGCTAAAAAATTAGGGAAGATATGAAGAAAAATCCCGCCAAAATCTTGAAATATAATTTTCAAAACTTTGGCGGGAGGAAAACTTTTTGAAAAAGTTTTCCTTGAAATTTATCTGGCATTGCGCCAGATTAAAGGCTACTTACGCGCAGACGGCCGCAAATAGATAATTCATGTTCCAAGGACCCTCGGCTTTGCGTAGGTACAGGTGGCGCATCGAGCAAAAGTGGTAGTAGAATAAAACATAGGGGCGGTCGTACTCGTCCTGCCAGACGAACCCAAGAGCAACAATTATACTATTGTCCTGGGCTTCGGGGAGCTTCTCCCGGGAAACGAGAAACTCAAGAAGCTCATGAGGCTTGGCTGGACGCAAGCCCTTTTTGTTGAATTCTTCAAAAACCTCTTTAGTCGACATCTCTCGATCAAAACTAATGAGCGTCAGCACAACCTTGCCTGTGGTATTTTTCTGATCGGTCGGGAAATTGTGGGAGGTAATGTGGTGGTCCACAAAGCCATAGCAACCTTCTTTTACCATTGTTTCCATGTCCTTGTAATTAACTAAAAGAATGTAAGCATTGCGTAATATAGACAATATGGAACTCATAATAAATCTCCTTTCTTTCTAATTTTGAATTTTGCTGCCCCATTGCAGCCTCGAAAAGACCTAAATCTCCTCGGGGCTACAATGGATAGCGCAAGTAGCTATGTAAAGGTGCTAATCAGTATTTCTTAATTATAAATGATAATTTTATAAAAGTCAAGTTTTTTGGTAATTTTATGACCGCGTTGTAATAAAGTGCCATATTTTAACGGTTTTGGGAGAGTGATATTTATGATAAAATTTAAAGATAAATATAGCATGGTAATGTTTCAAAAACCAAAACTTGTTGTCATCTTGAGACCGACGGCAAGCGGAAAATCAACTCTTACCGTAAAACTGGCGAAAAAATTCAAGGGCGAGATTGTGTCAGCCGACTCGCGCCAGATTTATCGGCAAATGGACATCGGAACGGCCAAACCGACAAAAAAAGAACTCAAAATCGTCCCCCACCATTTAATTGACATTAAAAATCCCGCCAAAATATCCGTAATCAGGAATTATTGGTGCTTTGGCGGAAAAATTTGACAAAATCATTATGGTTTAATATCATTTTTATATGACCCAGCAAACAATAGAAAAATTAACCACGAATATTTCTCGTCTTCAAAAAGAAGTTAACCTTCTGCGTTCTTTTGTTATCGGCGAAATCAGCAAGGATAAAGAAGGCGAATACAATCCGGAATTTATAAAAAGAATTTTGCAGGCAAGCCGCAGAAAAGCGAATTTTGAATTTAAAGATAAAAAAACTTTTCTGGCAAAACTTCGCAGAGAATGATCAAAATTACTTTTGGCGCAAATTTTCTAAAATCGGCAAAGAAACTGCCGAAAAAACAACAAGAAAAATTTGCCGCGCTTTTGGAAATTTTACAGAAAAACCCTTTTCGTCCTGGCTTACATACAAAATCATTAACCGGAAAATTAGCCGGATTTTATTCTTTTAGAATAACTCGCGAATGGCGGGTTATTTTTCAATTTCTAAACCCAGACAAAATTAAACTTCTTGAAATCGGCCATCGCAAAGATATCTATAAATAATTTCCCCGCCAAAATCTATTTTCCCGAACCGACATCGGATGTCGGTAAAAACAAACTTTGGTGGGAGGGGAATCAGATAAAAATTGATTCCCCTTATATATTGCTGGCTTTGCGCCAGATTAGAAAGAACTTTACGGCTTTTTTTGTCCTCGTACTACTTTGTAACCTTTCTCTTCCCACTTCTCGAGTACCCGAGAGACCCCCTCAGAAACCTCTTTGTCTGACGCGCAAAGCATCCAAATTTCCTTTTTTGCCCTGGGAGAATTCCATACAGCAGATATTATCCGTCTTAACGCCCATCTTAACACAGCACACCTCTTTCTTTTATTGTCAAACGGTTAGGAAATATAAAGTAATTTACCGTCTTAAGTATAGGTTATTTTAAAATATTTGTCAAGGGCAAAAAATTATTAAAAATTTTGGTAAAATTTAATTTCAAATCAAAATGGAAAAACTAAAAATAATCGCGATTGTCGGGCCAACTTCCTCGGGAAAATCAGCGCTTGCCGTAAAACTGGCGAAAAAATTCAGGGGTGAGATTGTGTCGGCTGATTCAAGGCAAATTTATAAAGGAATGGACGTTGGAACGGCCAAACCGACAAAAAAAGAACTCAAAATCGTCCCCCACTATTTAATTGACATTAAAAATCCAAATCAAAATTATACTCTTAGCCAATATAAAAACGACGCGATTAAAGCGATTAACAAAATTATCAAGCGCGGCAAAATTCCTTTTTTGGCGGGCGGAACCGGATTATATATCGACGCCGTGATTGATAATCTTGAAATTCCCCAAGTGAAGCCGAACCAAAAACTGCGGAAAAAACTGGAAAAAGAAATAGAAACAAAAGGATTAAAATATGTTTTTGACAAACTGGTTTCTCTTGACCCGGAGTCGGCTTATATTATTGACCCGAATAATCCGCGCCGCGTTATTCGGGCGCTTGAAATAACCTTGCTTACAAATAAGCCGTTTTCCCAGCAAAGAAAAAAAGGCGAACCGCTTTTCCACACTTTAAAAATCGGCCTTGCTTTGCCGCCGGAAAAATTGCAAGAAAGAATCAACAAAAGGGTTGATTTAATGCTGAAAAATGGATTATTAAAAGAGGTAAAAAATTTGCTTATAAAATACGGTTCTAAACCGATTGCCTTTGACGCTATTGGATACAGAGAAATCATTGATTATTTTCGCGGAAAAATACCGCGTGAAGAAGTAATTAATTTAATAAAGAAAAACACTTGGCGATTTGCCAAACGGCAAATGACTTGGTTCAAAAGAGACAAAAACATCTGCTGGATTGATTCGGAAAAACAGGCGGAAAAACTAGCGAGAAGATTTATTGATTAACCCATCGGATAATGGCGGTTGAAGCAACGCGATGAAGTTCTTTGTCTTGGATTTGACCTTGAATCATTGTATAAAAATTATAACAAAAATTTGAAAAAATCATAATTTTTTGATAGGCTTATGCGGTAAATAAGCCCCTATCGTCTAACCTGGTTCAGGACATCAGATTTTCAATCTGGTAATTCGGGTTCAAATCCCGATGGGGGCATAAAATTAAAATCTGGAGACGTGGCTGAGCGGCCGAAAGCGGCTCCGTGCTAAGGAGTTAAGGGGCTTAAACCCCTTCAGAGGTTCGAATCCTCTCGTCTCCGAAATATCCATGAATAGACGTTCTTACCTTAAAATCCTCGCTATTGAAACTTCTTGCGATGAAACGGGAATCGCTCTTATTGAAGCGTCTAAAAACAAATTTAAAATTTTGGCAAATGAACTGGCCTCGCAAATTAAAATTCATCAAAAATTCGGCGGAGTGGTGCCAAATCTCGCCAAGAGAGAGCATCAACGCAATTTGCTTCCTCTTTTAATAAAAGCGCTAAAGGAAAGCAAATTGCTCAAAATTTTCAAATCTCAATTTCTAATTTCCAAACAAATCCCAAATACTAAATACAAAATACTAAATACAATTTTGGAGCGCGAACCAGAATTACTCGCGCAAACAAAAAGATTTTTAAATAAATATAAAAAGCCTGATATTGACGCGATTGCCGTTACTTGCGGCCCTGGGTTGGAGCCGGCTTTATGGGTGGGTATTAATTTTGCCAAAGCGTTGGCAAAAATCTGGAATCTGCCGTTAATTAAGGTTAATCACATGGAAGGGCACTTTTTCTCTTTTTTGTTAAAGCAAAAAAGAGAAAATTTTCAATTTTCAATTTTCAATTTTCAAAAATCATTTCCAATTATTACTTTGCTTGTAAGCGGAGGGCATACAGAGCTTGTTTATTCGCCTTCTTTGCTGAAATACAAACTAATCGGCGAAACGCTTGACGACGCGGCCGGCGAAGCTTTTGACAAAGGAGCGCGGCTCTTGGGAATTCCTTATCCGGGCGGGCCGGAACTTTCAAAATTGGCGGAAAAAGGAAACCCCAAGGCGTTTAATTTTCCGCGGCCGATGATTGATTCCAAAGACTTAAATTTCAGTTTCAGCGGATTAAAAACCGCTCTTCTTTACAAAATCCAATCCCTAAAAGCTAAAAATCATAAGCTAAAAATTGATTTAGCGGCCAGCTATCAACAAGCGATTATTGATGTTTTGGTTAAAAAAACTTTCAAGGCAATTAGGATTTATAAACCGAAATCATTGGTTTTGGGCGGGGGCGTGGCGGCAAATGATTTGCTGCGAAAAACTTTAAAAGAAAAAATAGAAAAAGAATTTCCCGATATAACTTTATTTTTGCCGGAAAAAAAATTTACAACCGACAACGCCGCGATGATAGGAATCGCCGCTTATTTCCGAGCCATCAAAAAAGATTTTGTCAATCTAAAAAGACTTAAAGCCGAAGGAAATTTAGGATTTTAAATTTTAAAACAATTTTTACATCTTAGTAATCAAAAAATCTATCTTTAACCACTATGATATATCACAATGATTAACAAATATAAAATTTTCAAATAAAAAAATCCGTCAGGATAGAAACTCACTGACGGAAATCCATTAGGTTTAGGTTTTTGGTTTGAAACTCAAAACACTTGATAGTTTAATTTCTTCCCTTTCTTCACAATGCCATATAAGTTCGCCTAAAAGTTCTGCCCCTCGTGGGACGGTGCAAACCTTATAACGGCGCAAAAACCCGATTAAAATATTTTGCAGATTATCTATGCTCTCATAATCCGCCTTTTTGCTAGGATCGCCCCCTATGTTAAAATCATGCCACAAATAGTTGGTAGTGTGGAGAATCGAATTAACGCCGCCGGGGTATTTTAATTCATCAATAATATGGCCTAAATTCCCAAGCTTGTGTCTTGTTGCGATTCCGCGTAAAATCCGAACTACTCTTTTGAAATCTAACCTATCTCTGACACTTCCCCCTGAAAGCGGATAGAACGATGAATATAGAAATTTCAATGTTTTCAGAAGACAACTTTTGTCATACTTGCTTAATGTCGTTCTCATCTTTTATCTCCTTTCTATTTTCTATCGGAAGCTAATCAAAAATTTTTAAAATCTATAGAAAGTATATAAATAAAATTACAAAAAGTCAATACTTTAACAAAAAACTCCTCCCGCCGAGATACGAACCAAAAGAAGTTGAAACCAAAATTTACGAGCTCTGGGAAAAATCCGGATATTTTAATCCGGATAAATTTTAATAAGTTTTGGAAGTTCGGCGTTTGATATTAAAAATATAAACAAGTTTTTTCTCGGTAATTATTTCGTAAAAAATTCTATAAGAGCCAACGCGCCTTCTCCAAACGCCTTGCTCACTCTCCATTTTTTCTACATCCCCAGCATAAGGATTAACGGACATTTCCTTAATAGCGTCGGCTATGCGCATTGCCTCATGTCTTGGAATTCGCTTTAGTTGTTTTCTTACAGTGGCATCAATTATCAAATCCCAATTCATGTTTTAATTCTTCAAAAGAAATATATCTTCCTTGGGCGTAGTTCTTTCTCGCCCTTTTTAGCGCTCTTTTTTCAGCCACGGTTGGTTTGAATGTTTTTGCTGATTTTATTTTTTTTTGCCAAGACAAAAACTCTTCATAAGTACCGCGAGGGACGGCAACAAGCTCTTTATTTTTCGCTAATTCTTTTGGAACAGTAATTATGGTCATATTTATGATTATATAGGCTCAAAATATAAAAATCAAACAAAAACCCTCGGGGCCCAAGCGAAGTTGAGATTATTAAAAAAGGACCCTCAAGGTTCTCAAACGTTTTAGAATAATTAGAGTAATATGATAAAATAAAAAATCAATATGAAACAACTCCTGCCGCCGAGATACGAACCAAAAGAAGTTGAAACCAAAATTTACGAGCTCTGGGAGAAATCCGGATATTTTAATCCGGATAATCTGCCTAAAAGCCACCCGCCTTCGCAGAAGCTTCGGCGAGACAAGCAAAAAAGCTTTTCCATCATAATGCCTCCGCCCAACGCCAACGGCTCTTTGCATCTGGGCCACGCGGTTTTTACCACGCTTCAGGATATTATAATTCGCTTTCGCCGGATGCAAGGTTATAAAACCCTTTGGCTTCCGGGCGCTGACCACGCCGGTTTTGAGACTCAGGTTGTTTACGATAAGAAGCTTGAAAAAGAAGGGCGCAATCGTTTTCAAGTTCCTCGCGAAGAACTTTATCAAGAAATTTTAAAATTCACCCTGAAAAACAAAAAAATAATGGAAAGCCAGTTGCGCCGGCTCGGAGTTTCTTGCGACTGGTCGCGGGAAAAATTCACCCTGGACGAAGACATTATTAAAGTCGTTCATCATACTTTTGAAAAATTAAAAAAAGATGAACTTTTATATCAAGGAAAACGCGTTGTCAATTGGTGCGTCAGGCATCAGACTTCACTTTCGGACGTGGAGACAAAATACGAAGAAAGAATAAGCCCTCTTTATTATGTTAAATACGAAGTCCCGGAATTAAAATATTGTATTATTGTTGCCACCACGCGGCCGGAAACAATACCGGCCGACATTGCCATTGCCGTAAATCCTTCCGACCGCCGCTATAAAAAATTTATCGGCAGGAGCGCGATAAATCCGTTAAACGGCGAAAAACTTTTGATAATCACGGATGATGCCGTAGATAAAAATTTCGGCACCGGCGCGCTAAAGATTACGCCCGACCACGACCGGCTTGACGAAGAAATCGCGAACCGCCATCCGGAAATCGGCAAAAAATCGCGGCCGGTTATTAATTTTTTCGGAAAAATGGAGGGCGAAAACGTTCCCGATTCGCTTTTAGGATTAAAAGCTTTGGAAGCGCGCCAAAAAGCCGCCGAGATACTGAAAGAAAAAAATCTTCTGGAAAAAATTGACGATGAGTATAAAAACAATGTGGCTCTCTGCTACAAATGCGGAAACCAAATCGAACCATTGAGTTTGGCTAATCAATGGTTTATTAAAATGACCGAAAAACCGGCCTCAAGCGGACTTTCGCTTAGAGACCTCGCGGTAAAAGCCGTGAAAGAAAAAAAAATCCGCTTTATTCCAGCCCGCTATGAAAAAGTGTTTTTTCACTGGATGCGTAATCTTCGCGATTGGAACATCTCGCGCCAGATTGTCTGGGGCATAAAAATTCCGGACAAGAACACGACCGATGTTTTTGATACCTGGTTTTCTTCGGGACAATGGCCGTTCGCCACGCTGATGACGACAAAAAAAGGCGATTTTAAGAAATTCTATCCCACCGATGTAATGGAAACAGGACATGATATTCTTTTCTTCTGGGTAGCGAGGATGATTATGCTTGGAATTTATGCCACCGGCAAAGTCCCCTTTCACACGGTTTATCTTCACGGATTGGTTCGCGACAAAGACCGGCAGAAAATGAGCAAATCAAAAGGCAATGTTATTGACCCGCTCGGCGTCATTGATTTATACGGCGCCGACGCGTTGCGCATTGCTTTAATTGTCGGCAATACGGCCGGAAACGACATTGTTATTTCCGAAGAAAAAATCAGGGGCTATAGAAATTTTGCCACCAAAATCTGGAATGTAAGCCGATTTGTTTTAATGAATTATGAGCCGGGATTTGAAAAAATAAAACCAAAATTCGGCAAATATGATAGAAAAAATTTAAAAGATTTGGAAGCGATTCGCAAAAAAATAACCAAAGACTTGGAATCTTTTAGGTTTCATCACGCCGCCGAAACAATTTATCACTACTTCTGGCACGCTTTTGCCGACAAAATTATTGAAGAATCAAAACCAAGATTGCAAAGTAAAAACCGAACAGAGCGCGCTAACGCGTTTTCATTGATATTCCAAATTCTAAAAACATCTTTAATTCTTCTCCACCCTTTTATGCCGTTCATCACCGAAGAAATCTGGCAAAAATTGCCGATAAAAAAAAAGAAACTCTTAATGGTTGAGAAGTGGCGGTAAATAAAAAATCCCCGTTGTTTATGCTTGAAAAGCCATAAACAACGGGGATGAAGGATTAAATTAAACAGGAGGTTAGACGGGAAAAAGCGGGGCTCTTGTCTTTGCTTTTTCCGAGCGTTTTTCCTCTAATGTGGCCTGGCGACAAGATCCGAGACTCTCTACCGTCTCGCCGGAGAGTTTATACAATTTAGTGGATTCCCCCCATTCAATCCGGTTTTTTACTATCCAGATTCCGTCTTTTAGACTGGAGAGAGACCTCCCCATTTCCCAAAGTTGCGGAATTATCAAGGCCTTAGCCGTCTTACTCCTGAAGGTCACCCACATCTCATTGAAATGAGAAGGTGGCAAAAGAACTTCCGTCTTCTCTTTTTTTTCAGGCTTCTTTTCTTCAACAATTTTAGCCCCGGGTTCACTAAAATACTGCACTTTTCCGCCCGGACTTTTGTTTGTTCTGAAAACTACGCCACCAAGAACAAACACAGTGCCGTCCTTAAGAAGCCCAACCTCGTCTTTTTCTTTCTCAATGGAAATAACAGACAGACTAAAACCATCAGCAAGTACAACTGGAACACGCGGCCGCGAAAGAATTACTCCCAATCTATTTCTTTGACCCTGAATCTTTTCCTGTCTCGCTTCCGCTTTTTTCTTTTCCTCCTCTTCTTTCTTGCGCTGAAATTCTCTCTTCCTTTCTTCTTCCGCTTTCCTACGCTGAAACTTCAACTCGTCTGTCCTCATTTGGCAAGCTCTTATAAGCATGCCAAACGAATTTTCGCCCAACCGTTCGGGAAACCGCGCTTTGGCTATCTTCTCAGCCAATATCCAGGGTTTCTCATCAATTTCCTTCTGCGTTATGACTTTTGCCAGGTTTTGGGCCTGGGCAAATGCCAACTCCCTAAGTTCCGGAAAAATCTTCTCTGTCGCCGCCTCCACTATCCCGAGGTTAATATTTGGGTTATCTTTTGTTATCTGAAGAATAACCTCTCCTTTCAAGTCTTTTAATTCGAATCCAAAGCCATGAAGCTCTAAGGCAAAACCTTTTACTCTTTCAACAACACTTATAAATTCATGAGCTTTGTTTATTGCTTTCGCAATTAAGAACTCCGAAAAATCAGGATGCTTGCTTTTTAGCTCTATCCCGAGTTTCTCGTCGCTATAATTGCCAAGAGCAATTAGAGCTTCAACTTCTCTACATAAGGCGTTCCATTCCTCCCTAGGTAATTTCGTAATCATCCAAGAAGTCCTCCTATTTAAAAGGTTTGTTTAAAGAATTGTCCAATATAATATTAGCATAATGTCATAAAAAAATCAAGTCCTTCTGGTTTTTTCTTAAAACTGGCAGAATTTATGGAATGATAGATAGAACATCAACCGCGTCTTTGGTCTTTTTATTTTTGATTTTTGAATAAATTTGCTATATTATAAATATTTATGAAAATAATGGTTTATAATTTTAGAGTGATTATTGAACCAGACAAGCCCTCTGGCTATCACGGCTTTGTTCCTCTTTTAAAAGGCGTTCATACTCAAGGCGAAACCATTGAAGAAACAAAACAAAATCTCAAAGAAGCGATAATCTGTCATCTTCAAGGACTTCAAAAAGACAAGCAACCAATACCAACCGAAGAAGAAGTATTTGAAACGATTCAATCAATATCGCAGAAAGAATTAGTACAAACAAAATAAAATTACAAGAATTATAAGAATGCCGAAACTGCCTATCGTCAAAGCTCGCGAATTAATAAGAGTTCTCCGAAAATTGGGTTTTGAAGAATTTCATCGAGTCGGAAGCCATGCTCAATTTAAACGCGGCGACGGACGCAGAACAACTGTGCCAATTCATTCCGGAAAAGATATTAAAAAGAAAACTCTAAAAAGCATTCTTGACGATTTAGAAATTTCAATTAAAGAATTCATAAAAATCCTTAAATCATAATTCCTCCGCCCCTTTTATGCCGTTCATCACCGAAGAAATCTGGCAAAAACTGCCGATGAAAGAAAAAAAGCTCTTAATGGTTGAGAGGTGGCAATAAATAAAAATGCTTTCTCCGCAACGCAAGAGAAAGCGCAAAAGCAATCATTTTTTTCTATGGCAAGGGCAGATTCCATGGCAGGGGCAAGAAGAATAATCAGAAATCCTTTTTCTGACATCCGCATGTTTTACTCTCAAATTGAGGAGACCTGGGCAGCCACCCCTTCCTCCTCCCTGAGCAGGCCCAGAAGCAGGTGTTCAGTACCTATTACATAGTAGTAATGCCCAGGGTTCTTGGCCTCCTCCATAGCGTACTCAAGCACCTTCTTCACCTTGGGCGTGAACGGCAGTTGTCCCGCACAGACCAGGTCTGGTCCTGTCTGGACTATCTTTTCTATCTCCATGCGGATCTTCCTTGGTTCAATATTCAGGTTTTGAAAGACGGTTACGGCTCCCCCTCCGCTTTCCTCTACCAGATTCATCAGCCTTACCATGCCCAGGAGAATATGCTCCGTCCCTATGTACTCATGATTGTACCCCTGGCCTCTTCCCTGGCTAAGGCCATTACCCTCCTTGTCCCATCTGTAAATTTGTCAAATTTGTCAAACATTGAAACCTCCTTTCGTTTCGGCTAAATAAAAAAAGACCTTTTTCTTCCAATTATAAAATATCATAATGTAATAAAAAGTCAAGGACTTCTGGTTTTTTCTTAAACCTGGCAGAATTAAAAATGACAGGTGAAACATCAACCGCGTCTTTGGTCTTTTATCCGGTAATTCTTGGATTTTTTCCGGCTTTAATCTGGCTTTGGTTCTGGCTTAAAGAAGACCCTCATCCCGAACCGAGAAGCGCCCTGCTTAAAACTTTTATCTGGGGAATGTTTTTTGTGCCGGTTGTTCTGGCGGTTGAAACCATTGTTTTTAAATTCGCCTTTAAAGAAGTTTTTCAGAACACTTTCGCGTTCTGGCTTGCTTTGGCCGCCATTGAAGAAGTGGCGAAATACGAGGCGGCCTCGCGCTCGGCTTTCCGGTCGCGAAATTTTGACGAACCAATTGACGCGCCTGTTTATATGATAACCGCCGCTTTGGGCTTTGCCGCCATGGAAAATGTTTTTTTTGTGTTAAGAGGAATTATGAGCCAAGACGCTTTTATCGCAACCGGCGGACTTCGTTTTTTCGGCGCCACCCTGACGCATATTCTGGCCTCGGGGCTGGTCGGCGCGTTTCTGGCTTACGCTTTTTATAAAAAAGAAAATTACGCGAAAAACTTGATTTTAGGCCTTATTTTCGCGATTTTATTACACGCTTTATTTAATTTTTTTATTATGAAAAACGACGGAAGCAAAATTCTGGCGGTTTTTGGAGCGCTTTGGCTGTTGGCTTTGCTTTTCTATTTGTCGCTTGATAAAATAAAGAATATAAAGGGTTAGAAATTAGAAATTTTTAAGATTATGGCGTTACAATCATTTTTTGAAAAATTAACGGGAAGTCAGTCATACAAAGAGGGAAACGGCGAAGAAGACAAAAAAGAAGAGGAGCAAAAACCGGAAAAACAAAAAAATAATTGGCTTCACTCAAAAAATCAGGGACAACTTACGATTGATGTTTATCAAACGCCGAAAGAAATAATAATCAAATCTCCGGTTGCCGGCTCGCGGCCGGAAGACATTGACATCGCGATTGAAAACGATATGGTGACGATTTCCGGCAAAAGAGAATACGAAACAAAAATCTCAAAAGAAGATTATCTTTATCAAGAAATTTACTGGGGAGAATTCAGCCGCTCGGTCCTGCTTCCGCAAGAGGTTGACGCCTCAAAAGCCGAAGCTGAATTCAAAAACGGTCTGCTTACCGTTCGCATTCCCAAAATTGAAAAAGAAAAAATTCAAAAAATAAAAATAAGAGTTGATTGATGTCCTCGCCAAAATGCCTCTCCGGACATTGGGTTTTTACCCTCGGGCTTAACTTCCAAAAGTTCTAAGAAATCATCGCCAGTTTTTACCAAAAGCGAATTATTTTTAAAAACAATTACTCCGGGCTTTAATTCTTTTTCGGACTTATAAAACGATTTTTTCGCTTTTAAAACAATCAATCTTTTTTTGTTGTTTTTCCCGTCAAACCAGAAAGTGTAAACGCTTGGCCAGGGATTTAAAGCCCTTATTTGATTCAAAATTTCCTCCGAATCCCGCGACCAATCAATCTCGCCGTCCTCTTTGACGAATAATTTCGTATATGTGGCTCGCGAGTGGTCCTGCTCTTTGGACTCAATTTTATTCCCGAGCCACAAAGGAATGGTTCTTGCCAAAAGTTCGCCTCCGGTTTCCGCGAGTTTTTTAAGCAAACTTTCATAGTCATCTTTATTATCAATAAAAATTTCTTCTTGCGCCAAAACCGGGCCGTGATCAACTTTTTCATCGGCTAAAATAACAGTATTTCCGGTAATTGTTTTTCCTTTCAAAAGCGCGGTTTCAATCGGGCTTGGGCCCCGAAACTCAGGAAGCAAAGAGGGATGTAAAACCAAAGTTCCTTTTTTTGGTAAATAAATCAGTTCTTTGGGCAGAATTTTGCCGAAAGAAGCGATAATAAACAAATCCGGCTTTAACTCTCTGATTTTATCTTTCAATTCCTTGATTTCCTTTTTGCCGTCAATAACCGATTGAGGAATAAAATTGTTGTTTTTTAAAATTTTGAGGACGAGCTCCGAAAAATTGTCGCTGCCGAAAAAAATGTAGTTCATTTTGATTTTTCCAACTCTTTTGCTTTATCAACAAACAGAACGCCGTTTAAATGGTCAACTTCGTGCTGAATAATTTGGGCCGCGAGGCCGGAAAAATTTTTTTCAAATTTTTTGCCGGATTCATCGCGCGCCTCCGCCAAAACCTTGTCCGCTCTTTTCACTTTGCCCCAATAATCCCTTACCGACAAGCATCCTTCCGGCGTCAACCGCCCTTCTCGGGAAAGTTTAAGAATTTTCGGATTGATGAAAACGGAATAATTGTTTTTCTTCGGGTCCTTCAAAATAAAAATCCGCTTATCAACTCCTATTTGAGGGGCGGCCAAACCCACGCCGATTTCCTCGCCTTTCAAGATTTCAATCATTTCCTTAATCAAATCCTGGATTTCCTTTGATTTAATCTTAGAAACCGGCACTTCTTTCGCTTTTTTTCTTAAAACTTCGTTTCCCAACTGAACAATTTTTTTGGGCATAATTTATTTCACTATCCGCCATTCTATTTCCGATTCTTTGCCGGCGAATTCTTTCCACTCGCCGTCTTTAGAAATGACATACCATTTTTTTCTGGTTTCCGACCAAACCATCGGCATTTCGTCGTAATGCGGTTTTTTGACAATTTCTTTTGGCCTCAACCTGTCCAGCTCAAGCCATTTTTTAAAAACCGTTTCAATGGCGTAATCAAGATTTCTTGACTTCGCCCATTCCGCCACTTTTGTAATCGCCTGCTTCGCCTTCCTTGCCGAACCGGCAAGCTCCAATAATTGTTTTGCCGGCCGAACAAATCTTGAATAAATGATTTTTTTCTTTTTGGCGCTCTTTTTGATTTCTTCTAAATTCAATCCTTTGGTGTGAAAATAATGATTGACTATCTTTTGAATGGCGGTTTCCCTTTGTTCTTTCTTTGATTTTTTGCCTTTTAAAGCCATATTTGCTTTTTTAAGCTTATTATATTAAATTATTGATGTATATGCCCAGTAAGACAAAATTGAATGCTAAATCCAGTTTCTTGCGCGGTATAAACATGTTTTATTACAAAATTAAAATTAAGTATAATAATAGTCGAATATCCGCTTGCGGATTTAGCAAGAAATATTCGATTTAGTCTTACTGGGTATGGAAACAAAAGAAAATCTTGACCGCAGGGCTTACGAACTCGCCTATCTTCTCAATCCCGGCGCCGACAAGGCGGAGGGCAATAAATTGAGAAACTATCTTGAAGAAGAGAAATCATTCGTCCTTGAAGAAGAGCCTCCCAGTCTCATAAGATTAAGTTACCCGATTGAAAAAAAAGACGAGGCTTATTTCGGCTGGTTTAAATTTCTGATAAGCGCGGGAGAACTGGACAAAATTGAAAAAAAAATTAAAAACAATCCGAATGTTTTAAGAAAACTTCTCGTCAGATCGGAAAAGAAAGAATCGCAGCCCTTGGCAAAGCCGAGAAGAAAATCGGTCGGACCAAGAGAAAAAATTCAAATGGAGGAAATAGACAGAAAACTTGAAGAACTTTTAAGCAAGATTTAAAGCTCGCAAATAAAATGGCATGAATTTAAACAAAGCGTTTATCGCGGGAAATTTAACCAGAGATCCGGAAATGAGGTCTTTGCCCTCCGGACAAAGCGTTGCCTCTTTCGGTGTCGCCACAAATCGTTTTTTCACCGACAAGCAGGGACAAAAACAAAAACAGGCGGAATTCCACAATGTCGTCGCGTTCGGAAAACTCGCGGAAATAGCGAAACAGTATCTCGCGAAAGGAGCTCTTGTCTTAATAGAGGGGAGAATTGCTTACCGGTCTTGGCAAACGCAAACCGGCGAAAAAAGATACCGCACGGAAATAGTGGCGGAAAGAATGCAACTGGGGCCGCGAAGAAGCGCGCCCTCCGCCCCTGCCGAGGACTACGAACCGGAAAAAGGACATGAACCGGAAGACAAAGAACCCCAAGCTCCCCCGGCTGAAGAAGAAATCCAAACGATAAATTACGACGAAGAAAACATCAACCCCGATAAAATTCCTTTTTAATTTACTCTCGAGTCTTTTATGAGATATCAAAACAAAAAACAATGTTTTTTCTGCGCCAATAATTCAAGAGAAGTTGACTATAAAGACCAAAAAACTTTAAGAAGGTTTTTGGATTTTCAGGCAAGAATTATTCACAGGGAAGAATCCGGATTATGCGCCAAACACCAGAGAAAACTCAGCCAAGCCATCAAAAGGGCGAGATTTTTGAGTTTGCTTCCTTATGTGGGAAGTTAAACGTCAAGATTCTGCACCGCTTTGGCGCGGGTTTGGATGAACAGCTTTCGCGGCTCCACTTCGCTGCCCATTAAAATATCAAAAATCTTACTCGCTTCTTCGGCGTCTTCAATGGCTATTTTTTTCAAGATCCGGCGG
>Ga0209343_10000593_pt1 | contig 50572 bp, 37 predicted proteins | sample RifCSPlowO2_02_FD_184026 | JGI IMG/M metagenome (GOLD analysis project Ga0209343, IMG submission 184026) | Groundwater microbial communities from Rifle, Colorado - Rifle CSP2_plank lowO2_0.2 (SPAdes) (version 2) | ecosystem: Environmental > Aquatic > Deep subsurface > Groundwater | place...
TGAATCAATGCCATTGGAGATTGTTAATGCTCCCAGTCTTCCACTAACAGTTATGTCATCATTCACCGCGTTGCCGAGTGTGACTGCGCCGTCTAAAGTGGTGGCGCCGGTAACGCCTAATGTTCCCCCGACTGATGTATTGTTGCCAACGCTGGTAGCGCCAAATACTAAAGCTGGCGCTAACACCAACCCTGCCACCACCAACAAGAGGCAAAACATTCTTCTTCTGTTGTACATAAAGTTGTACATATTAAAAATGAAGCTTAATTAATAAATTAAAAAATTTTCGTCTTAGTTAAAAATAAATTCTGTTAATAGTATAGCATAAATCGCGCAAGCAATCCAAAGTGAGAGGGTGTGGATAACTTTTTTTCTCTTTCCCCTATTTGCCAAAATGCGTTTTTATTACTATACTGGACATATTACTTGTAAGATTTAATAGCGTTGTATACAGTTTCACAACTGTTAAACGGCTAATCTGTCATTGCGAGGAGCTCGCGCGACGAAGCAATCCAGCAATCGCATTAGAACGCGATAACGGTGTGGATTGCTTCGCCTGCGAAGGCTCGCAATGACTTACGAAAGTGTAAATAACGCTGGCGATTCTTACATATTGCTGAATAAAAATATGCGTAAAATATTATATGTAATTACTCAAGGCGAGTGGGGTGGAGCGCAGAGATATGTTTTTGATTTGGCTACGAATTTAGGCCAAAATTTTGATATTACTATAGCTGTCGGAGAGCCGGCTGGACGGTTAGATTTGCAAAATAAACTACAATCATGGAACATGGAACATGAAACAAATAACATTTCGATTGTGCCACTAAAATACCTTATCAGATCGATTTCGCCCTTTCATGATACTAAGGCTGTATTTGAACTAGCCAAACTATACAAAAAAATCAAACCAGATATTATCCACCTCAACAGCTCCAAAGCCGGCCTTCTCGGCTCGCTCGCAAAATTGTTAATTATCAATTATTCGTCTTTAATTATTTACACAGTTCATGGTTGGGTCTTTAATGAACCCACGCGTAAGATTGGAAAAATTTTCTATCGCTTTTTGGAAAAACTCACAGCGCGATGGAAAGATAAAATTATTGTTTTGTCGCCGCAAGATTTACTTACCGGCAAACAGATAGGAATACCAGAGAAAAAACTTGTTGAAATTCCGCTGGGAATTGAAGTGCCAAAATTTTTAATTAAAGAAGAGGCGCGACGATTCCTGGATCCCCGCCTTCGCGGGGATGACATTATGGTAGGGACAATCGCTAATCTTTATCTGACAAAAGGGTTGGATATCTTAATTGAGGCAGTCAACTTATTAAAAAGGGATCCTTCGGCTCATCCGCCTGCGGGCGGATTTTCTCGGAATGACGACGTGAAATTTGTTGTTATTGGCGAGGGGAAAGAAAGAGGTAGATTAGAAAATTTGATCAAAAAATACAAACTTGAAAATACCGTATTTTTAATCGGCGCGCTTGATGACGCCGCGCAATATCTGCCGGCATTTGATCTGTTCATCCTGCCGTCGCGCAAAGAAGGCCTTCCATACACACTCCTGGAAGCAATGGCGCGCGGAACTCCAATAATCGCCACAAATATCGGCGGCGTGCCATCTTTAATAAATGATGGGGAAAGTGGACTGTTGGTTGAGTCGGAAAATTCTCAACAACTGGCAGACGCGATCCTCTGGGCGATAAACAATCGCGAAGAAACAAAAAAACGCGCTGTGCGCGCTTCTGAAATAGTAAAACTGCTGACTTTAGAAAAAATGATTAACCTGACCAAAACTACTTACTTTTCTCATCCGCCTGAAGAATCATAGAAACAACGCTATTCCCTTGGGCGTCAAACACAATACCCTTATCTTGCGCTGTCTTTATGATTTCTCTGGCTTTATCATTGTCGCCGGTTTGCGCGTAAACCAACGCCAACCGCCACCAACCCTCTCCTATCCTGTCATCATCATCTATGGCAGATTGCAACAAAATTACGGCTTCATCCGGCTTGCCGATCAACAACTCAAGCATGGCCAATTGATAAATAATCTGCTGGCGTTTCAGCGACTTAACAAGAGCATCCTTCAAAACTGTCTCGGCTTCAAGCAGAGATTGCGGCGGTTCTTTCAACTCCATTACTCCTTGCTGAATCAATTGCGCGAATTGCAAGTGTGTGCGGATATCCAACGGATGCAAAACCAAATTCTTTTTTGATTCATCATAGCCCAGCTGATACAACTCTTTTGCCTTATCAGTAAAACTGGCTTTGTTATATTGCGGAATAATCATAATTAAACTCCGCACAAAATCACTGCGAATATCATCAATGTGCGGCGAAGACATCTCCACCGCTTTTTGATATGTCTCCGCCACCAGCTGTCCGGTCTGCATCGCTCCCAAAACCCGCAGACTGGTCATATTCGCGCGAGCGACATTGATATTGGTTGAGTAAATTAAAAATAACACCACAACTAACATTGCCATCGTCAAAGCCGGTGAAACCGTCTTTTCTTTTTTTTCTTTTTCCTCAACACCGAAGGTTTGCCTGTTGACAAAAGCGAGAAAAAAGAAAAAATAAAGATAAGAAGTCGGATTTTCAAACACTACGGCATTATGAATAAAATGCCCGACCAAAAACGCGGCGCCGATGCCCAACAAATGCGCGTCAATAACTTTCTTTTTATAACCAAACCACAATTGAACAATCGCGATAGCGAACAAACCAACATATAAAAACAAACCGACAATCCCCTGCACCGCCAGAGCGTTAAAAATCGCGCTGTGAGCGGCGTCAAACCAGGTCTCCCCCCACCCGCGTTCCAGAGACTCCGGCTGATAATACTTGTTAAAAGCGTAATAAAAATTATTCGGACCCCAGCCGAATACCGGCTTTTCTTCCCACGCCGCGACCGCTATTTTCCAAGCCATAATCCGGGTCGCTCCGGTACTGGAAGCAAAAGAAACACTAAACAATCTGCCAACAGCTGGGATTCGCTGGACAAAATTAGTTTGTCTGAACGCGAACAACAAACTAAAAACTATTATGCCGGCCGCGATCACCGCGCCAATCGTCTGTCTCATTTTTTTATGCTCTTTCAGCGTGAAAAAATAACTCACCATTAAAATACCAACACTCGCAATCAAACCTAAAAGCGTGCCGCGCGTCCCGCCCAAAAATACTCCCATAAAACCGAGCGCTCCGCCAATAATCGCGAAATATTTCCATTCCTTCACAGACTCTTTCCAAAAAAGAATCAAGCCGATATAAAACAAAAACAACCCGTAACCGCTGTAATAAATCGGGTTGCCTAAAGTCGCTGACACGCGGCTGCTGCCGTCATTCAAAAGCAACAACGGATTTATTTTTTGCAACAAGCCAATGAACATCGCTATGCCGCCAGCCAACAAAAAAAGACGCAATAACCATCGCCAATCGTTTTTTTCTTTGATCACCGATGTGGCGATGAAATAATAAACCACATAATGAAAAATCGTAAACAGGCCCAACATCCTCTCGTGGTTATCCCAAAAACTCCTATACCAATCAACGCCAACAAATGTGGAAACAAAAAAACTGAAAAAGAAAGCGACAACGGCGATATTAATCAGTGTTACTCTCGGTCTATACCTCGCGTAATCGCTTACCAAAAGAACCACATACGCGCCCAGCATCAAAAGCGTCAGGCTGCGGAAAATCAAAATCTTCGGCACGATGAAAGGAAAGATGAATTTTGAAGATATCAATACCAAGGGGACGAAAAAAGTCGCGGCCACGGATAATTTTATAAATTGCTCCAAATATCTTCTCATAAATATTATTTGGCTAAGTCGCCAAAATCTTTCTTATAACTCGTGTCATCGGGGTACAAAGCCAATAATTTTCTCGCGTACTCCCCAGCCTTGGCGGCGCTATTTGTTCTCTGATAAAACGTAATCAGGCCGACTAAAAGATCGGGGTTATTTTCTAAATTTTGCAATCCCTGTAAATACGTTGCTTCGGATTTATCCGGCTGATTGAGCCGAAATTCATACAATTTAGCCAGAGTAATATAAATATCCGGCTTGGTATAATCTATCGCGATCGCCTTTTTGTAGTATTCTTCCGCCAAAGAATAATCTTTCTTTTGCCTTTCATAAATATCAGCCAGACTCAAAACCGCGGTAATGGTATTTTTGTTTAATTCTAACGACTTCTCATACGCGAGTATGGCCCGGTCATAATCCCTGACAAACTCATACGCATTCCCCAACACCACCCACGTCCAGTTATAGTTTTTATCTTTTTCATACAATGCCCGAGCTTCCGCCAGTTTCTCGGCCAGCCGCTCTTTTTTATTATCGTCAAAATCAGCCGGAATGGCCACGTTAAAAAGTTGTTCCGAGTTATTCAAACCAACATCTTCACCGCCGTTCTTTTTTGCCAACAACAACCACGCGAAAATTATAACTACCAACAACAAAGCGCTAAAAAATAAAATATTTTTCTTTGACAACATAAATTAAAATGTAAAAATTTAAAATGTGATGATAACAATATAACACGATTATAATTTTTTAACAATAGCAAAACTCCGCCAAGAAGGCGGAGTGTTTGCTTTCGCTTTACTAAATCAAAATGATTAGTAAGCAACGGTTTCCACAGTACTGGTTGTTGAAGACAAGCCAGATACCAAGTAGCCGTTTGTCCAGTCAGCAGTAGTGCTTGAGTGTCCGGAAGCGTTCTTATCACTCCAGATAAAGTCATTATTGCTTGACTGTTTGTGAGCACCGGCTTGAGCCAACATCAATGTCGCGCCATTGTTCAAGAACGCGGCATCGCCAGCCATACTCACACTCATTGAGGCGCCCGTGGTTGAACCGGTAATATTGCCTCTTAAGATGAATGTCCTCGGTGTTCCCAGAGCTACCGTGATTTCACCGGACGAATAATTTGTACTCCAGTCCGTGCTGGTGGTGTTCCACACCGCGCCAGAGCCGGTAAAGTTGTAAGCGCCGCTCTGGGTCGGACCGCTGCCATTGTCATTAATTTGCACTTCAGTGGATTCAGTCACGTCGTACAAATATAGTGAGCTTGCGGCCAGTGTGGCAGTAGTCGTGGAAATATCAAAGGTAAAACCGGCGAGAGCAATATCTCCGTTCACCGCAGTAACCTTAAATTTGAACAGATCCTTGGTGCCGTTTGTAAGCTTGTTAGAGCTTACTGATTCCTTTGCAAATACCGGATACGTCTTGTAGACATAGTGGGTATTTCCGGTCGGAGCATTGCTGGGAGAAATATATTCGGTAGAACCAGTGCCGCTCAAATCGCCTTTCGCCACTATATCGCCAGAGGCATTCACTTTGTAGCCAAGATAATGGCCGGATGTGCCATTATAGCTGCTGCCGATAGCGGCAACTTTGGCTTTCAGATACAAGTTCTTCCCGCTTGAGTCAGTGGTTTTAACCACAAGCGCATTTTCAGTGAAATCAATATACGGCTTAGTGCTTGTCGGAGACATTCTGGTGCCGCTGATTTCAACACCGGCAGAATCCTCAAACCAGATTTCATCGTAATCCTTGTATGATGTGGAAGCGGCTAGTGTAGACAACTGGGTCAAATACATGAAATCCATTTCCACATCTTCAGTGGTGGTCGCGAGGAAGTTGAAGACAGCCAATGTGACTGTCGTGCCGCCAGCAAACAATTTAGCCGATGGGTTGCTGGAAGACAACGCGACTTCCACTTGGCCGCCGGCTGTGCCGACAGTAACCGCGCTAGCAGTCGCGCTGCTGATTACTTCAGTCACCTGATTCTTGGTTGTTTGACCGGTGCCGGTAACCCAATCAGCTGTGGCGATTGAAATGGTATGAGAACCGACTGTCGCGCCGCCAGCAATATTAGCATGGATTTCCAAGGTCAATTTCTTGCCAGCTTTGATAATAAACTGGTCATCGCCGCTCAAATTCCAGGTAAATGTCTCATCGGCGGCAGTGGTGGTTGACCCGGCGACCACTTCGGTCAAAGCGACCGGAGTCCCAGCGCCATTATTGCTATCGCCATCCTTATCCACCCATAGACGGATATTCTGCAGGTCTAACGGTATGCCGGAAGATATAACATCTGTGGCTTTTACCTGCGAAATCTTGATATCTTCAGTGGAAGCGGAAGCGTCAAACGATACTTTAGCGAATAAGATATCGTTGGTTCCCGGGGCATATGTCCTGGCCGCCGGAGACGACAGAGTGGTTACTGTCAGAGCGGATGTCTGCACTGTCTTGGTATTGGCAGTTACCAACGAGTTAGGCGTGGCGTAAGGAGTGCCAGTGCCTAACGTGATATCCAATGAACTATTAACACCTCTCGCGATAAAGTTCGTGGTGTTAGTCATATCAATGCCAATCTGGAAAGTATCAGCCGCCGCAGGGTTGTTATCAACCGTGCCCTTCAATGTCAAGACGTTGTCGCCAGCCTGTAAGGTGAAAGTGTCTGTGGTGGTCGCAAAACCGGCTGTAGCCGCTGAAGCGCCAACACCATCAACTCCGCCAATTAAGGCTTTGCCATCTTTATCATAAAGGATCAAAGCATCCAACATCTCCGCTTTGCCTGTGCCGGTTGGGATAATCTTGAAAGCCAAAGTACGGATGTCAATCGGCTCGCCGACAACATTAAAATTCCAAGAAGCCAATTCAACTTTAGTCGCGTTCTTTGGAATATTTCCGGCCGGCACATTGTTCACTTTGGTAACATTTAATTTACCTTGTGAAACAGTGACGGTGTTAGTCATGCCGGTAGCGCTATCGGTAGGGGTGATATATACGCCATTCGTAACATCTTTGACAGCGGCATGCGTGGCATACTGCAAATCAAGATTTATAGTGCGGCCGGAACCAGCTGTCAAGTTAGCATAAACATCAAAGGTGCGGTCATAGCCCTTGTCAAGAATACAATCGTCTCCGCACGCGGCAAAATCAAAGTTAACATATTTGCCAACCATTGGCGCGCTCGCGAGCGTAACATTATTGTATTTTAAGCTAAAACTTGTGATATCAGCATCTGCCACTGTGCCTGAACTGTAAAAAGTCAGTTTTTCCATCTGAATCTTTTTAGCATCAGAACCAGTGGTGCCATTAGTAAGTTTGATGCTGGCAACCAAAACATTGTTAGTGCCAACTTGTTTGGTAACTGTGCCGACAGCTGAACCTTCAGCGAATGTGGCGCTGGCCAATGTCAAGCTGTCGTTAGTCGTCAATTTATTACCTTCAACCGGCAAACCGCTAACCGTACCTGTGCCAACTAAGGTGACAGAGGTAACAGCCAATGAAGGCACATTGCCACCGACCATTGTCGCGGCCGCGGCCATATTGCCTACCAAGGTGTAGGTCTTGCTGGTGTTTGCTGGAACAGAAATATTCTCGGTAAAGGTTACTTCATGGTCAGAGTTCAATGTCTTGCCGGAATCATTCAACAAACCACCTTCCGGTGTAACCACATTGAGCGTGGCGAAATCGGCATCAGTTGCCGGAGAACTCCCGCGCTTTACCTTGAATGAATCAATAGTAACATCCGCATCGCCTGCCTTGAACACAACTTTGGTAAATGACAAACGAGAAGCGCTGGCTAACGCGTAACCGCCTGTTGGGGTATCGGCAGCCAAGCTTACGGTCAAATTACCACCAACTGTAGTTGTGGTTTCTGTAGTTGTGGTTTCTGTAGTGGTGGTAGTAGTGGTTTCGGTTGCCTCCATTTGACTGGCATCTTCAGTTACGCTTGCGGCAGTAACTGTAGTATCAGCCACTTCCAAAGCATCAACCACGGTTGCGGCTGGAGATTGGACATACTTTGCCACAAAAGCCGGCAAAGAGCCGTCAACCTCGTGCAAAGCGCCGCCTTCAACTTTGTAAGTAACAGTACCCTTTTTCACCAACATGCCGTCATGTGGTTTGGTGCCATCCACTTCTCCGCTTACTTCATCATAGGTGTCATAATAGACATCCGGAAGATCGCGAACTGATTTTGCCCAGTTATCGCCATATAATGCCTTAGCCGCGGCCTCGCTGGCGATTTTCTTTATATCGCCGTTAGGCAACACAGCAAAGACATTCGGGGAGATAACAGTTTTTATCAACACTGAACCAGGTAAATAGCTCGCGCCACCGCCTGATGGATAAGCGCCTACGCAGGTTTGATCAATCGTTACAACTCCGGAAAAGTCTTCATACCAAGTATGATAAACTTCGGAGTTAAAGAAATACACCCTTTCCATGTCCGCGTTGACATAATAAACGGCGGAGTTGTCGGGAACCTTAAACAGGTCGCCGGTTTCCAATTCCGGACACTCAACTGCGACAGCGACGAGCGGTACCAAAGCGGACACGCCCACGCTCCACAGGATTGTCATGACAACAACAGACACGGTAAAGACTTTTTTTCCTAATTTTAATAAGTCTGTCATAATGAATTAATTCACTTATTCCGAGGCGTTCCGACTAAGTCGGAATCAACGAGATAAGCAATTTGGTTAAATGTATCAAACGACTCTTGCGAGCCTCGACCGATTTGTTTGATACTGCCCTTTTCCCGATTTTCATCGGGACCAACTGTATGGCTAAATAATTTTCCCCTCGCGGGGGATTAACAACTTTAATTTTTTCAAGTCATTAACCCCTCGCGAGGATTGCCGCATCAGTTTTTTAAAGGACGTTATTAATAATTTATTTCTTAACCTCTGTTATAATCGCCGTTGTTGTGGAAACAGGCTGACTATTCAAAACACCACTGCTTACCGCGTCCACGGCTTTTTTAACCTCAACCACTGTTCTCTCCGCTTCTTCCGCGGCTTGAGTCGCATCTTTTACTTTGCCCATGGCTTCCAATAAATGATTGCCGTCAACCAAAACCTTGGCCTCTTCTAATGTTTTCTGACTTTCCTGCCCTTGCGCGATTGCTTGTCTGTTAACATCGCCTAATACATTTTTAATTGTAGATGTCGGCAATATGATTGGTGTTGTGGAATTGACAAAAACTTGAATAGAAGAATTGGAAATCAAAATCGTGGAAGAAACGGTAACCACCACGTCCGAAGGCAAGTTGTTAGAAGTAATAGGAGCCGCTTCCAACACTTTTACCGCGTCTTCCGCTCTGCTTTTCATATCACCGGTATCCTGCATTGCCACGTCAATTTGTGTTTGAACCATTGTTTTAGCGTCTTCATCGGAAATAATATTTTTGCCATCGCCTTCATTTTTTTGCACTATTGTTTTTACAATATCCAGACTACTGTCTTTGACTGCCTGTTTAGTTCCAGCCACATCCACTTCTGATCCGCCTTGCTCCGCGGCAACAGTCAATGTTTGATTGATATCTTTCGCGGTCTCTTGCATGCCTTTTACCACTTCAACAATTTTTTCCGGTTCTTCTTCCACAACCGCTTTAATCGCTTCGTTTGCGGTTTGAATAGATTTTTCTAATTTTACCATTGCCTCGGCCGCTCTCTGCGGAGCGTCAACCGCTTTGTTTTCAACCACTTTCTTAACTTCTTTAGCCCGACGGGTAGCGAACTCCAGATGCATCTGCGCTTGCTGACCTTTAGCGCCAGCGACCGATGTTACCAATTCTTGAGTCTTCTCTGCCGCCAATTTTACTCCATAACAAATCTCGCCAGGCAGACAATTCTGCGTCGCGCCCACGCTGGCAATCCAACCGCTGGTCGCTACCGCGCCAACTAAAACAAAAACCGCCATTGGACGAACCACGGTGTAGGCCAAACGACCCGGCACAAAAATATTAATCGCCTGCCAAACATAATCAAACCTAAAACGCGGCTTGTCTTTAGAAACCGTGTTATTGATTTGTGACATTAGCTTCGCGCGATTTTGCGCGACCCAAGATTGATCTGGATTTAACCGATCATTTTGTTTTTTGGCTGTTTTTAATTGTGTCTTGAGAAGATCAGACATAACCGCAGTTTCTGTCATTGCGAGCCTTCGCAGATGAAGCAATCCACACTCGTTAACCGTTGGCGACTGGATTGCTTCGTCGTCTGCAGACTCCTCGCAATGACACTATTTTTTTTCTAAAAGTTCTTTTAATTTTTTCAGCGCGCGATGCAAAGTTACTCTGACGCTTATTTGACTTTTCCCTAAAATCCGCGCCACCTCCCCGGCTGACAATTCTTCTATATAATGTAATAGCACCGCCTCTTGATACTCTAACTTCATCTTCTTTAACACTTTCATTATTTCATCAATTTCTCCATCAACTTCCAACCGCTGTTCCTCGCCAGCGCCCGCCGCCGCCACTATTTCAATAACCGCTTCCAACGGCAATTCTGACGATCGCCGCGCTTTCTCGCGATAAAAGTCCACCACAAGATTTCTCGCTATCCGATAAATAAAGCTTGCGAAACTTCTGATCTCTTGTTCACTATTCTCCACCAGATAATTCCAAGCTTTCAAAAACACCTCGCTGGTCAAATCCTCTGCTTCCTCGCGACTGCTGATTTTAAAGAAAACAAAACGATAAATCTTTTTGACGTATAAATCGTAAAGCAGACCATATGCTTCCGGATCTCTTTTAATTCTTACCTTATATAACAGCAACTTCTCGTTTATTAGGTCTTTCATAATATAAGACGCAGATAAAACAAAAATGTTACACCCCTTTTTCACTGCATCACTTGACCACAGCATCACTACATCACTTTTTTTTCCACAGCCAGATATATAACAAAAACTATCCCCCCGCGGGGAAGCCCTATACTGTGTGAAAATAAGTATAGCATAAACGAGGGAAAAAGGCAAAAAAAAGATACTAATATACGGATAGAGTACTAATTATACTAATGAATACAAATAAGTGTTGGAGTTAATTAAATGTGGTTTACAAGTACTTAGTATACATTAGTATCATTGGTACCATTCGCATATTAGTATTTGTATACAACACTCTATACTTTCATAAAATATGGTTAGTTTTTTAGCTAATCTAAAACATAAAAATAGTATACACAAGTCTATACTATTTTTTTAATCTGACTTAACCATCACCTCACGAACTCTTTTATACTTGACAAGTTTCCACCTTTTGACTACAATAGTATACACTAGTCTATACTCTTATGGCAGAACAACAATCAAAAAACAGTCAAAAACAGGTAGTTAGGGTGTCTATTTCAGAGGCCGCGAAGCTGTTTGGCTTAAATCAGCAGACAATCCGCCGCGCTATTGCCAACCAAGAGCTAACCTATATTGTTGTTGGCGGACGCTATAAAATCAACTTTGAAAGTTTAGTGCGTTGGTCCCAGGCAAAGACCGCGCTGAAAAATAAACTTGAAAAGCAGGGAATTGGCCAATATGTGGATAAGTGGAAAATTAAAAACACCTTATACTCCCCCAGCCCGAAAGTGATCCCGAAAACAGATACCGAGACCAATATAAATAATTCCGTCTGATAAGGACGGATTTGTTTTCTTTGCGTCTGTCATTGCGAGAAGGCCAACATTCATTGGCCGACGAAGCAATCTACGGCAATCGCTTGTGGTTATGATGGATTGCTTCGTCGTCTGCGGACTCCTCGCAATGACTTCTGCCTCACTTTCATCTGCCAACTTGTCCATCAACTCTTAACAGGATATAATACTAACTGCCTATGCGCTTCGTCCAAGAACATTTTACCACCCGCCACTTATTCCACAAACCCCACAAATGGTTTCTGGCTTTTTTGCTGTCACCGATTCATTTTCTTGAACTGCATTATAAAAACAAATACCACCTTAATTTTCAACACGCCAAAAAACTTTTTGTGTTTGACATGGTTTTGCTGTTTACCGCTAGCCTGCTTTTTGCCGCAACAATTTTTTGGTTCACCTACAACCCGACTATCACGAACCTGATTTTCTTGTCCATAGACACATCTTCTTCTGACACAAAAATTATCAGTGGCGATTTCATCACCTACACTATCGCCTATCAAAACAAAAGCAATATTAAAATCGTTTCTCCGTCATTAACAATCCGTCTACCCATAGGTTTCGTTATTGAGGCTATCGCGCCGAAAGAATCTTTCAACTCCGCGGAACGTAAATTCACTCTTGCTGACTTGCATCCTCAACAACACGGCCAAGCGACTGTCAGTGGCTGGTTTTACGGCACGCCGGATGTTGAAAACAAAATTACCGCTATTTTAGAATACACGCAGGAGGGCAAAGCCAGCAAAGAAGTCAAATCTACTCCCTTATTTCAATTCCATCGCGGATCGGTTTTAAAAATTGGAATTAACGCCCCGGAAAAATTTATCGCCACCGGCTCTGTTCCAATTAAAATAACCCTGACGAACACCGGCAAAAGAACGCTTAACGCGATTAACCTGCCGCTAACACTGTCCGCTGGTCTTTCTTTTGCAGATCCAAAAGTAGATAAAGGCGAGATCAAAAACAACCAATGGCAAATTACTGAACTCGGAATAAGTGAAAAAACTAATCTTTCGGCGATACTAAAGACTGTTTTACCGGAACAAATTAAAACCGCTGTATTAAAACTCACTCCATCATTAGAAATAAACGAAACAAAAATCGCCCAAAATACTGTTGAAAAAAACTTTCCGGTTTTACATCCGCAAGTTTCTATCCAATCATACTGGACAGATCAACTAACAAAAATCCAATCTGGGCAAACACTTGAGCTCAACTTATCCCTCGTCAACAATGGCGATATTGATTTAAATAATTTAGAAATAACTCTACCGATCCAAAATGAAATTATTAACACTGACAAGCTGATAAATTTAAACACTGGCAGTTATAAAAATAAAATTTTGACTATCCATTCCAAACATGACGCCGGACTATTAACTTTGGCGAAAAACCAAACAAAAAATTTGAAGATAAAAATTCCGATTCTTGAATCGCCGAATGTTGGCGCTGATTTGGTTCTAAAAATTAAGCCTGAATTAAAAGCTGACATCAGCGACTTGACCGGTGTCGTTTACAAAACCGAAACTTCCGCTCCGGAAATCAAAATCGGCACGCGATTGGATTTAACCGGCGAGGTTCGTTATTACACTGTTGACGGCGACCAGCTTGGCCGCGGCCCGCTCCCGCCTCAAGTCGGTAAAGAAACAAAATATTGGACGTTGTTAAAAATTACCAACACCACGAGTAAAGTAACTGACTTAATATTAACCGGCGAGCTTCCTGATCATGTCGCTTGGACCGGCAAAAACAGTGTGAGCCGTGGTAGTAGTGTTATATTTAACGAAAAAACAAAAATGATTTCGTGGTCACTCAACTCCCTATCACCACAACAAACTGTTGGCATCTATTTTGAATTAGCCCTTACACCAACCGCCGAACAAACCGGAACCGCGCCGATTATTTTACAAAATGTTCAGCTCCGAGCGACGGATGATTTTATTAAAGAAAAAATCACTGACACTCTGCCGGATTTTGATGTGTCTTTGGTGAAAGATAAGATTGGGAGGGAGAAGGGGGTGGAAGTAGAGTGAAGAGATAGGAGATAAGAGATAAGAGATAAAAATATTTAACATCAGAGGATATTAGTATCCCTTAGTATTATTAGTAAATTAGTATATTGGTATGTTTAACTACCCCTTGACAAGAGGGCTTTTTTGTGGTATAATTATATGTCAATTTATGCCTAAATCAGGTATATTGGCAAGAGGAAGGAAAGCCCTGCACCGACCCGAAGGGTCTGGTGCTGGGGGACGCGCTCTTTACAATAGAATTAGATTTGCCATGTTGGCGAGTCTTGAGGTTTTCGTAATTCAATATCAAGAAAGGCAAGGTGTGCGATGGAGACCACGAAGAAGGCCGCAGTGGCCACGGTTCTGGTTCTGTTCTCGGTTCTGTGCGGGTGCTCAAACGTGACCATGCAGTGCGAGACGGACTCGGACTGCGACGACGACAATCTGTGCACCAAAGATTCTTGCGGTGCGGGCATCTGCCACTTCGCGAAAATCAAGAAGTGCGACAGCCAGCAGATGTGCGATGATGACGCTTGTGGCAACTCCGACGACGGCGAGTCCAACGAGGACTCGTCCCCGCCACCTGACGAACAGCCAGACGGTGATGTATCACCAGACACTGACAGCCCACCGACCGAGCCCGGTCCGGACACTACCGACACATCCGACGCAACGTTGGACAGTTCTGACAGCACTGACGCTGGAGACGAAGCTGATGACACTGATATCAGTCAGTCGGACCAGCCAGACACGCCTGTCGGAGACGACGGTGCGACTGGCGGCGATGACGGAACTGGTACGGACACGAACGACAGCGAAGTTGCTGGAGACGTAAGTGTGGACGACGATGTCGGCCAGGACGCGGAAACGGTGGAAGAGACAACTCCTCTGCCTTGTATCTGCATCTCTGACGACAACCTCTGCACGGACGATTACTGCAACGACGCAGACGAATGCGTCCACGAGCCGGTTGTCGGTTGTGGTGGCGTTGATGTTGAAACGCCGAATGCCGACGGTAGCGATACTGTTGACAACGGAGTTGACGCGTCAACCACCAACCCTGAACCAAGTCCGGACACAGCAGAAACCGACGCAACGTCTGACGGTTCTGACAGCGCGGACGGAGACAGTGGAACAATCGTTCCGCCGCCACAAGATACTGTCGTCGGAACCGATGCACCGACTACCACTCCAGACACCAGTCCGGATACCGCGGACACTGTTGACAGTGAGACTGGAGACGGTGGAACGGATGCAATCAACAATACGGACGTGACCAACGGAAATGCAGAAGTTGAAAATACTGACGACGATGTCGGCCAGGATGCGGAAACGGTGGAAGAGACAACTCCTCTACCTTGTATCTGCATCTCTGACGACAACCTCTGTACTGACGACTTCTGCAACGACGCAGACGAATGCGTCCATGAACCGATTGTTGACTGTTGCAACGAAGACACCGGGTGCGACGACGGAGACATTTGCAACGGAGTGGAAGCCTGCGACGCGAACAAGTGCGTCGGTGGTGAACCACTCGTTTGCGACGACAAGAACGTCTGCACCGACGACTCATGCCACCCAACCGAGGAGTGTATCTTCACTCCCAACTCCAACCTCTGCGACGATGGCAACGCCTGTACGATGGGCGATGTCTGTTCACAGGGCAAATGTGCATACACGGAAACGTGTGAATGCACAATGGACACCGAGTGCGACGATGGAAGCAAGTGCACCACTGAATCGTGCGTTAGCAACAACTGCAAGTACGAAAAAGTGGAATGCAACGACTCCGACGCCTGCACCACCGACACCTGCGAACCGACAACCGGCTGTGTGTTCGCGCAGATCGTCGTTGACGACTCCAACGCCTGCACGGACGACAGTTGCGACATGGAGACAGGCGTGATACACGTTCAAATTGCGTGCGAAGACAACGATGTCTGCACAAAAAACCTCTGTGTTGCAACAGAAGGGTGCATCTATCTGCCCATCGCCGACTGCTGCCACGATGACGCCGAGTGCGACGACGGAGACGTTTGCAACGGAGTTGAGACCTGCGGCGACAACAAATGCGTCGCGGGGCAAAAACTCATCTGTAACGACTTCAGTGTCTGCACTACGGACTCGTGCGACCCGAGCAAAGGTTGTGTGTTTGAACCAATCAGCGGATGTTGCAAGACAGATGTTGATTGCAACGACTTCAACCAGTGTACCGGCGATGCCTGTGTCAAATCCACCGGCGAGTGCGTGCACTTCGGCATCCCAGGCGACTGCAACGATGGTGACGAGTGCACCACGAACGACGCGTGCAAGAACAGCGAGTGCGTCGGCGGTCCGGCTCTGGATTGCAACGACAGCAGTGTCTGTACCGCGGATTCGTGCGACACGGCTACCGGCTGTCAGCATTCGGCTGTCCCAGATGGTGAGCCGTGTACTGACAATACTGTTTGCAATGGCGCAGAAATGTGCCAGAGCGGACAGTGCAAGTCCGGTGTGGCGCTCAACTGCGACGATGTGGACATCTGTACCGCAGACTCGTGCGACACGGCGGACGGCTGCAAGCATTCAGCCGAACCGGATAACGACAGCGATGGTCCATGCGACCTCGCTGACAACTGTCAATCGGTTGCGAACGCTGACCAGTCAGACATGGACAAAGACAGCGTCGGCGATGTCTGCGACCCGGACAAAGACGGTGACGGCGTGGACAACGCCGCTGACAACTGTCCTTCAACCCCAAACCCCGACCAGTCCGATATGGACAAAGACAGCGTCGGCGACGCATGCGACACTGTCAACACCTGCAACCTTTCAACCGCTGGACTTCCAGCGTGGTACTACCAAATATCCCCGATGTGCGTCAACGGTTGCTTCGTGGGTGACGAGATGGTATGCATCAAATGCATCTCTTCCCACAACAACTGCACGTGGAACAGCGACGGGGACTGGGTAGGACCAATATGCCAGGGCGACTGCAATGATGGTTACTCCGGCATAACAAACGAGTGTTGGCCGGGAGGGCAAATACCCCCGGTCTGCGCGGATCCATGGACCCCTCAATAAACCTACCGCTCTTTCATAGCCGAAGCAATCCTTCCCGCTTCGGCTCCAATCCCTTTTGCTTGTTTTGAAAGTAAGCAGAAGAGAACTCCGCTCCGATGTTACATCGGAGCGGAGTTTTATTTATACTTGACTTATTGATCAAATTATTTTATAATTTCCCCAACAAAACAAGCCGCCATCGTCTAGTGGTTAGGACACGAGGTTTTCAACCTTGTAACAGGGGTTCGATTCCCCTTGGCGGTACCAGTACAAAACTTTTTGGGTTTTCGTTGTAAAACGATACAACTCTATGCTCATTCTCGGCATTGAATCTTCATGCGATGATACTTCAGTCGCGCTGGTTGACGCTTCTACGCGCGGCTTTAAAATACTGGCGGAAAAAACCGCCAGCCAAATTGAAATACACAAAAAATACGGCGGGGTGGTGCCGGAAATAGCGGGGAGAATGCATGCGGAAAAAATCTTACCCCTGATTGAAGAAGCGGCGGCTAAACAACCAAAACCAGATATAATTGCCGTAACATCCGGACCGGGATTGATTACCGGGTTGATGGTTGGAGTTGAGGCGGCGAAAACATTGTCTTATTTGTGGAATGTGCCGGTGGTTGGAGTGAATCATATTGAAGGACATATCCATTCCGTAGAAATTTTCAATTTTCAATTTTCAATTTTCAAAATTAAATATCCTGCGATAGCGTTGATTGCGAGCGGAGGGCATACGGAGTTGATTTTAATTAAAAAACGCGGACAATACAAAAAAATCGGCGCGACGCTGGATGACGCGGCCGGGGAGTGTTTTGACAAAGTCGCAAAATTGTTAGGTTTTGATTATCCCGGCGGACCAAAAATTTCTAAATTCGCGGAAACAGGAAACCCTGATGCTATAAAATTTCCACGACCGATGCTGGATAAAAACAATTTTGATTTTAGTTTCGCTGGACTAAAAACCTCCGCGCTGTATTGGCTTCGCGACCATACCGTCATTGCGAGGAGGAGCCGAAGCGACGACGAAGCAATCCAATCATCAAATGACACTGGATCGCCGCGTCGCTACGCTCCTCGCGATGACTTATCCGTCAACGACTTCTGCGCTTCTTTTGAACAAGCCATCATTGATGTCCTCGTCGGTAAAACTCTGAAAGCTGTTGAAAAATACAAACCCAAAACCATAATATTAGGAGGTGGGGTGGCGGCAAACAAAAAATTGAGGGAGACACTCTCAAGCGCAATCAAACAACGTTCTCAAATATCCAATCTCAAATATCCAATCTCCAACTACTGTATGGACAACGCCGCCATGATCGCTGTCGCCGGATATTATCACGCAATAAAAAAAGGCTTCACGCCGTGGCAGAAATTAAAAGCTGATCCGGAATGGGAGATAGCCCACTAATTTGACGACCACTAATAGACACTAATACTATGCCGTTAAAAATCATCAGCGGGTCAAGCCACAGAGAATTTACAAAAAAAATCTGCGCGCATCTTGGTATTGAAAAAACAAAAATAACTTCCAAAATCTTCAGCAACGAAAACAGGTTCGTGACAATTGACGAAGCGGTGCGCGGCGATGATGTGTTTGTGATTCAAACCCAAGCCACGCCGGTTGATTCCAACATTATAGAATTGCTGATTTTAATCCGCACATTGCGCGACGCTTCGGCCGGACGAATTACCGCGGTAATGCCCTACTTTCCTTATGCCCGTTCTGATAAAAAAGACCAGCCCAGAGTTTGCATCGCGGCGCGTTTGCTGGCGGATATGATAGAAAAAGCCGGCGCTGACCGGATTTTAACCATGGAATTGCACTCGCCGCAAATTCAGGGATTTTTCTCCGTTCCTTGCGACCATCTGCTCGCCGCGCCGGACATTATTAAATTTCTAAAACAAAATTGGGATTTAACAAACTGTGTTTTAGTCGCCGGCGACTCCGGAGCGGTAAAAATGATAAAACCTTATGTTGATTATTTGAATTTACCCACCGCGATTATGGACAAACGCCGAGAAGGCAATGATGAAACAGTAAGAATAAAAGGCGTTATCGGCGAGGTAAAAAATAAAAATGTTCTACTGCTGGATGATGAAACAACCAGCGGCGGCACGTTAGTGGAAAACGCCGAATATCTGACCAAACAAGCCGGCGCGTTGAGAGTTGACGCCTGTTTTATTCATCCGACTTTTAACGACAAAGGCGTGGAAAAATTAAATAATTCGCCAATCCAAAAATTCCTGTTTACCGATACCATCCCGCTGAACAGCAAACCGATTAAAAACTACGAAATAATTTCTGTGGCAGAAAGATTCGCGGAAATGATAAAAAGAATTCATGATAACGAAAGCGTTAAATCATTAAATGATGTCTAAATTTATGCCATACGAAAAACAGGAGTACCGCGATCCGCCGCGCGATAGCGCCGTATGAAGATGAGAGGATGAGAGAGAATGGAGATGTATATTAGTTCGCTAAAATTTTCTGCTTCAGCGCGAAACAATTACCGTGCTTCACTAATCCTAAATAAGAACGCAAAGTTCCTTCAGTCGGGTGAATTTTTATTCTCGCAAACATTCTATTTTTTGTTTTTGTACGCAGGACACGGTGGTCATTAAACAATACCCAACCAAGAAAATCCATACCAGAAGCAATGGTTTTAATAAATAGTTTGTTTGGATGGAGTACGAGCGAAAGCTCGTCTCGCAAAAAATCTCTAATTTTTGGTATTAATTCTTCCAACCATTGTTTGTTGTGAGACAAAAACACAAAATCATCCGCATAGCGAATGTAATATCTTGCTTTTAATTTGTGTTTGATAAATTGATCAAGTTTGTTTAAGTAAATATTGGCAAAGAGTTGAGAGGTTAAATTGCCAAGTGGGAGGCCGTGTCTGTCATTGCGAGGAGTGAGGAACGAGCGACGAAGCAATCCAGTGTCGATTGGCGACTGGATTGCTTCGCTCCCGTTGGTCGCTCGCAATGACGGATTGTTGCCTTTGTTTGAATAACTTTCAATCACCTCCTCCAATAATAAAATAATATTTCTGTCCGGAATATATTGTCTAAGAATATTTTTGAGAATATTATGGTCAATACTATCAAAAAACTTTTTAATATCGCATTTTAGTATCCAACAAGTACGAGTATGATTTTGACTAACTGCAAAAGCAAAAGAACGAAAATGATTTATTGCTCTATGCGTGCCTTTGTCTATACGGCAAGAATAAGAATCACCAATAAATGTTTTGTCAAAAAATGGGTAAAGTATTCTATAAACAGCATGGTGTAAAAGACGATCTCTGACCGAGGCCTTGTGAATGTGCCGACGTTTGGGGTCGTTGACGAAAAAACTTTCGTAACCACCGTGACTATAAGTAAAATTTGCCAAATCTTGATAAAGTGCTACAATGTTATCCATCAAGTCACGGGAGAATAATTGGACATCAGTTTTCTTTTTCTTGCCCACAATAAAATCCTCTCAGGCCAATAACAAATTTTCTAAACCAAATTTTTCTGGTGGAGAATGAAAAAACTGGCGGACGACGGCGAACGAGCAGTGCCCGTTCCAGACGCACTCGGCGGAGTCCAAGTAGAGCTTGCGGACGCCACCATTGCCGTTGACGTAAGGCACGAGACCGCGCCACACAGAACCGTCACAAAATATACAAAACAGCGCCAATGCCACTGCCCCTAGAATACTCTCGGGGCTGAACCGAATTCGGAGACGTTATCTCCATACTGCTTTGTACCAAGTATTTTCATTTTTAATCCTGATTAAATCAGGATAAAATTCAACCGCCCGAAGCCGTGTTCACTTCTTCAGCAAACAAAACCGCGGACTGTAGCGTTGACTATCTACACTCTATTTTATCATAAAAAGAGGAACCGTGCACTTCTGGTGCACGGTATCGGGCCGCTCCGTCGTGTGACGGAGGGATGGGAGAGAAAAGAGCGAAATCAGTGGGATAGGCCGCCGGACACCCGAGAACCGAGTGTCCGAGCGACCAAGAAACCTACTTGCGGACGACGGCGAACAAGCAGTGCTCGTCCCAGTCGTTCTCGGCGGAGAGCAGGTCGAGCTCGCGGCGGCCACCATCGCCGAGGACGTAAGGCACGAGAGCGCGCCACACAGAACCGAGGGCGAACACCAGACAGTCCTTGTGCTTGTCAGGATTCTTGAGCCACCACCACAGCAACTCAACCAGAGTCGCCGAGCGATAGCCCTGCGAGTCAATGTAATCCTTGACTTCCTGCGTGGGCATCGTAGACCGGCCGAGCTCACGGAGCTTCTGCTTGATGGAGAGTGTCTCCACATGCTTCTGATCCAGATCGCCGCCATCGTACGGAAAATTCTTGCTGTTGATGTCCGAATTGCGGAACGAAACAAATCCGCACGCCGAAATCATCATTTCCAAGAACTTGTCCCACCAGTTGGCAGGAGCAGGGGCCGACGTCGTCGGCTCCTGTCCAGCGATCAGCGCGGCCATCTTCTTGACCGTTTTGCGTCCATCCGGCTTGACCAGCTGGTGAAGACGCTCGTTGATAGCTTCCTCGTTGTCGCCGAGCAAATCCTTGAGCTCCTCCAAGAGCGCGCCGATCACAGACACAAGCCACCCGAGAACCTTCACGATCATGAACACGTTCTTCGCCTTTGGCATGACGCACCTCCAACTTTTGGCTTGCCACTCACACAAAACACCATGTTCCGCGCCCCAGGCTTGCCAACCAAGGCCGAGATAACTCCCAGCCTTCTTTCTAACTTATTGCTAAAATAAGCCAAAAAGAAAGCTGGAAAAAATTATTTTTTTATAAGGAACTAACAAAGTATTGTACTACATTTTTAGAATCTTGTCAAGATACCTCCTTGTGCGCAATATTATAAAAGAACACCAACTACTCACTCACCTCAACCCTCCCCTCTCCCGCCACTCTCTTCAACTCATCTTCAACACCACTACTCCAATCAATCATTGCCTGCGCGCGGATAATATTGTCCGCGACTTTGACGAAAACCTGATACTCTCCCGGGTATTTTATAAATAAATTTTTTAATTCTTGCGCCTTGTTTTTCAATTCTTCTTTACTTAAACTGATTGTTATCGCCTTATCCGGCTGATGTTGTTGAATGCTGTCGCTTGAAACACTTCCAATGGATAATTCGCGGCACACGCGCAAAGCGTTTTCTTTGGTGAGCAATAAAACTTTTTCAACAAACACTTTATTATCGCCTTTCTCTTTCGGCGTTTTGCCAACCACGCAGACGATATTCCCCTCTTGCCACAAACCTTGCGTCTGTTCATATGTCTTGGGAAACACTAACAATTCCATCACGCCGGTAGTGTCTTGAATCGTGGCGAATATCATCACCTCGCCCTTTTTTGTGATTTTTTTCTTGATGGAATCAACAATGCCGCCGATTACCACCCAACTATCGCGCGGTGATTCCTCCACCTGATTCAATGGCACTAACGCGCGCGCCATCACCTTTTCAAAATATTCAAACGGGTGCGCGGAAACATACAGACCCAATAATTCTTTTTCCCATTTTAATTTATCGTCCAGACTCGCCGCCGAAGTATCTTTTAATTTAATTTTATTATCCAGCATTATATTTGAACCGGCAAACAAAGAATTCTGCGAAGTATTTTTGTGTTCGCGCCGTTCCCTGACAAAAGCCAATATATTCTCAACATTAAAAAGCAAAAGACCGCGGTCAAAACCAAAACAGTCCAACGCGCCGGACTTAATCAAACTTTCCACTGATTTTTTATTTAAATCTTTATCATCAATCCGTTCCAACAGGTCTTCCAATGTCTTATACGGTCCTTGTTCTTTTCTTTCGCGATAAATCACACCGCTGATATGTTCGCCTAAATTTTTAATCGCGTTTAAACCGAAACGGACGCGGCCAGGATCGCCGGGTTTGGATACCATGGCAAAATTACGAAAACTTTCGTTGACATCCGGCGGCAAAACTTCAATATTCATCCGCCGGCATTCGGCAACAATCTCCGCGACTTTATCGGTATCTCCTGACTCGGCCTGTAAAATCGCGGTCATATATTGCACCGGATAATGCGCTTTCATGTAAGAAGTTTGATAAGCGACGGTGCCGTAGCTTGCAGCGTGACTTTTGCCAAACCCATATGCCGCAAACGGTTCAATCATTTCCCACAACCGATTAATTTTTTCTTCCGACAAATTACCATTATCGCGGCAGCCTTGAAAAAATTTAATCTTCTGTTTTTCCATTTCCGCGGGAATTTTCTTGCCAATCGCTTTCCTGAATTTATCCGCTTCGGTCCAACTATATCCGGCAAGTTCAATGGCGGTCAAAAGAACATCCTCTTGATACACCAAAAGCCCGAAGGACGCTCCCAAATATTTTTCCATGCGCGGATCAAGATATTCAACCACCGCGGGATTGTGTTTACGGCGAATATATTCAGGTATTGATTCCATTGGTCCCGGACGATACAAAGCGACCATGGCCATGATATCATCAATCGTCGTCGGTTTAAGTTCTTTCAACCAGCGCGTCATACCGGAACCACCAAGTTGAAATGTGCCCATGGTTTCCCCTCGCGCGAGCATTTCAAATGTTTCTTTATCATCAAAAGGCAGTTTATAAATATCAATTTTTTCGCCGGTGGTTTTTTCCACGAATTCAACCGCTTTTCCCAAAATAGAAAGGTTGCGTATGCCCAAAAAGTCCATCTTTAACAAACCGGCTGCTTCCACCGCGTGCATTTCATATTGAGTAATTGTTTTTTCACCGCCGGTTTCTTTTTGCACCGGGGTAAAATCAGTTAATCGCGTTGGCGCGATAACCACGCCCGCGGCATGGATGGAAGTATGGCGCGCGCAACCCTCAACTTTTCTGGCCAAATCCAACAAAATTTTTACTTCCGGTTTTGAACCATAAAGTTTTTTTAAATCCGGCTCTTCAATCATAGCGCGATCAATCGTCATGTGAAAACCCTGCGAACCCATCGGAATTAGTTTAGCCACCTGATCGCAAAAACTATAGGAATATCCGAGCGCTCGGCCAACATCACGCACGCTCGCCCGCGCCGCCATGGTTCCGAAAGTGATAATCTGCGCCACTTTTTCTTTGCCATATTTATTGGTAACATAATCAATCATCTCATCGCGGCGATCATCGGCAAAATCCGTATCAATATCCGGCGGACTTGGACGAAACGGATTCAAAAAACGTTCAAACGGCAGTTTAAATCTGATCGGATCAACAGTTGTGATTCCCATTACGTAGGAAACCAAAGAACCGGCGGCCGAACCTCTGGTGGTTTCCACAATGCCGTGCTCCTTGGCATAATTGACATAGTCAGCCACGCAAAGAAAATACGGCGAGTAGCCTTTCTCTCTAATAATTTTTAATTCATACTCCGCGCGGGTTTTAACTTCTTCGGTTATTGGCTGATAATAATCCCCGATTCTGGCATTAACAATTTCTTCCATCACTTCCGACGCGCTTTTCCCGATTGGTAATTCAACCGGCGCGAAATGCCAAGCGTTTAAATTGATTTCTAAATTTATTCTTTCCGCTATTTTGACCGTGTTTTCAATCGCCTCCGGCACATGGCGAAAACGAGAAATAATATCTTTAGCGGAATTTAAAGAACGGTCCACCTGCCGAAAATCCTCGCGATTCATCTGACCGACTTTCCAGCCCTCGCGGATGCAGGTTAAAATATCTTGCGCTTCCGCGTCATCAGTTTCCAAATAATGAACGTCGCGCGTTACTACCATTGGAATGCTGGTATCTTTAGATAATTGAATAATTTTTGTATTCACATCCAGCTGTCCTTCAATCGCCGGATGATCTTGCAGTTCTAAATAAAAATTTCCTTGGCCAAAAATTTCATTATATTCCAACGCCGCCTTTTTCGCCTTGGCTAAATTATCCTGTTTTAATAATTGCGGCACTTCCCCATTGATACAGCCTGACAAAGCGATAATATTTCCGGAATATTTTTTTAGCACTTCTTTGTCAATCCTCGGTTTGCTGTTAAAAAAACCTTCCAAATGCCCGATCGACGACAAACTCATTAAATTTTTATAACCCTCGTAATTTTCCGCTAACAAAATCAAATGATGCATCTCTTTATCTATTTGCGGATCTTTATCAGTCAATTTCCGCGGACCAAAATACGCCTCAAACCCAATAATCGGTTTAATGCCTTCCACGCGGCAAGCCTCATAAAACTCAATCGCGCCATACAAAGAACCACTGTCAGTTAAAGCCAAAGCTGAAAAACCGCGCTCTTTCGCGGCCTTAACCAAGGGCTTGATCTGCGTCAAACCGTCCAGTAACGAGTAATGTGAGTGAACATGTAGGTGAACAAATTTATCCATAAAACGGCTAAGCAAAGAGAATAATCATTTTTGAAGCGAGGACTGTGTGACGAGCTCGCGCGAGGAGTTCCGCAGCGAAAAAATGATTATTCTCTTTGTGTAAATAGAAAACAGTCAGTGCTATATTATAATATCTGTACTTTTTTGACAATGCCGCTTGTCATAACACAAAACACAGATAACAAAACACAAAAAAACGACACGATTGTTGCCAAAAATCAACCGCAATGTTAAAATCAACTTATGCTTAATAGATATGCTATGCCAAAAATCGGCATTATCGGCGGGTCCGGATTGGATAGCCCCAACATATTGGAAAAAAGCCAAGAAAAGACCGCGGAGACTAAATACGGCAAACCATCTTCTTCGCTGATTGAAGGCAAAATCAGCGGCGTTGACGTGGTTCTGCTTGCCAGACATGGCCGCGAACACACCCTACCGCCGACGCAGGTAAATTTCCGCGCTAATATCTTGGCGCTAAAAAACGAGGGTTGCACTCATATTTTAGCTACCACAGCGGTTGGATCATTGCGCGAAGAAATCGGACGCGGACATTTGGTTATTCTTGACCAATTTATTGATTTCACCAAACATCGTTTTTCCACTTTTTACGAAGAATTCGCGCCGCATCAGCCGCAACACACGCCAATGGCCGAACCGTTTTCCGTTGAACTGCGCGAACTTCTAATTAACGGCTGTAAAAATTTGAATTTAACTTTTCACGATAGAGGCACAGTGGTGACAATTGAGGGACCGCGTTTTTCCACCAAAGCGGAAAGCAAGATGTTTAGAGCGTGGGGCGCGGATGTAATTAATATGAGCATCGCGCCGGAAGCGACATTGGCGAAAGAGGCCGGCATACCATATGCGGCGATAGCCATGTCAACAGATTATGATTGCTGGAAAGAAGACGAGGAGCCGGTCAGCTGGGAAGCAGTGCTTAAAATTTTTAAAGAAAATGCGGAAAAAGTAACGAACCTTATTCTTCATACCATTCCAAATATAAAATAAAGCTTCTGTCATTGCGAGGAGGAGCTCGCGCGATCCCTCTCATTCACTCGGGACAGGCTCCGCAATCCAGTCGCCAATTGACGATGGATTGCTTCGCTCCCTTGGGTCGCTCGCAATGACAGACAGTTTAACTATCCACAAGCTATATGCCGAACTCGTTAAAAGAAAAAATCCGCACTATCCCCAACTGGCCGAAACCGGGTATTATGTTCCGCGACATTACCACCCTGCTTCAAGACAGCAAGGGATTTAAACATCTGATTGATTTGTTACACGAAAGATACAAAAATTTTTCCATCAGCAAAATAGCCGGAATTGAAGCGCGCGGTTTTATTATCGGATCCGCTTTGGCCGACCGGCTTGGCATCGGATTTATCCCGGTGCGAAAAAAAGGCAAACTGCCGGCGGAGACGATTCAAGAAGAATATGAAAAAGAATACGGCCCGGATATTATTGAAATCCACAAAGACGCGATTAATTCCGGTGAAAAAATTTTACTCATTGACGATTTAATCGCCACCGGCGGCACAGCTCTCGCCGCCTGCAAACTGATTAAAAAAGCCGGCGGCGACATTGTTGAGTGCGGTTTTGTCGTTGATTTGCCGGAGTTGGGCGGGAGTAAAAAAATTGAAGACGCTGGTTTCAAGACTTTCCATTTGGTGGAATTTGAGGGGGAGTAAAAATAAAATCCCCTGTCAAGAGGGACTTTATGACTTTACAAACTTTAAGGACTTTATAGACTCACTTCTTCTTTTTCTTCTCTCCCCTCTCTTCCAACTTGTTCGCCAATTTATTGACCACGAACTTTTCCACCAAATTCGCCACCATGGTGCTCACCACTCCCATACTGCTGGAAAGGCCGTCAACTTTTTTACGGATAAATTCCACCGCGTCGGTAATCAGCTCTAATTTTTGCGTTAAATTTTCTATAATCCGATTGGCATTGCGCAAAACCCGCGCGGCTTGATACAGCAGCCAACACAAAAATACCGTGAACCACAAAATACTAAACGCGGAAACGATGTATAAAAGATCTGAACTTGTTTCTAACATATTTCCTCCGTTCACTAACGCCGGCAGGCGGCATTCGTGAGTTAAAAATTTATTTTCTTTGTTTATTCGTCATGTTTATATTATAACACACATCGCACTTCTGCTTCAAACTTCTTCTTTAACACTTCGCCTACTTTCGCGTGCGCCGCGTCAACTTCCGCGGATTCAAGCGTTCGATCATCCGAACGATAAGTGATGTGATACGCTAAACTTTTTTTACCCGCCGGTAAATTCTTGCCTTCATAAACATCAAACAATTCCACGCCGACAATTAACCTATCAATTTTTTTAAGCTCAAAAACAATCCGCGCGTGTTCAATTTTTTTATCAACCATAAAAGCGATGTCGCGGACGACAGACGGATATTGAGATATTTTGTGATATTGGATATTATCGTTAACCAACGAAAGCAGTTTGTCTAAATCCAATTCGGCAACAGCAACTCGCGAATCCACACCCAAACGTTCGGAAAACGACGGACTAATTTCGGTAATCGCGCCTATGCCTTCGCCACTTACTAAAATTTGCGCCTGCCTGCCCCTGTGGATAACTTTGCCCAGCTCATGCGTCGCAGGCTTAAATTCAGCCGCACAGCCCAAACGTTCAAATACACCCGCTAAAGCATTGGAAAGCTCATAAAAAGGCGTTAAAACGCCCTTGCCGGCAAAAACCAGACCTAAATACAACGGCTGACCGGGCAGAAGCTCATCGCTGTTACCGGAAACTCGCAGTCCTGAAATCTCGGAATTAAATACTTTGCCGATTTCAAACATCTTTACCTCGTCAAAACGATGCAAATTCATTTCCGCGTTTTCCAGCAAGCCCGGCCACAAACTGCGGCGCAAAAACGGACGGTCTTCGGCTACCGGATTATCTAACTCTATTAAACCAGCGGAGTCAATGCCCAATCTCTCCAATAACTGCGGCGACACGAAAGAATAATTATAAACTTCGCTAAAACCAAATTCCAGCGCCAAAATTTCTTTTATTGTTCTTTCTAATGCCAGTAGCTCGTTTTTGGACGGAGGGACAATCGGAAACTTTGGCAAAGATGCGGGGATATTGCCATAACCATAAACCCGCGCCACTTCCTCAATTAGATCCTCGGCGATGGAAATATCTTTAGTCGCGCGCCAAGTCGGAATTTTAACTAACAGAACGCCCTTCTTTTCTTTAACTTCAAAACCTAAATTGGCTAAAATTTTAATTGCTTCTTTTTTATCTATTTCCACCCCGATTTTTTTATGTAAAAACTCCAGCGGCAACTCAATCGGCCCTTGCTGAAGATGAAAATCTTTCACATCAACTATTTTGCTCGCGATTTTGGCTCCCGGACACAGTTCCAGTGTCAACTCAATCGCTTTTCGCATGGCCAGTTCGCAATTATTAGGATCCAAACTTTTCTCAAACCGCGCCGAGCTGTCAGTGCGCAAACCAAGCCGAGTTGATGTCTTGCGAATGGACGAGGCATCAAAATTCGCCGATTCATAAATTATGGCTGTTGTCTCATTACCAATCCCGCTTTCCAGCCCGCCAATCACCCCGGCTAAGGCAATCGCTTTTTCTTTATTGGCAATCACCAAATTCTCACTTTTCAACTCATACTCAATACCATCCAAAGTCGTAAACTTCTCTCCATCCTTCGCTCGCCTCACCGTAATCTCTGACTTTACAGACTTTATGGACTTTAGGACTTTGGACTCATCAAACGCATGCATCGGTTGTCCCAAATCCAACATTATATAATTTGTAATATCCACTATATTGTTAATCGGCCGCAGACCAACTGCCAGCAATTTTTTCTGCAGCCAATCCGGCGATGACGCGATTTTTATCCCATCAATCGCCACCGCCATATATCGCGGGCACAGCTTTTTATCCTCAACATCAATTTGTAATTTATAATTTTGAATTTGTTTGTTTCTTGTATCTTGTTTCTTTGTTTTTTTAATTGGATACGCTATGAGCGCTTTTTTGAACAGCGCGGCAACTTCTCTCGCCATTCCATAATGCCCCCACAAATCCGGCCTGTTGGACAAACTCTTGTTGTCAATTTCAAAAATGACGTCGTCCATGCCCAGCACCTTCGCCAATTCGTAGCCTAATTTCCAATTTCCAATATCCAATATCTCGCTCAGGTCTAATATCTCTTTCTCTTCTTTCAATGGGAACCTGTCGCCCAACCCAATCTCGGTTGACGCGCAAATCATGCCAAATGATTCCACGCCGCGAATTTTTGCCTTCGCCAATACAACCAATTCGCCTTCCCCATGCCAGCGCACTTTCGCGCCAATTCTGCCAAATGCAACTTTCATCCCCTCTTTCACATTTGAACCGCCGCAAACCACCTGCCAATCCTGCGCGCCGTCATTAACTGTGCAAACTTTTAATTTATCGGCGTCAGGATGTTTGACAACTTTTTTTACCAAACCGACAACGATGCTTTTCAAATCTTTCCCCTGTCGTTCAACTTTTTCTACTTCAACTGTAGACAATTTTAACTTTTCCGCAATCTCTTCAGGCGTAGTAGAACTTGGCAAACCAGTATATTGTTTTAACCAGTTGAAAGAAATTAACATATTTTATCTGTGTAATCTTTTTTTAATCAGTTTAAATCAATGCTTAAAACTGTCTCAAAAATCTCAAATCCCCGCTTTTTAAAATACGAATTTCATCAATGCCATACTTCAGCATCACCAGCCTATCCAGCCCGAACCCAAACGCAAAACCTTGATACTTTTTTATGTCAATACCACCCTCTCTCAAAACATTCGGATGAATCATGCCCGCGCCAAAAATTTCCAGCCAGCCGCTTTGTTTGCAAACGCGGCAACCTTTCCCGGCGCACAAAAAACAAGTTACTTCGCCGTTAACGCCGGGTTCAACAAACGGATAAAATTTGGGCCGCAATCTGATTTCAATTTTATCACCATAAAGATGTTTGGCGACCACATCTAAAACTCCCTTGAGGTGAGAAAAATTTATATTTTCATCAATGACAAAACCCTCCAGCTGTTGTATCGTGTGTTCATGCCGCGCGTCAGTGGCTTCATTTCTAAACACTCTGCCCGGGACGACCACGCGCAACGGAGCGCCATATTTCTGCATCGCCCGCGCCTGCATTGGCGAAGTATGGGTGCGCATCACCCAACTGTTAGAGTTTTTTCCGCCCGAAGCGGATCCGCCTTGGGCGGAAATATAAAAAGTATCCTGCATGTCGCGCGCCGGATGATCGGCCGGGATATTCAGCGCTTCAAAATTATAATACTCGCTTTCCAGCTCCGGCCCATCAAGCGCCATAAAACCCATGGAAGTAAACAAATCTTCCAAATCATTCTGTACTAAAGTGTTAGGATGCAGATGCCCGCGTTCTTTACCAGGCAATTTTGGTTGAGTAACATCAATTTTTTCTCTTTCTAAAATATCTCCCATCTCCGATACTTTAATTTCTTCTTTTTTCTTTGCAAACACCTCTTCCAGTTCTCGCTTGACTTCATTCGCCAACTTGCCAAACTCTTGCCGCGCCTCACCTGAAAGATCTTTCAAATTTTTCATTATCTGCGTCAACTCGCCGGAACGGCGCGAAAAAAATCTTTGCTCCAGTTCTTCCAACTGCAAAGCGTCCTTGACTTCCGTCACAGCATTAAAAAAATCTTTTTTAATTTTTTCTAGTTGATTCTTCATAAAGATACTAATTTTTAGGTTGAAAGCTATCCTTTGTTTTTACCTTTTTCTTTCGCCCTTTCTCTTTAAAAAAAAGCCTGTGCGCTCTCTTTTGTTCTATTTTTTCCATATTTCTCATTAACTGCTCCAGCAATTCTTCTATAATCAGGCTGACCTTTGTGTGGACCGGCAACAGCGATACGATATTCCGGTAGGCCAATCAAACGTCTTGCGAAATCTCCTTCACTCACACCATCAACTATTTTATTTTCCCAACTATCTACACGCGCAGCGTTTGCTCGTGCCGAAACTTCTTTTCGTTCTGCATCTGACAAACTAAATCGTTTCTTGGCCGCCTTACCGGCTTTAACTTTATTTTCGCGACGATGAACACTGGCTCTTTTTTCCGGTGTCATGCCCCAGAGACCTTTTTTTTCTTCATACACTTCTTTGCCAACCCTGCTTCTTACTGTGTGTAACCGAGGACCAAACACATCGCGACGTTGTTCTGATGTAAGCAATGTTTGTAGTGCTCTCTTAACAATACTAGAGCTATTGTCCCCGTCACCCCATAGAGCTCTGAAACACCGTACTTACTAGCAATTTCAACCGCAGACATGTTCTGTGCATCTTCTACGATTTGCGGGTATTCTAAAGCAAACTGCGGAGCGCATTCGTTGACCTTTTGTAACGCAAATCTTTCTTTTTCGCTTAGCCTCGATTGTTCTGAAAACCCGCTCTCTGTCATATTAGTATCCATTAGTATCATTAGTACTCTATTAGTATATTAGTAATATTATTTGATCAACCCCCAAATATCCCTCCCAGTCACCGCGACAATCAAAATCATCAACAAAACAAAACCAATGGTATGGGCAAACTGTTCATATTTCATCGGCAATGGCCGGCGGATGATTTTTTCAATCAAAATAAACAGGATGCGGCCGCCGTCCAGAGCCGGAATCGGCAAAATATTTATCGCGGCAAGTGATAGCGAAATCATGGCGGTAACATTAATTAAATAACTGATTCCCAACCGCGCGCTTTGGCCAACCATTACCGCGATTCCGACCGGCCCTGACACTTCAAACATCAATCCTTGTCCTAAAATCAAATTTTTTATCAGTAAATAAAAAGCAATAAAAATATTTATTAACCCGATACCAGCGGCAATAAAACCTTTATACAGAGCGATATACCACGGATAGCGCACGATGCCGGCGTCAGCGAGCATTACTCCCAAACGAGGGCTGCCCTCTCCTGGTTTGACTAAACGGGGTGTCATTTTTAATTCAGTTTGCGTGCCGCCTCTTTCAACTAACAACAACATTTCTTTTTCAAAATTCGCTTGAACATAGTCAACCATGCCTTCCGAACTCTTGATTTCCTGCCCATCTATCTTCAAAATCCGATCGCCGAATTTAATACCAGCTTCCTCAGCCGGCGAGGCCTTATCAACTGCTTGCACCATTACCTGCGCTTGTTCAACTATCACAGCATACTTACCAGGATCAACCGACAAGTCGGTCGGCAAACCAATCATAAAACCAAAAGATAAAAGCGCTCCGGCCAAAACTACATTCATTGTCACGCCGGCGGCCAAAACCACTGCCCGTTTCCAGGCTTTCTGAAAACCAAAACTGTCAGGTTCATTGGCCTGGCCGCCATCTTCGCCTTTAATACGAACAAATCCGCCGAGGGGCAACAGATTTAAAGAATAAACCGTGGTCGGAATTTCTTCTTTCTCCTTTCCAAATTTCCAAACTAATTTTTTTGTATCCGAATCCCTGTAAACACCCATGACCCGCGGCGGAAAACCAAAGCCAAACTCAAAAACTTTCATACCTGATTTGCGGGCAGTGATAAAATGGCCGAATTCATGAACCAGAACCAGTAGACCGAGGATTAAGATAAAGATAATAATTGTTAACATAGCCCATGATAGATATAGAATCTCATTTTAATTTCTAATTTTCAATTTGTAATTTTTAAACAATTTTTAATGTTTTAATTTTCAATTCTTGACCGTTCGAAAACTGAAAATTGTAGGATTTAGAAATTGTTTAAAAATTGAAAATTAGAAATTGAAAATTAAACCTCTTTTTATTGAATACCGCTTGCGTCCAAATTTACCTTGTGTCTCTTTACAGTCCATGCTATAATATCCTTAAGATTATACTCCAATAGTCTAAATTATTCAAGTCTAATTTTTAATTAACTAAATCTATATGACACTCACCTATGTCATTATAGCTGTTGTGGCAATAGCGGCCATCTGGATCGTCGCCCTATACAACGGCCTCATCCGCCTGCGCAACCGAACTAAGGAAGCGTGGAGCGACATTGACGTGCAATTAAAACGCCGTCATGATTTAATCCCGAATTTAATCAACAGCGTCAAGGGATACATGCAACATGAACGAGGATTGTTGGAGGACATCACCAAAGCGCGTTCGCAAGCCATGTCAGCGCAACAGGCTGGCAATACCGCTGAATTGGCCAAAGCCGAAAGCATGCTTGGCGGCATGTTAGGTAAGTTGCAAATCGCGGTGGAAGCTTATCCGGATCTGAAAGCCAATCAAAATGTCGGCCAGTTGATGGACGAACTTTCCGACACGGAAAACAAAATCCAAGCCTCTCGCAGATTTTACAATGGCATGGTGCGTGATTTCAATACGAAAATTGAAGTCTTCCCAAACAACTTCTTCGCCAATACGCTGAAATTCACCAAGTATGAATTCTTTGAGATTGAAGACGAGAAAGAGAGGGAGATTGTGGAAGTTAAATTGTAAGGGCTTACAAAGCCATAAAAGCTTACAATGCTCACAAGGCCTCGTAAGCCTTGTCAGCCTTGTCAGCCTCGTAAGCCTATAATTATGTACTCCCAAATCGACTCCAATAAACGCAAAACTGTCTTGCTAGTCGCCATCTTCCTCGTTTTTATCATCGCCCTTGGTTGGTTTATCGGGGTGTATTTGAATTACGGCTACGGTATTTTAGTGTTCGCGGTTGTATTTTCTGTTTTGACATCGCTCGTGAGCTATTACAAAGGCGACAGCTTTGCTCTATCGTCAACCAAAGCGCGGCTGACAAAGAAAGAAGATAATCCGTATGTTTACCGAATGGTGGAAAATCTTTGCATTACCGCGGGAACGCCAACGCCGAAAGTATATATTATTGACTCCCCAGCTCTCAACGCTTTTGCCACCGGACGAGACCCGCAACACGCTTCCATCGCTCTGACAACCGGAATCATCAGCGCTTTAAAAAATGAAGAACTGGAGGGCGTTATCGCGCACGAACTGTCGCATATTAAAAATTACGACATCCGTTTGATGACAATCGTCGTGGTACTGGTTGGAATGATCGCGTTAATTTCAAATTTTTTCTTCCGCGCCAGATTGTTCGGCGGCAAACGCGATTCTAATAACCGCGGCGGAGGTGGACAGCTAGGCGGAATAATTATGATAATTGGTTTGGTCTTGCTAATCTTGTCGCCAATAATCGCCGAGTTGATTAAACTCGCAATCTCCCGCAAACGGGAGTATTTGGCTGACGCGTCAGGCGCGCTATTAACTCGTTATCCTGAAGGTTTGGCGCGCGCGCTGGAAAAAATTTCTCAATCAAACATTCCGCTCGCCACCGCTTCCTCGGCCACCGCGCATTTATTTATTTCCAATCCGCTTAAGTCTGGCGGTTTCTCCAAATTGTTTTCCACCCATCCGCCGATAGAAGAAAGGATTAGGAAATTAAGAGGAACGACGTAATAGCCCCGTAGGGGCGCATGATAGTTGCCGGGGCATTTATGCCCTGGAAAATTCATCACTTAAAACACAAGTCCTGTAGGGACGGCAGACAGAACTATGTGTCGTCCCTCTGGGACTTTTAGACTATATTAAACATTCTTTACCAGGCACTAAAGTGCCTGGCTACTATCAGATGTCCCTAACGGGACATAAAATTACAAAAATCCCAAAAGAAAAGGATGAGAAACAAAAAAATTCTTCAAAAATGATTTGCCCTCCGATGTACATCGGAGGGCTTTTGGTAGGACAGGCCTTTACGCGGCCCGTTTGAGAGTGAAGTTGCTGGCAGACTCGACCCCGAGCGCGAAGAAACGTGTCAGTCCCTTGTCTGCTTCAGCGTCACCGTTGAAGTCAAGAGCTATTCCTCCCCAACCACCAAGATAGATGTGGATCCTTTCATCATTGTATTGGTAGAAGGAGTTTGTCCGTATCAACCAGCTACCACGCGCCTCATTTTGCGGCAGAAAGTACTGGCCAGCCATGCGCTTGTGGTGAAGCAAGAGGAGATACAGAGTCAGACTATCTCCGAAAGACAAGACGTGACTTGGTGGCATGGAAAAGTGATCTTGGTGTAATGCATTCATGAAGACACGTTGTTCACTAGCATTGGCATGAAGGTCGCCTGTCACCTTTTGCAAGCAAGGTACCCAGAACACGAACAATGGGCCACGTTCCACCCACCAGTCAAAGATCTTATTAAGTATCCTTGCATGGCCGTATTCGGCAAAGACATCTTTACGTGTTACTCCGCCTCTGAAGTACCATACCACCGGTCCCTTGTAACCGAACCATTCGGCCACTTGCCGCCACGCAACGACGATCGGCTGGAGGTATTCCGGCACTTGGTAATCTTCCAGCGGCGTGATGATGCCCTCGCCGCTCCTCTTCGCCGGCACGCAGAACCAGTGAACGACGTCGCGTGCCAACACACAGACGAACCCAGCAAAGAAAAGCGCCAGTAGCCACGTAGCGCGAACCAAACCACGCAACTTATTCATCTCTCCCCTCCTTGCAAAAAAAGAACAACCCAGCCGAACTTCGACCGGATTTCTATAATATGACAATCGTTAAATTGCGTCAAGTTGTTTCTATTATTTCTCTAATTTCTATAATTTTTTCTTTCATCAATTTATCCGCCATTGCTTCCAAATTCAACCGCAACAATGGTTCGGTATTGCTAGCGCGGACATTAAACCAAAAATCCGGATAAGTAAAAGTCAAACCATCCAAATAATTTATTTCCGCGTCAACGTATTTTTCTTTAAGCCGACGCAAAACCCCGTCTTTATCTTTAACGGTAAAATTGATTTCTCCGGAATGAAAATATTTATCCAGCGGTTTAACAAATTCTGCTGATGACAATCCGCTCGCGGACAACTCTTGCAAAAAACGCAAAGCGGCGATAACCGGGGCTTCATATACCCCATGCGGAAATTTTACAAAAAAATGTCCTGACGATTCACCGCCAAAAATCGCTCCGGTCTCCAACATCTGTTTTTTAATCAAAGAATGGCCAACCATAGTAACCAACGGCTTGCCTCCGGCCGCTAAAATCATGTCCTCGGTAATTTTACCCGGACGAATGTCATAACAAATCACCGCTCCCGGGTTGTCGCGCAAAAACGTCTGGGCGATAATCCCGCGCATTATTTCCGGCTTTATTCTTTTGCCTTCATTATCCACAAAAAATATTCTGTCGCCATCGCCATCGGTGGCAATTCCCAAATCCGCGCTTTCCGCCAACACTAATTTTTTCAAATCCCCCATGTTCTTCTCCTGTAAAGGATCCGCCTGATGAGCCGGAAATGTCCCGTCCAATTTAGAATTAATTTTAACTAATTTTATTTGCGGCAAATCCCTAAACATCCGATCCAAATAAATAATTCCCATCGCGTTTGCCGTATCCAACGCGATTTTCATTGATCTTATTTTCTTTAAGTCAGCAAATGCCTCGCATAATTTAACTTCTTCGTCCACAATGTTTTCTTTTTTCTCCTCTATTCCAGCTTCGCCGTTAAAAACAAACCGGTCTGACTTAACCAAATCACGCAGTTCTTCCATGCCAGTCCCTCTGCCAAATGGCGCGGCTCCGCTCCTGACAATTTTAACGCCATTATATTCTTTCGGATTATGCGAAGCGGAAACCAGCATACCGCCGTCATAACCATAATATGATACGGCAAAATAAAAAGTCGGCGTCGACGACAAACCAATATCCACCACATCAGCGCCTTGTTCTAACAAACCTCTTTTCACCTCGGTAAACAAAGCCGGAGACGAAAGGCGCATATCGCGGCCAACGACTATTTTAATCTTATCTTTTCCAGCCTCTTTTTGGCGCAATCGCGCGAAAGCCCGGCCTATTTTATAAGCCAATTCCTCATTTAGTTCTTGAGGGTGCAACCCCCTAATATCGTATGCTTTGAAAATGTGTTCTGAAAACGACATAATTTTTTGCTTTTTTAGCTTTAACAGTATATAATATAGACGAAAAATACACAAACTGCAATACCCTATTGCGGTGACTGATATTTATGTCTACCAACCCTAATCAGCTTCTGGACCGCTTTTCCACGCATTTACGCAATGTGATTGCCAAAGCCCTGACGCTGGCCAATTCTCTTGAACATAATGAGGTGTCGCCTCTGCATCTTTTGTTATCTTTAAGCGAAGAAAAAGGATCAGTCGGAGCGGAAGTTTTGGTTAGATTTAATTTCAACCAAAAACACACTCTCCATCTGCTTTCGGAAAAACCGCAATTGCGCAGGAACAAGGGTGGCATAGCAATAGCAAATCTGCCGGAACTTGATGCCAAGGCCAAACAAACGGTTGAACGCGCGATTTTGATCGCTTATGAAAACAGCCATAACCACATTGGCACCGAACATCTTTTGTTCGCCATAATCGCCAGCCGCGATGAAAATATTGAAATCGTGTTTAAACAAAATAAAATTTCTCTCACGGATGTTAGCGCCCAGCTGAAAGAAATTTTCCAAAGCACCAGCCGCTTTCCGGAAATTGAAGACGTATCCGGCGTAATGGAACATTTGGAAGAAATTATCGGCAAAGACAGCGGCGCTTTGCAAAATAATCCAACGCCGGCGCCATTAAAAAATAAAAAAACGCAAATCACCGCTCTGGATATTTTTACCAATAATTTAACCGATAAAAACGCGCAAAAAAATATTGATCCGGTCATTGGTCGGGGAAACGAGATTGAACGGGTAATTCATATCCTCTCGCGCCGAACAAAAAATAATCCGGTTTTAGTGGGCGAACCGGGCGTTGGCAAAACCGCGATTGTTGAAGGTCTTGCCAAACGAATCAGCGAAGGCCGGGTGCCGGACATTTTAAAAAATAAAAAAATCTTCGCGCTTGATGTTACTTTGCTCTTGGCCGGAACGATTTATCGCGGGGAATTTGAAGCGCGTCTGAAACAAATCATGGATGAAATAGCCAAATCTTCGGATTATATTTTATTTATTGATGAATTGCACAATATTATCGGCGCCGGTTCCAGCCAAGGGGCGATGGACGCGGCCAATATTTTAAAACCGGCTTTAGCGCGCGGAAATTTACGCTGTATTGGCGCCACCACGATTGATGAACACAAAAAGTACATTGCTTCCGACCCGGCGCTGGAACGCCGTTTCCAGTCGGTTATTATTGACGAGCCGACGGAAGACGACGCGAAAGCAATCATGCGCGGAGTTAAAAAATATTATGAAGACTTTCATAATGTAAAAATCAGCGATGACGCTGCTGACGCGGCCGTGGAATTAAGCGCGCGCTATATTCATGATAATTTCCTGCCGGATAAAGCGATTGATTTGCTTGACGAAGCCTGCGCCGCGGCCCGTACCAAGCAAAAATACACGCCGATTGAAGCGCAAAGACAAAAATGCTTGGCTTTAAAAGAACAATGTGAAAATTTAAAAATAGAAGCGATTAAAAAAGAACAGCTTGACATAGCATTGGAATTAAAAGCCAAATTGAAAGAAATAGAAAATCAGCTTAATATCATAAATCAAAAAGCTGCGAAGACTAAAAAAACTGTCAGCAGTAAAATCACGCGCCAAGATATCGCCGGCGTATTAGAACGAAGAATGAACATCGGTCTGGAAACAATACTGGCGGATGAGTGGAAAAAACTGGCGGACTTGTCAGATAGGTTGAAAAAGCAAATCATTGGTCAAGATGAAGTAATAAAATCAACAATTAAACACCTCCGCCAATCATATTTGGGTTTGCGCGACCGTAAAAAACCGATTGCGTCTTTCCTTTTTGCCGGACCGAGCGGTGTCGGCAAAACAGAATTGGCAAAAGTATTGGCGCGCGAACTTTATCATGACGAAAAATCGCTGGTCAAACTTGATATGAGCGAATTTTCCGAACCGCACAGCACCGCGAAGCTCCTCGGCTCCCCGGCCGGATACATCGGCCACAAAGACCGCAACCGATTCTTGGAAGACATTAAACAAAAACCATACTGCGTGGTGCTGTTTGATGAAATTGATAAAGCCCACCGCGACGTGGTCAAACTTCTTTTGCAAATTCTTGACGAAGGGCAATTAACCGACAGTAGCGGCAAAAAAACCCATTTTAACCACGCAATTATTATTTTAACAACAAATCTCGGGTCAGAATTCTTTAAATCAGCCGGAATCGGTTTTGGTCCGTCTTCGTCCCGACTTGGTCGGGACTACGCCGGACAAGCCGACGATTCAACTAAGAACCGTGACCAAACTGTCATGAATAAATTAAAAGATGAATTTTCGCCGGCGCTAATCAATCGCTTGGATTCAATTGAAATCTTTTCTCCCCTCACCGAAAGCGCGATTGCCAAAATCGTGGAAGCGAACTTGCGGCAGGTCAACGAACAGCTTGAAAAAAACCAACAGCTCAATATCAAATCCGATCAAACCGCGATTGCTTCTTTAGCGTCTGAATCATTCAGTGAAGAATTTGGCGCCCGGCAAGTGGATAAAGTCATCCGCGACGTAATGCAAGAACTGGTGGTTAAGATTATGGAGAAAGAAAAAAAGAAGAAAAATTATATATTAAAAAAAGAGAAGGCGGGATATAGTCTAAGATAAACATACCAATATACTAATGTACTAATGATACTAATGAATACGAATATTTAACATCAGGGGGTATTAGTATACATTAGTATCATTAGTGCTCTATTTGTATATTAGTATTATTATGGTTAATTTTGAACAAAAATGGCAGTTGGCGATGCAAAAGGCCAGACAACAGCAGGTAAAGCAAAAAACCGACTCGCCTTTAGCGGTGCAAGAGAAGCAAAATAAAGAGGAGATGAATTACTTCAAGCAAAAAATATTAAAATCATTTCAACGCGGCGATAAAGAAGAAACAAAAAAAACCGCTTCCGCTTTGATTAAATTGCGCGCGAAATCAGCGGCGATTAAAATACAGAAAGCGCGAAGTGAGTCTGGTTTTTTAAGCGAGGCGACAATTAAAAAAATAATCGCCAAATACACGCAAGATTGTTTGAAACTGACGCAATCACTTAGTTACAAATAAACACACCTGTCATTGCGAGGAGGCCGATTCGCATCGGCCGACGAAGCAATCCACGTTCGTTGACCACTGACGACTGGATTGCTTCACTGCGGTTCGCAATGACAGGCTGAAACAAACTCAAAATATGGAAGAGAAAGGCGGACAAAACGCACCTGACATAAAAGAACCGCCGGCGCAGGAATGGATGCCGCAGATTGAAAATGCTTTGGAAAAAACATTGCCGGATTTACCGCCAGACGCCCTTCGGCAAGTTAATGACATCATTAAAAAAACAATCCAAGAAGAACTGGCAAAACTGCGAGATAATTTAGCTGAAAATTTACCTGAACAAAATTTAGAAGATGCGCTTGATGAATTTGAAGAAGCCGAAGAGCCGGCAGACCAAGCGCTTGATTTTGGCGACGAACTGGAACAGGATTATGCTGAATTAGGGATAGAAAAAACCCCAAAACTGGAAGGTGAACAAAGACCGTTGCCTCAACAAACCAAAAAACTTGTTAGCAAAAGAACACCGGAGCAACAGATTCAAGGCGAAGCGCCGGAACAGGCTGAACAACCAAAAGAACCGGAGGGCGGACAACCGTCGGAAGAATTAGGGGAAGAAGAACCTGTTGAACCGTCTCCGGCCTATGTTCCCAAGCCGTCAACAGAACCGCAACAACCGACAGAAACGCCGCAACAATCTGAAGCAGGCGCCGAACCAGAAGAAGAGCCTAAAGAGACACAACCAAAAAAACCAGGAGAAAAACAAACCGAAAAACCTACCGAACCGCCAGCAAAGCCGGAACAGCCGCCCGAACAGTCTACGGAACCTCAACCCGGACAACCAAAAGAACAACAACCTGAAACAGCGCAAACCGAACAACAACCAACTCCACAACAACAGGAACAAGAACAGGATCAACAGCCGCCGGCAAAACAGCAGGAGCAGATTAGGAATCTCACGGAACAATTGCAACAAGCGCAAAAAAACACGCGAAAAAAAGTTGACAAAGTAATAAAACCGTTTCAAAAAGAAATCGGCCTGTTGAAAAAAGAAATAAAACTGTTGGAAGCCAAAAAAGCCGCTCTCTATGTTAAAATGACGGTCGCGGCCGCGCGTTATTTCGTAATGTTAGTCATTGCCGCAATCATATTTATCATCGGAATTATTTTAAGTTTATTTGGCATCGGAGAAGTACTCATGGGCTGGGCTGCCAAACAAGCGATCAGCGAATCAGCGACTTTCAGCAAAAACATGGTAGAATATAATAACGAACTGCAGAAATTAAACGCGCAGATACAGAAAAAAAAGGCGAGAATCAAAATTTTAGAAAAGCAAATGATGAACATCCAACGCGTGGCCAACATGAAATTTGCCGCTCTGCAAGGAAAAATCACCGCGCAAATTCAAAAATTCCAACAACAACCTAACTAATAAATCTATGGATAAAAAAAGAATCATTTACGCCGGCATATTCCTCGTTGTTTGCGTGGCAGTCGGTTTTCTGCTCTATTGGGTGTTCTTTGCCAAAAAAGAAAAGCCAATAACCGCTGTCCAACCTGGCGTGGAAGCCCCCGCGGCCGGTCTATTCCCCACGGCTGGAAGCGGCGAGCCGACTTTACCAACATCCAAACCGGGGCAACTACCAACCTCGGTAAGCAAGCCAATTACGCCAAAAACCGTTACTCCGGAAGTTAAACCCTCTTTTCCAATCACAAATAAAGTGGATAGTTCAATTCTCGGCAGCGGCAAAGACACGGTCGGATCAGCTAAATTTTATAATACCACTGACGGAAAATTTTATCGCCTAAACAAAGACGGTTCAATCGCGGCTTTAAGCGATGAAGTGTTTTTTAATGTTCAAAACGCGACCTGGTCGCCGACAAAAAACGAATCTGTCATTGAATACCCCGATGGTTCAAACATTTATTATAATTTTGACACCAAAAAACAGGTAACCTTGCCAAAACATTGGCAGGATTTCTCTTTCTCGCCTTTTGGAGACAAGATCGCCAGCAAAAGCATGGGGCTGGCAACGGAAAATCGTTGGCTGGTAACCGCTGATCCTGAAGGCAAAAGCATCAAACTAATCGCGCCGCTCGGAGAAAACGCGGACAAAGTAACAGTCAATTGGTCGCCAAACAAACAAATCGTTGCCACTTCCGCCACCGGCGATCCGCAGGGAGCGGATAAACAAGAAATTCTGTTTGTAGGTCTTCAAGGAGAAAATTTCCGCTCCATCATTGTGGAAGGCCGCGGATTTGAAAGTCAGTGGTCCACTAGCGGAAAAAAACTGCTTTACAGCGTCTATAGCGCCAGAAGCAATTTTAAACCGGAACTTTGGATAGTTAACGCTGAAGGCGACAGTATCGGCACCGGCAGAAAGATGTTGAATTTAAATACCTGGTCTGAAAAATGCGCCTTTACCGATGATAGATTTATTTACTGCGCCGTGCCGACGCAAATGCAAACGGGCGCCGGCTTCGCGCCCGGACTGGCTGACACCACCAATGATAAAATCTACAAAATTGACACTGAAACCGGCATTAAAACCGAATTAACCACTGACGGCTACCACACGGTAGACAGCCTGTTCATCGGCGATAATAATAAGACAATTTATTTCACGGACAAAAACAGTTCCGGATTATTTAGCGTGCCAATATGATAAAAACAAAAATTTTAGCGGTCATTTTTATTCCGGCGATCTTAGTCGCTGGTTTAGCGTTGTTTATCCGTATTATTCAATACGAACCGCTCTACCCGGAAATAGACAAAGAAAAACAAGCTGAAACCAAACAAAACAGCTTAATTACCATCCCAATTTATCCAACTGACCCGATTATCGGCGAGAAAAAAGCGCCGCGAACTGTTATTGCTTTTGAAGATTTTGGCTGCGAACACTGCCAAGCTCAATTTGCTGTAATTGAGCAATTTATGACCAAACATCCGGGCGCGGTTAAAATAATTTGGAAAAGCCTGCCGGTAACCAAATTCCCCTATGCCAGCGACACAGCGAATGAATATGCCTATTGTTTGAACGAGCAAAATAAATTTATGGACTTCGCGCGGCTGGCGTTTACAAACAGTTATCAATTAAAACAAGATATCTTAGACGCGATTGTTAAAGAGATTGATGCCAATGAGAAAAAATTAAACGGCTGCGTCCAGGCCGGAACCGCCAAACAGCAAATTGAACGAGTCAAAGAAATCGCCCGTTTGTTAAATATCCAAGCCATCCCCGCGATATTTTTAGATAACAAACAAGTCAACCCGCCTGCCACCATTGAAGGTTGGGAGGCGATATTGGGATTATAAATTTCCACGTAACCCTTCTCCTCTATTTTTCATATTTGTTTCTATGAAAAAAAAGATTTTATTTTTCTCTCTGTTGTGGTTTGCCCTACTCCTCCCCATAAGCAATGCATCAACCGCCGGACTCTCCATCGGATCGCCATGTTCGTCAAATGGCGAATGCGCGAGCAATCAATGCGAAAATAGCGCCAAGACTGACCCGCAAGACAAAAAACTGGCTTTTTGCGTTTGCGGAGAATTTGACACATCAATAATAAACCCTGCCGGCAGTCCGAACTGCAAAGAAGCTTATGGCGGCTCTGAAGATGACTGGACATGCAAAGACGGCGCTAATTTAACTTGGGATTTGAATTACTGTTTGAATAAAGATTACAGCAAAACCAAATTGCCTATTCCCGCCAAAGAAACAGGCGCCAGCATGGAAACGCTTGTTGATATGTTGCTTGACCCAACAGCCGTCACCGCGCAGATGTACAAAGAGATTGATAATATAGTAGCCAAGCCGCAGACAAAAATTTCCATACCGGGATTAAAATTTTCCGAACCAAAAACTATTGAGGAAGATTCCGGAAAATATCTCTACATCCCCTTTATTGGCGACTATATTTCGTCTCTTTATAAATATTTAATTATTGTCGCGAGCATCATAGCGACAGCGATGATAATAAAAAACGGATTTGACTGGATCATGTCCGGCGGCGAAGCGGCAAAAATCACTCAAGCCAAAACCCGCATCGGCCAATCGCTCATGGGACTCTTCATCGCGGTGTCTTCATATTTTATATTGTACATGATCAATCCGAATCTGGTGGAGTTTAAAAATTTGAGGGTGAGGTTTGTTGAAAATATACCACTTAACCTTGAAGTCACTTCGGACTATGACCAAGAAGGTGGCCAATCTTATGCCCCGCCGCCAGCCGGAACCGGCGATTTGGTGTATATCCCCGACATGCCGGGCCTGGAAATCAAATGCGGCAAACAATACCGTTACTGTTCTGAACAGTGCGTGAATGGATTAAAAGCAGCGGCAGAAAAAATGCACGCGCAAGGATATACTATCAAATTAATATCTTGTTTTCGTCCGGTGGAACAACAAATAAAGTTAAAAGGCAACCCATTAGGATGCCAGTGTAAAAGTTATAATCCTGTAGACTGCTCCAACTGTCCACATGTCGGCGGTTACGCGTTTGACGCATTGTGTAAAGAAGAAAACCGAACATGGACGCAGATGACTAACAGCGGCAAAGCATGCAAAGGAAACCCGGCTTGCAAACAACCCGGGACAATGACGCGCAACGACTATAATTGCCAAAACATTTTGATAAAATCCATGCGCGACTCCGGCATGTGCAAACTGTATTTTGAAGATTGGCATTTCCAGCCGGTTGGCACATCTAAAAAAAGCTGTTTTCAGTAATTATGTCAAAAACGGAAACAATCTTCGTCTGCTCCAACTGCGGCGCGCAATATCAAAAATGGACCGGCATAAAATATAAAACCCTTGCCGGTATTGACATGCTATCTCTAATGCGCTAAAATTATATTGTAATATAATTATGGTAAAATCACTGCAAATTTATGTATATTAAGCGAAAATTAGAGAAGACCATTTTACGATATCTTAAAAATCCCGAGATTTTAGCTGTTGTCGGCCCGCGCCAAAGTGGTAAAACTACTCTCCTAAAAAAAATCCAGATTAATCTTAAAAATTCAATTTTTATTTCTTTTGAAGACATTGACAATCTCGCTTTGTTTCAACATGACATTAAAAGATTTGCCGAAAAATTTCTTCACCATAAATACATTTTTATTGATGAATTCCAATACGCTAAACAGGGTGGTAAGGGATTAAAATTTTTATTTGATACTTACCCAAACTGCAAAATCATAATTTCCGGCTCTAGCGCAATTGATCTCACGATAAAAGCGATTAAATTTTTGGTCGGCAGGGTATTTGTGTTTAATTTGTATGGTCTAGACTTTGAGGAGTACCTCTCCTTTCGCGACCCTGCTCTGCTCAAAATTTACGCGTCAAACAAAAAACACCTAAATCTTAAAAACCTAAAAACAACCAATACGGAGATAGACGACAACATCAATCGCCGGCTTATGCACTTGGCGGAAAACTTTATTATTTGGGGCGGTTACCCGCAGGTGGCAATTGTTAAATCAAAAGAAGAAAAAAACGTCGTCTTAAAAAACATTTATAATACCTACTTTTTACGCGACATAAAAGACACCCTGGGGCTGATTGATGACTATAAACTGTCTAAACTCATTGAAGCATTGGCGATACAAATCGGTCAATTAGTAAACTATCACGAACTTGGCCAAATTTCAGGCTATGATTATTTAACCTTAAAAAAATATCTTAATATCTTGGATAAAACATTTATTTGCCAAGCGATACGACCTTTTTTTTCTAATCGGCGAAAGGAAATCGCCAAAAATCCCAAGATATATTTTTTTGACACTGGACTGCGTAATTTAATCGTACAAAACTTCAGCCCGCTAAAAATACGCGGTGATAAAGGCCAGCTTTATGAAAATTTTATCTTTACTCAGCTTATTAAACAAGACTTAGCGGTTAATTATTGGCGTGATAAAAAACAGTCCGAAAGCGATTTTGTTATTAAGCAAGGCCAAGAACTATTACCAATTGAAAGCAAGGGTGTTGTTAACAAATCGCGCTTTCCTAAATCGCTGGCTAATTTTATAAAACAATACCACCCGGCCAACGCCATAATTTTAAGCGATTCCGCGCTACCAGATGTTAAGTTAGAAAAAACTTTGGTTCATTTTCTGCCGCGCTGGATTATCTAAGCCTGGTTTAACTGCTATGGTCGATAAAAATAACACAATTTTTGTCTGTACTAACTGTGGCGCCCAGTATTCAAAGTGGATTGGCAGATGTTTAGAGTGTGGAAAATGGGGAACCATTGAACAGAACACAAAACACATTGAACAAAACACAAAAGAGAATACCTGCGCGCCGGCAAAGACGGTGAAGTTGTCAGAGATTAAAGGAGAAAATGTAAGAAGACAGCAGACGGATCTGGCGGAATTTGACCGTGTGCTGGGTGGAGGAATTGTGCCGGGGAGTTTGATCTTGCTCGGTGGCGAGCCTGGAATCGGAAAATCAACTTTGGCCATTCAATTGGCGGCTATAATTCCAAACACATTATATATTTCCGGCGAAGAATCGGTGGGACAAATAAAATTGCGAACTGACAGACTTCGGCTATCGGCTGTCGGACTTCAGCTCGCGAACGAGACTAACGTTGGCATTATTCGCGCCACTGTTGACCAAACCAAACCAACGCTTGCCATCATTGATTCCATTCAAACCATATACTCCGATGACGTGCAAGGAGAACCCGGCAGTATCAATCAAATCAAATCTTGTGCTACGCGGCTCATGGAAACAGCAAAGTCAACAGATATCGCAATGATCATCGTCGGCCACGTAACAAAAGATGGCGAAGTCGCCGGGCCAAAAACTTTGGAACACTTGGTTGACACTGTCCTCTATCTTGAAGGCGAACGTTACCATCAATATAGAATATTACGAACAGTAAAAAATCGGTTTGGTCCGACCGATGAGGTGGGAATTTTTGAAATGAAAGAAAATGGTTTGCAAGAAGTAAAAAATCCATCGGCCAGTTTTTTATCCGAACGCGGAGAAAACATGCCTGGCAGTGTCGTTACTTGTTTGTTGGAAGGAACACGGCCGCTGTTGGTGGAAATTCAAGCGTTGGTAAATAAAACTTCTTTCGGTTACCCGGTGCGTAAAGCCAGCGGATTTGATTTGAATCGTTTGCATGTTTTAACCGCGGTCTTGCAAAAACGCGCCGGATTAAATTTGGCGCAATATGATATTCATTTGAATGTTGTGGGCGGTATTACCGCGGATGAACCGGCAGCTGACTTGGCTGTCTGCCTCGCTATCGCGAGCGCATACAAAGACAAAAAACTCGGCGCGGATTTGGCGGTGTTTGGCGAAGTCGGACTTGGCGGCGAAGTACGCGGCGTCACGCAAGTTGAAAAAAGAGTGAGAGAGTGTGAGAAACTGGGAATGAAAAGAGTGATCGCGAATGAAAGCATTAAAACTTTAAAACCTGAAAACATTAAAGTGATTGGCGTGAAAAATATACAGGAGCTGATACGACAAACTTAAAGACCGTCGACACCTCCCTCGCCCTCCTCCGAGGAGGGAATCATTAAACTCCCATCCATGGAAGTGGTCGGCAAACTCCCCTCTCGGAGAGGGGAAGGGGGTGTGTTCGTCACTCATAAACCCGCAATCATCCTAAAAAAAATTAAATTTGTGGGTGGCAACGCAGTATTTTTTCCTCCTTTTTAACCACCACACACTTTTGACCCTCTACCAGGTCGTGTTGGGGATTACCACAACCCGTGACGAATCCCTGGTCATGATAGGCTGTCCAAATCCGTTCTTCCCCGCGAGAATTAATTCCTGCGCGTGCTGTGCGTATGGTTCGCCTATGCCATTCAGATGGCCGTTCGCGCAGAACCGACCGTTGGGTTGCATGTTCGCATTGCACTTCGCGCATCTCCTAGGTCTTTTCTTACCCATTGTTTCCTCCTTCTTTGTAGTCTTAGGACCGAAGCAAGGGACATCATTATCCCTTCCGCCCGATCCTAAGTCTGGTGGTGATTAGATAAATACTGCGTTGCCTGCCCGCCATGCAAGCCAGCTTTCTGGCGTTGCGGGCGGGCCATTATTGTTTGTAAAGAGCGAACCGCTGGATTGCTTCCCCTCGGCACGGCTCGGGGTAAACTCTGCGCAGACTCCTCGCAATGACAGAATTAAAAACCCCGCGTATTCCGCGGGGCTTTATTCTTGGTTTTTATTCGCGCTTACGCACGAACTTTCCTTGAACACTTCGCCCCGCCGAATACAACGTAAAACAAACGAATCCAGTCAATACGCTTTACGGTTGTCGGACAAATTGTTAAAGAAAAATTACCCATATATTTATATCATACCAGATATTTATTTCCACGCAAGCTGACTTATCCACAGCTACTCAAGTATCCCATCCAAATTCACATCATACAAAATCTCTTCTTGCACCAAACGATAGTTAATTAACTCCTCCGGCGCGAACCAATGTTTTATTTCCATTTCCGCTTCTTGAACTGAACCGGAAGCGTGAATTAAGTTACGAATAGCGCGGTCATCCACATCGCTCATTTCATAGGAGTCCAGAACATAATCGCCGCGAATTGAGCCGACATCGGAAGTTAACGGTTCGGTCCCGCCGACCAATTTGCGGATAATTTTAATCACATGCGCGCCTTCCCAAACCATTGCTACTACCGGCCCGGAAGTCATGTATTTTTTCAAATTAATCAAAAGTTTGTCAGTAATTTCCAGTGGATTCTCGGTCGGCGGAGTCAAGCCTTTGTCTTTGTAGCCTTTAATAGTTTTTTCTCCGGTAACGCGCCGCCAATTCGGATCCAAAGTATAGTGCTGTTCAATCTTCTCGGCTGTTGGCACCAGCATTTTCATTGCCGCCAATTTTAAACCTATGTTTTCAAACCGTCTTACCACCTCGCCGATAAGCGAACGTTGAATTCCGTCCGGTTTTATCATGACCAAACTTCTCTCTTTTTTTCCCGCGTATGGCATAAAATTAAATAATAAATTTTCTAAACTTGTCTGGAATTATAGCAAACCAGACTAAAAAGTCAAGCTATCGCTTGCCAAATGGCTAAAATGATGTAAAATATGATTATATGTTGGAGCAAGAAGAAATCATCGGTAAAAATCCCACCATTGGTTCGTTAATCAAAAAAGTGAAGGCGTATGACGCCAAAGCTGATCTGGATCTTATCCGGCTGGCTTATGATTTCGCGGAAAAGGCGCACGACGGCCAAACCAGAAAATCCGGCGAACCATATATCATTCATCCTCTATCCACCGCTCACATCCTTGCTAACATGAGAATTGATCCGGTGATTGTCATCGCCGCGCTCCTGCATGATGTGCCGGAAGACACAAAAATAACACTGGAAGAATTGGAAAAAAACTTCGGCAACGAAGTAGCGTCCATGGTCAAAGGCATTACTAAACTGGGAAAATTAAAATATCGCGGAGTTGAGCGTTATATAGAAAACCTGCGCAAGATGTTTATTTCCATGGCTGAAGACGTGCGGGTAATGATTATTAAATTTGCCGATAGAATTCATAACCTTACCACATTAGACGCTTTGCCGGGGCCGAAACAATATCGCATTGCTTTGGAAAGCTTGGAAATTTACGCGCCGATAGCCGGACGGTTGGGTATGGATGAAATCAAGGGTTGGTTGGAAGATTTATCATTCAGATATGTTTACCCAAAAGAATACGCGCGCATCAAGCAAATCCGCGACGAAAGAATGCGAGGCAAAGACAAATCACTGCAAGCCGCTCAAGACCGCGCTTGGGATGAATTAGAAACCGCCGGCATTAAAACTGTTGATTTATACGGACGCAACAAACGTCTTTACAGTTTATATCAAAAACTCCAACGCAAAGGCAATGAGATCGCTAAAGTCTACGACGTCGTCGCCCTGCGAATTATCGTCCCCACTCTGGCTGATTGCTATGCCGCGCTTGGCATCCTGCATAAAATCTGGCGACCAATGCCGGGACGAATTAAAGATTATATTTCGCAACCAAAACCTAACGGCTACCAATCGCTCCACACAACGGTCTTTACTGATAGCGGCGAAATGGTAGAATTCCAAATCCGCACTTTAGAAATGCATGAAGAGGCGGAATTTGGCGTGGCCGCGCATTGGCATTACGATGAACACGGACACAAGAGGCCGGCGAAAGAAATCAGTTGGGTGAAAGAACTGGCGGAAATTCAAAAAGACGTGCTTAGCCGTCTGTCTGATTTGGATGAAATAAAAATTGATTTTTTGAAATCTCGCATTTTCGTCTTCACTCCCAAAGGCGATGTAATTGACTTGCCGGAAGGCGCCACGCCGATTGATTTCGCCTACCATATCCACACGGTCATCGGCAACAAATGCAACGGCGCAATGGTGAATGAACAGATGACCAGTTTGGATACCACACTGAAAAACGGCGATGTGGTGGAAATTATTATTGATAAAAACCGCAAAGGTCCGAATCGCGACTGGTTGAAATTCACCAAAACACACACTGCTAGACTGAATATTAAAAACGCCCTTCGTTTACAAGAGAGGAGCATTATTACCGGGTGGATAAGGCAGGTTGTTGGTAAAAAATAACCCGCTAATTTGCGACCACCAATCAACA
>Ga0209343_10000594_pt1 | contig 50557 bp, 47 predicted proteins | sample RifCSPlowO2_02_FD_184026 | JGI IMG/M metagenome (GOLD analysis project Ga0209343, IMG submission 184026) | Groundwater microbial communities from Rifle, Colorado - Rifle CSP2_plank lowO2_0.2 (SPAdes) (version 2) | ecosystem: Environmental > Aquatic > Deep subsurface > Groundwater | place...
TGGCTGAACCGCATGCTGCTGCCGGATACCGTCGGCACCGGTGGCGACTCGCACACCCGCTTCCCGATCGGCATCTCCTTCCCGGCCGGCTCGGGCCTGGTGGCCTTCGCCGCCGCCACCGGCGTCATGCCGCTGGACATGCCGGAGTCGGTACTGGTGCGCTTCAAGGGCAAACTGCAACCGGGCATCACCCTGCGTGACCTGGTACATGCCATCCCTTACGTGGCCATCCAGAAAGGCCTGCTGACCGTCGAGAAGAAGGGCAAGATCAACGCCTTCTCCGGGCGCATCCTGGAGATCGAAGGTCTGGACGAGCTGACCGTCGAGCAGGCGTTCGAGCTGTCCGACGCCTCCGCCGAGCGTTCCGCCGCCGGTTGCACCATCAAGCTGCCGGAAAAGGCCATCGCCGAGTACCTGCGCTCCAACATCACCCTGCTGCGCTGGATGATCAGCGAAGGCTACGGCGATGCGCGCACCATGGAGCGTCGCGCCCAAGCGATGGAAGCCTGGCTGGCCAACCCGCAGCTGATGGCAGCCGACAAGGACGCCGAGTACGCCGAAGTCATCGAAATCGACCTGGCGGATATCAACGAGCCGGTTCTCTGCGCGCCGAACGACCCGGACGACGCCCGTCTGCTGTCCAGCGTTGCCGGTGAGAAGATCGACGAAGTCTTTATCGGTTCGTGCATGACCAACATCGGCCACTTCCGCGCTGCCGGTAAGTTGCTGGAAAAAGTCAAAGGCACCCTGCCGACCCGTCTGTGGCTGTCGCCGCCGACCAAGATGGACCAGCATCAGCTGACCGAAGAAGGCTACTACGGCATCTACGGCAAAGCCGGCGCGCGCATGGAAATGCCGGGCTGCTCGCTGTGCATGGGTAACCAGGCACGGGTTGAGCCGAACGCCACAGTGGTGTCGACCTCTACCCGTAACTTCCCCAACCGTCTGGGCGATGGTGCCAACGTCTACCTGGCTTCGGCCGAGCTGGCGGCGGTTGCCTCGATCCTTGGCAAGCTGCCGAGCGTCGAGGAGTACATGGCTTACGCGAAAGACATCGACAGCATGGCTGCCGACGTTTACCGCTACCTCTCCTTCGACCAGATCGCCGAGTTCCGTGAAGCCGCGGCGAACGCCAATATCCCGGTCGTTCAAGCCTAACGCGACAAAGCATCAAGAGCAGTACGCAGCAAGAAGAGCCCCGCCCCGTGCGGGGCTTTTTCTTTTCCGCGTTTAGAGAAACGGCACTGGCCTGAGCAACGCCAGCGGCACACGCAAGCCCCGCCCTTTTATGACCAATCCAGAGACTCTAGTCATCACTGGCATATGGTTTGCTTAGTTACTCGCAGCAGAGCCTCTCCAACGGCGGAGCCGGCTTAATAGACAACGGTGTCGTGCCACTGGCGGAGTCATGCAGCCGGTGGCGCGGCACCTTTTTGTGTGGATCTGGGAAAAGTGCAATGAGCGAGCATGAAATCAGCCGTACCGACGCGCAGGCTTGGATTGCGGGCAACGATGCACCGGAAAAGCGCGTACTGAATATCGGCTTTATGGCCCTGACCGACGCGGCCTCGGTGATTGTCGCCGCCACCCAGGGCTTTGCCGAGAAATATGGCCTGACCCTTAACCTGCAGCGTCAGGCCTCCTGGGCCACCCTGCGCGACAAGCTGTTGAACGGCGAACTGGACGCGGCGCACAGCCTGTATGGCTTGATCTACGGCGTACAGCTGGGCCTTAGCGGCGCGCCGGCCACCGACATGGCGGTGTTGATGGGACTGAACCACAACGGTCAGAGCATCAACCTCTCGCCGGCCTTGCAAGGCGCCGGTGTGTGCACAGGCGACGCACTGGCGCAGCGCGCGCACCAGGCTGGTGCGAGGCTCACCTTCGCCCAGACCTTCCCCACGGGCACCCACGCCATGTGGCTCTACTACTGGTTGGCCAGCCAGGGCATTCACCCGCTGAAAGATGTCGACAGCGTGGTGGTGCCCCCGCCGCAGATGCTCGCCCACCTCAAAGCTCGGCGCATCGACGGTTTCTGTGTCGGTGAACCCTGGAGCGCCCAGGCGGTGGATGAGCAGATGGGCTGCACCCTGGCCACCAGCCAGTCGATCTGGGCGGACCACCCGGAAAAGGTCCTGGGCTGTACCCGCGCCTTCGCCCTGCAGAACCCCAACACCGCCCGCGCCTTGATCATGGCCATACTCGAGGCCAGCCGCTTTATCGACGAGAGCGAAGAAAACAAACGCAGCACGGCGCAACTGATCAGCGGCGGCGACTATGTCGACGCCCCGCTTTCCGCCATCCAGCCGCGTTTTCTCGGCCAGTACCAGGACGGCCTCGGCCACGCCTGGCTGGATGGGTCTCCTCTGCGTTTCCATGCCGGCGGCCAGGTGAATATGCCCTACCTGTCCGACGCCATCTGGTTTATGACCCAGTTCCGCCGCTGGGGCCTGCTGCGCGATGACCCCGATTACCTCGGCATCGCCCGCCAGGTCCAGCAACTTGAGCTGTACCGGCAGGCGGCCACGGCCCTGGCGATTCCGGTGCCGGACGAAATGCGTAGCAGCCAGCTGCTCGATGGCAAATACTGGGATGGCAGCGACCCTGCCGGCTATGCCCGCAGCTTCGAGTTGCATGCGCTGACCGATGCTCCGCTCAGCGCTCACCAGGAGAGTCGCTAAGATGCTGCGTATCCTGCTGATCAACGACACCCCGAAGAAGGTCGGCCGGCTGAAAACCGCCCTGATCGAAGCCGGCTTCGAGGTGATAGACGAGTCCGGACTGACCATCGACCTGCCCGAGCGGGTCGAGGCGGTGCGTCCCGATGTGATCCTGATCGACACCGAATCGCCCAGCCGCGATGTGATGGAACAGGTGGTGCTGGTGACCCGCGATCAGCCGCGGCCCATCGTCATGTTCACCGACGAGCATGACCCACAGGTGATGCGCCAGGCCATTCAATCCGGTGTCAGCGCCTATATAGTCGAAGGCATCCATGCCCAGCGCCTGCAACCCATACTCGACGTGGCCATGGCCCGTTTCGAGAGCGACCAGGCCCTGCGCGCCCAGCTGCAAGCCCGCGACGCCCAGCTTGCAGAGCGGAAGAGAATCGAGCTGGCCAAGGGTCTGCTGATGAAGATGAAGAGCTGCAACGAGGAGGAGGCCTACACCCTGATGCGCCGCCAGGCCATGAGCCGGCAGCAGAAGTTGGTGCAGGTGGCCGAACAGATCATTGCCATGCACGACATGCTCGGCAGCTGAAGGGACAACTTGCGTAGGATGGGTTGAGCGAAGCGATACCCATGGTGATTGCCTGATGGGTATCGGCGCTACGCGCCTCAACCCATCCTACAGCTGTACTCCCGAGTTTCACGGCAACTGCTCTGGACGGTGGAGCCCCTTCCCGCTTATCTTCGCCCCTGGCCAGCGCACTGGCCAACGTCGCTCGGACGGTTCCGGGCGCTTACGTATCAGAGGAAAGCATGGCTGACCAAGCTTCGCGCCGCTTTGCGCGCATCGATCGACTCCCCCCCTACGTGTTCAATATCACCGCCGAGCTGAAGATGGCCGCGCGCCGCCGTGGCGAAGACATCATCGACTTCAGCATGGGCAACCCGGACGGCGCCACGCCGCCGCACATAGTCGAGAAGCTGGTGCAGGTCGCCCAGCGCGAAGACACCCACGGCTACTCCACCTCCCGCGGCATTCCGCGCCTGCGCCGGGCCATCGCGCGCTGGTACAAGGACCGCTATGAGGTGGAGATCGACCCGGAAAGCGAGGCCATAGTCACCATAGGTTCAAAGGAAGGCCTGGCGCACCTGATGCTGGCCACCCTGGACCATGGCGATACCGTGCTGGTGCCCAACCCCAGTTACCCTATCCATATCTACGGCGCGGTGATTGCCGGCGCCCAGGTGCGCTCGGTACCGCTGATCCCGGGCGTGGATTTCTTCGCCGAACTGGAGCGGGCGATTCGCGAGTCCATCCCCAAGCCGAAGATGATGATCTTGGGCTTTCCCTCCAACCCCACCGCGCAGTGCGTGGAGCTGGACTTCTTCGAGCGCGTGGTGGCCCTGGCCAAACAGTACGACGTGCTGGTGATCCACGACCTGGCCTACGCCGACATCGTCTACGACGGCTGGAAGGCCCCCTCGATCATGCAAGTGCCGGGGGCCAAGGACATCGCCGTGGAGTTCTTCACCCTGTCCAAGAGCTACAACATGGCCGGCTGGCGCATCGGCTTTATGGTCGGCAATCCGGAGCTGGTCAGCGCCCTGGCGCGGATCAAGAGCTACCACGACTACGGCACCTTCACCCCGCTGCAAGTCGCTGCCATCGCCGCCCTGGAAGGTGACCAGCAGTGCGTGCTGGATATTGCCGAACAGTACCGCCAACGGCGCAATGTGATGGTCAAGGGCCTGCATGAGATCGGCTGGATGGTGGTGAACCCCAAGGCCTCGATGTATGTCTGGGCGAAGATTCCCGACGCCTATGCCCACCTCGGCTCCCTGGAGTTCGCCAAGAAGCTGCTGCTGGAGGCCAAGGTTTGCGTGTCACCGGGCATCGGCTTCGGTGACTACGGCGATGACCATGTGCGCTTCGCCCTGATCGAGAACCAGGACCGTATCCGCCAGGCGGTACGCGGGATCAAGGCGATGTTCAGGGCCGATGGCCTGCTCGAGGCGCCAGCGCCGAGCAAGCCGCGTAAAGCGCCGAACAGCTGAATCTGCACCACATTCACCGACGCGGCGCTCGCCGCGTCGTCTCGCGGCCCGCCCTAGCCTGAATAGTCCAACACCGTCCAAATACGGCTGAGGTCATCGCCTAGCACACAGCCGCTCTGGCCCAGCTGCCGGCCGTTGCTGTGCAGCGCCATCAGCGTGGTCGCGCCATCGGCGGCGTCCGAGCGTTCGCTTAGCCACTGCACCCGGCCGCAATGCGGGGTCTCTATCACATAGCTGGCCGCGACTGCCGAATCCTGATCGAGCCGCTTGATCACATCCACCACAGTGCCCTGCTCCTGCACGCGCTTGCCATCGGCTATCAGTACGGCCCAGGCCTGGTTGTTCTCGATCACCAGGTAGCTACCATTAGCCCGTGGCTGCTCCAGCTGCGGCTGGGCGCAACCGCCGAGCAGGCCCAACAACACAATTGTCATCAGCATCTGTTGCATTGTCAGTGACTCCTTTGCAGTGCCTATGGCCAGTGGCTTTGCGGGCTAGTGGCGGGAGTGATCGAGTGGATACCAACTGAGGTCTTGGCTTTACTATTATCGAATACTGTTTATTTGTACAGTATTTTTCGATTACCCTTATCGGCGTCACTTAGCCAGGTCGGCAGCAGCGCAAACCTGGCCAACCCGAGGCGCTAACCAGGAGCACAAGATGCTGGACGTACTGCAGCTGAAACACACAGTGAACCGCATGCCGCTGGACAAGGTCCGCCCCACGGTCGAGGAGTTGTACCTGGAAGGTATAGTCACCGAAGGCAAGACGCCCTTCACCCGGGTGCACTTCAATACCTGCTTCGCCGAAATCGAGGCCCTGTTGCAGCGCGCCGGCTATCACAGGCAGTTGGATGTGGTCGGTTATCAGGGCCTGGCCTACGCCATGTTCGACCCGGCGCGCTGGCAGGCGGTCGAGGTTCTGCGCTGGCTCAGGGACTTTGTCGAGGAAGCACAGCTGCGGCCTATCGCCCAATAAGACTGCAGCCGCTCACGCCCGGCTGACTGCCCGCCCAGCCCTGCCTTCAATTCCCCCTGGCGCAGCAGCCCGGTGACAGCGAACCAAAAGCGCCCAAGGCAACTGCGGCGTGCACGGCAATGGCTCAAGAAACGCCAAAAGGGCCATGCCCACGACGCTAAGAGCATGTTCGAAGGGCGGCCGTGCAAGCTCTATTTGGCTTTACTAAAACAAGCCAAGTATTTGATTTAAAACGTCTAAACCCACCAATTCAAGCCTCGTTCGAGCTCCTGCCAGGGGCCGGCCGCGGCCGTATGCGCATGCCCAGCAGAAACCTGGCAAGGCCTTTGCATTTGTCCATGCAACAAGACCTTACACCCGTCTTCGGATCGCCAACGGCGGTGATCGGGACGAATAGACAAAGACGTCAAAGGCACCCTGCCCTAGTTGGCAGAGTTGTCCGTTGACGTCTTTTTTCGTTTCTGAGAACTGAGGAATCACCATGCATAACTCTACCGTTCGCCGCTCCCTGCTGAAGAAGACCCTGACCGGCCTTGGCTGCGCCACCGCGATGCTGCTCAGCCCGCTGAGCATACAGATCGCCCATGCCGCCGATCCCGAGAAGGAAGAGCTCAAGCTGGGCTTTATTAAGCTGACCGACATGGCTCCGCTGGCCATCGCCTACGAGAAAGGCTTCTTCGAAGACGAAGGCCTGTACGTCACCCTGGAAGCCCAGGCCAACTGGAAAGTCCTGCTGGACCGGGTGATCACCGGCGAACTGGACGGCGCGCACATGCTCGCAGGGCAACCCCTGGGCGCCACCATCGGCTTCGGCACCAAGGCCGAGGTGGTCACCGCCTTCTCCATGGACCTCAACGGCAATGGCATCACCATGTCCAACGCGGTCTGGGAAGAAATGAAGAAGCACGTGCCGATGGCAGACGGCAAACCCGTGCACCCGATCAAGGCCGATGCATTGAAGCCGGTGATCGAGCAATACAAGGCCAAGGGCAAGCCGTTCAACCTGGGCATGGTGTTCCCGGTGTCCACCCACAACTATGAACTGCGCTACTGGCTGGCCGCAGGCGGCATCAGCCCTGGCTACTACGCCCCGGCCAAGGGCGACATCAACGGCACCTTAGGCGCCGACGCCCTGCTCTCGGTCACCCCGCCGCCGCAGATGCCGGCCACCCTCGAAGCCGGCACCATCAGCGGCTACAGCGTGGGCGAGCCGTGGAACCAGGCCGCCGTGTTCAAGGGCATCGGCGTGCCGGTGATCACCGACACCGAAATCTGGAAGAACAACCCGGAAAAAGTACTCGGCGTGTCCAAGGCCTGGGCCGATGCCAACCCGGAAACCCACAAACGCCTGGTCAAGGCGCTGATCCGCGCCGGCATGTGGCTGGATGAGAACGACAACGCCAACCGCCAGGAAGCCGTGGAAATTCTCTCGCGTCCCGAGTACGTCGGCGCCGATGCCAAGGTGATCGCCAACTCGATGACCGGCACCTTCGAGTACGAGAAGGGCGACAAGCGCGAGGTGCCGGACTTCAACGTGTTCTTCCGGCATAACGCGACCTACCCCTACTACTCCGACGCCATCTGGTACCTGACCCAGATGCGCCGCTGGGGCCAGATCAGCGAAGCCAAGCCGGACAGCTGGTACTTCGATATTGCCAAGCAGGTCTACCTGCCGGCGATATACCAGAGTGCCGCCAGCGAACTGGTCGCCGAAGGCAAGGCCAAGGCCGCAGACTTCCCGGCGGCCAGCGAAGAAGGCTTCCGCGCACCGACCAACGAGTTTATCGATGGCCTGACCTATGACGGACGCCAGCCGAACGCCTACATCAACCAGTTCAAGATTGGTCTGAAAGCCGACTCCGTGCTCTAACGCATCACAACTGCCCTGGGGGCCGGGCACTCCGGCCCCCCTCTGCATCGAGGACAAGACGATGAGCAACCCCGCCGTCGCCCAGCCCATTCAAGACACCCTGAAATCCGCCCGCAGCGCGGCCCTCAAGCGTTGGTTACCCAGCGTTTTGATGCCGGCGATCGGCATTCTGGTTTTTCTGCTGTTCTGGCAGATGATTGCCGGCAGCATCGACACCAGCCTCGGCAAGTTCCCCGGCCCAACCCAAGTGGCCAGTCAGTTCGGCGCCCTGGTGGATGAACACCTGCGCGAGCAGAAAAAGGCCGAAGCCTTCTTCGAGCGTCAGGCGCTACGCAACGCCGAGAAACTGGCCAAGGACCCCGCAGCCCAGGTCAGCATCCGCCCCTATACCGGCAAACCGACCTTCTTCAAACAGATACTCACCAGCCTGTACACCGTCATGACTGGCTTTCTCATCGCTTCGCTGCTGGCCATTCCCCTGGGTATCGTCTGCGGCCTGAGCAAGCCCATTTATACCGCGGTCAATCCGCTGATCCAGATATTCAAACCGGTTTCGCCGCTGGCCTGGTTGCCGCTGGTGACCATGGTGGTCAGCGCCGTCTACACCAGCAGCGACCCGCTGCTGGCCAAGTCCTTCGTCACCTCGGCCATCACCGTGGCGCTGTGCTGCCTGTGGCCGACCGTGATCAACACCACGGTGGGGGTGGCCAACCTGGACAAGGACCTGCAGAACGTCAGCCGCGTGCTCAGCCTGTCGCCGCTGCGCCATGTACGGCGGATCGTCCTGCCGGCCGCCATTCCGATGATCTTCACCGGCCTGCGCCTGTCGCTGGCCACCGGCTGGATGGTGCTGATCGCCGCGGAAATGCTGGCGCAGAACCCGGGGCTGGGAAAATTCATCTGGGACGAGTTCCAGAATGGCAGCTCCAACTCCCTCGGCCGGATCATGGTCGCGGTGCTTGTCATCGGCCTGATCGGCTTCGTCCTCGACCGTCTGATGCTGATGTTCCAGCGCCGTGTCAGCTGGGACAAGAATGCCGACCTGCGCTGACCGTTAATTTCAGGAGTTTGCCATGAACCATCCACACCTCGAACTGACCGGCGTCGGCATCAGCTTTCCCACCGACAAAGGCCTGTACTGCGCCCTCTCGAACGTCAACCTGAAGCTCGACAAGGGCGAGTTCGTCTCCTTGATCGGTCATTCCGGCTGCGGCAAATCGACCGTGCTGAACATAGTCGCGGGCCTCTACCAGGCCAGCACCGGTGGGGTGATTCTCGACAGCCGCGAAGTCAACTCCCCCGGCCCCGAGCGTGCCGTGGTGTTCCAGAACCACAGCCTGTTGCCCTGGCTGACCTGCTACCAGAACGTCGAACTGGCCGTGCGCCAGGTATTCCGCGGCAAGAAATCGCGCCGCGAAATGCGCGAATGGATAGAGCACAACCTGGAACTGGTGCACATGAGCCACGCCAAGGATAAGCGCCCCAGCGAGATCTCCGGCGGCATGAAGCAGCGCATCGGCATCGCCCGCGCCCTGGCCATGCAGCCCAAGGTGTTGCTGATGGACGAACCCTTCGGCGCCCTGGATGCCCTGACCCGCGCCCACCTGCAGGACTCGCTGATGGAGATCCATGCCGACCTCGGCAACACGGTGATCATGATCACCCACGATGTCGACGAGGCGGTGTTGCTGTCGGATCGCATCGTCATGATGAGCAACGGCCCGGCGGCCACGGTGGGCGATATAGTCAAGGTCGAGCTGCCGCGTCCGCGCGATCGCCTGGCGCTGGCCAATGACCCGCAGTACCACGCGTACCGCGCCGCGGTGCTGGAGTTCCTCTACCAACGCCAGCAGCGCCCGGCCGCCTGAACCGGCTGCTGGCGAAGCCTCCGCGTCCTGCGGGCGCCTCGCCAGCCAGGGCAATGGCGAGTATTCGCCACTTGCTGGCCCATCGATCCGACCGGGCGCAGCCAGGCATGGATGCCGCCCGCGGCTAATGCGTAGAATCGCCGCTCCCCAACGCTGCGATTGCACACCATGGCCCGCCTAAAACTCGAATTCCCCGAAAACCAGTTCTGCTACAGCACCCACCTGACCGTACGGGTGACCGACATCAATGCGGCCAACCACCTGAGCAACGACTCGATGATCTCGATGATTTCCGAGGCGCGGGCGCGCTTTCTGTTCGAGTTCGGCATCGAGGAAACCAGCGCGGACGGCGTCGGCATCATAGTCACGGATCTGGCCACCACCTACCGCGCCGAAGCTCATGCCCGCGACCAGTTGCTGTTCGAGGTCGGGGTGATGGACTTCAACCCCCATGGCGGCGATATCACCTTCCGCATCAGCCGCCCGGCGGATGGCAGCCTGGTGGCCATGGCCAAGTCCGGCTTCGTCTTCTTCAACTACCAGCAGGGCAAGGTGGTGGCCATGCCGGCGGCCTTCAGCGCCAAGTTCGCCCAGGTCAACTGGCTCGGCTAGGCGCCCCGCACCGACTCCGCCCAGCGCCGCCAGGCAGCCGGCAATTGACGCCATGGCCCGGCGGCTCGAGGATGGTCGCACCGGCTATTGCCGCCACTCGGCCCACGCCCATGGCCCCTGCTCCCGTCATCCTGTTCGGCGCCTTCGATCGGCACAACCTCGGCGACTTGCTGCTGGCCCAGTGCGCGCAAGCCAGCCTGGATGGGCGGCCCTGCGTGCATGCCGGCTTGCAGGCGCGGGACTTCACTGAATTCGGCGGGCCACGGGTCGAGGCGCTAAACAAGCTGCTGGCTGAGTGGCCGGCGCGTTACGGCGAGGCGCCGCTGGATATCCTCCACGTCGGCGGGGAGATTCTCAGCACCAGCACCTGGGAGGCCGCGTTGATGCTGCAGGAGCCGGCGGAGGTTGACGCCCTGCTACGGCGCCTGTCGCAGGATTCGGCAGGCGCGGCCTGGGCCCGGACGCAAATCGGCGCCGAGCGCCCGCTGGCCTATGTGTTGAGCCGCAGCCAATGCCCCTTGCCTGTGCGGCATCTCGAATTTCGCGGCATAGGCGGTTGCACCTTCGCCGCCCTGAACGCGAGTGAGCGCGCCTATGGACTAAAAGCCCTGGCCGAGGCCGATCGGCTCAGCGTGCGCGAACGGGTCACCCAGGCCGCGCTGGCCGAGGCCGGACTGCAGGCGCAGCTGGTCGCCGACCCGGTAAGCGGAGCCAGCCGGCGCTTTGCCGCGCAGATTCGCCAGGCTGGTCAGGATGCCGCCGTGCAGGCCGCGCTGCACCAGGCCGGCGGCGCCTTCCTCGCGGTGCAGTTCGCCGCCGAATATGCCGCGGACGCCTGCCTCGCGCAAATAGCCGCACGGCTTAACGCCCAGGGCCGGCCGCTGGTGCTATTCCGCGCCGGCGCCGCGCCCTGGCACGACGATCTGCAGACCTACCAGCGCCTGTTACCCCATCTACGAGTACCGGCCCAGCTATTCGGCTCGCTGCATATCTGGGCGATCTGCGCCCTGCTCGCCGCCAGCGCCGGGGTCTTCGCCACCAGCCTGCACGTTCGCCTGTTGGCCCGCGAGTTCGGCCATCCGCTGTTGAATCTGCCGGACGGCATGCGCTCGGCGAAGGTCGCGGCCTACGAAGCCAGCTGGCATCCGCCAACAGGACAGGACGACTAGGACTATTCCGCCGCGGCTAAGCCTGAATAGCCGCCAACGCCTGCTGCAGATCGGCGCGCAGATCGTCCACATGCTCGATACCCACCGACAGCCGCACCAGGTTGTCGCCGATGCCGAGTTGCGCGCGCCGCTCGGGGGGAATCGAGGCGTGGGTCATCTTCGCGGGCTGGCTGATCAGGCTTTCCACCCCGCCCAGGCTCTCGGCCAGGGTGAACAGCTGGGTGGCCTCGAGAAAGCGCCGGGTGCCCTCGGCGTCGGTGGCCAGGTACAGGCTGATCAGGCCACCGCTGCCGCGCATCTGCCGCGCCGCCAACTCATGCTGGGGATGGCTGGGCAGGCCGGGATAGAGCACGGACGCCACCCGGGGTTGCCGCTCCAGCCAGGCGGCCAACTGCGTGGCGTTGTCGACGTGGCGTTGCAGGCGCAGCGCCAATGTGCGCATGCCGCGCAGGCAGAGAAAGCTGGAGAAGGGATCGAGAATGCCACCCACCGCGTTCTGCAGAAAACCAAGCTGCTCGGCCAGTTCCGGCTTATCAGCCACCACCAGTCCGGCTATCACGTCGGAATGGCCGTTGAGGTACTTGGTGGCCGAATGCACCACCAGGTCGAAGCCGTGCGCAAGTGGCCGTTGCAGGTAGGGCGAGGCGAAGGTGTTGTCGGCCACAGTCAGGATGCCGCGGGCGCGGCCCAGCTGGCCGACCATGGCCAGGTCGCAGAGTTTCAGGGTCGGGTTGGTCGGGGTCTCGACCCAGATCATCCGGGTCTCGGGCCGCAGCGCCGCGGCCAAGGTGGCAGCGTCGGTGTCCGCCGGCACATAGCTGACCTGCAGGCCCGCGCTGACCTTGCGCACCCGCTCGAACAGGCGGTAGGTGCCGCCGTAGAGGTCGTCCACCGCGACCATATGGCTGCCCGCCGGCAGCAGTTCCAGCACGCTGGCGCAGGCCGCGAGGCCCGAGGCGAAGGCATAGCCGTGGGCGCCGCCCTCCAGCTCGGCGATGGCCCGCTCCAGCGCCTGGCGCGTGGGGTTGTGGCTGCGTCCGTACTCGTAGCCGGCATGCACGCCGGGCGATTGCTGGCGGAAGGTCGAGGTGGCATAGATAGGCGGCATCACCGCGCCGGTCCAGTCCGGCACGTAGCCGGCATGCACGGTCAGGGTTTCAAATTCGCTCATGTTGGCTCCTGTATTCACGCTGTGCAGTGGCGGGTAGCGGCTCAGGCCGTAGGATGGGTTAGCCGCGTAGCGGCGTAACCCATCGTTCCGCCATCCCGATCAGACCTGCAACAGCATGGGTAGCATGAGGGACATCCATGTCCCTCACCCTACGGACAGCTAAAGCTGTGCAATACGCCATCCTGCCATTTTGTCGCTGCGCTCAACCCATCCTACGCAGCGTTCATCAGCGCAGGGTGCGGCGCCACAGGTTGAGTACGTCGCTCTTGGTGATCAATCCGAGAAAACGCCCCTGCTCGACTATCAGCGCCACGTGTCCCTCGTCGAAGGTCTGCAACAGGCGCTCCAGGGACACGTCCGGGTCGAGGGTCTGCAGCTTGCCGACCATGGCCTGGCGCACCGGCAGCTGAAAATGCTCGGGGGCATCCTTCACCGCGCGCAGCAGGTCCCATTCGTCGATCAGGCCGACCACCCGGTCGCCGTCCATCACCGGCACCTGATCGATATCATGGAAGCGCATGCGCCCGTATACCGCCGCCAGGCTTTCATCCGGCGTGCAGGTGACGGTGGTGCCTTCGTCGTAGCGGCGGGCGATCAGGTCACGCAGATTGCCCGCCTTGGACCGCTCGATCAGGCCCTGGTCGATCATCCAGTAGTCGTTGAACATCTTCGACAGGTACTTGTTGCCGCTGTCGCAGACGAAGGTCAGCACCCGCTTGGGCCGGGTCTGCTCGCGGCAGTAGCGCAAGGCGGCGGCCAGCAATGTGCCGGACGAGGAGCCGGCCAGCACGCCCTCCTGCTGCAGCAGCAGGCGCGCGGTGTGCAGGCTCTCGGCGTCGCTGATGCGGTAGGCGCGCTTGACCATAGAGAAGTCGGCAATGGCCGGCACGAAGTCCTCGCCTATGCCTTCCACCAGCCAGCTGCCGGCCGCACCAAACTGGCCGGTCTCCACATAGTCGGCCAGCACCGAGCCTTGCGGGTCGGCCAGGACCATCTCGAGCTGCGGCGCCACCTTCTGGAAGAAATGGGTCAGGCCGCCGAGGGTTCCGCCCGAGCCGACGCCGACCACCAGCGCATCGACGCGCTGCTCGAGCTGACGCCAGATTTCCGGGCCGGTGCCACTCTCGTGCGCCCAGGCATTGGCCGGGTTGTTGAACTGGTCGATATAGAGGGCGCCCGGCATCTGCGCGGCTATGCGGCGCGCCAGGTCCTGGTAGTACTCGGGATGGCCCTTGGCGACATCGGAACGGGTCAGGCGCACCTCGGCGCCCAGGGCCTTGAGGTGGAAGATCTTCTCGCGGCTCATCTTGTCCGGAACCACCAGCAGCATGCGGTAGCCCTTCTGCGCGGCCACCAGGGCCAGGCCCAAGCCGGTATTGCCGGCGGTGGCCTCGATGATGGTGGCGCCCGGCTGCAGCTGGCCGCTCTGTTCCGCCGCCTCGATCATGGTCAGGGCGATACGGTCCTTGATCGAGCCGCCGGGGTTCTGGTTTTCCAGCTTGACGAACAGCTGGCACGGCCCCGTGTCGAGGTGGGTAAGCGGCAGGATCGGCGTATTGCCGATCATGTCCAGTAAGGGGTTGGCGGACATCTTCTGGCCCTCAGCGAAACTGCCGATATGGCGAGCCCTGCGCGCGGGCGCGGCCCGCCAGGGGCAAAGTGTCTGCTGCGGCGGCGTTCGGCACGGACAGCCATCGGCGCCTGCTGACCCGTTAGGTATAGGCGCTACGCGGCCCACGGGCCACTCTACCAGGCGCCAAAGCCCAACCAGGCGGGGCTACCGGGCGCCGCCACTTTTCCTCCCCTATACTCCTTCCAGCCTGCTCGCCGGCTTGGGCCTAAGCCGGGCGTGCTGAAAACCTATTGGGCATGGCTGTTGAGCAGGATGTTTTTGTGTAGCCAAAGTGCGACAGGAACAGGATGCAAAACACATGGTATTTGCGATTGTCTTAATCCTTATCGTGGTCGCCTCGGTGCTCTTCCACCTACTGAGCCCCTGGCAGGCTACGGCGGCGGCTTCCAACTGGGGATCGATAGACGCCGCCCTGCTGATCACCCTGCTGATCACCGGCCTCTTCTTTATCGCCGTCACCCTGTTTATGGCCCTGGCCGTGATTCGCTACCGACACAAGGAAGGGCGCCGTGCGGCCTATCAACCCGAAAATAAAAAACTGGAAAACTGGTTAATCGGCATCACCACCCTGGGCATAGTCGCCCTGCTGGCACCCGGCCTGGTGGTTTACTACGACTTCGTGCGGGTGCCGAGCGACGCCTCTGAATTGGAAGTGGTCGCCCAGCAGTGGCAGTGGTCCTTTCGCTTCCCCGGCCAGGACGGCAAGTTGGGCAAGTCGGCTATCAAGTGGGTCAGCAACACCAACTCCCTTGGCCTCGACCCCGAGGACCCCGCCGCGCAGGACGACGTTCTGATCCGCGGCAATGAAGTGCACCTGCCCCTCGACCAGCCGGTCAAAGTGCTGCTGCGCTCCAAGGATGTGCTGCACAACTTCTATGTCCCGCAGATCCGCAGCAAGATGGACATGGTGCCCGCCATGGTCTCCTACTTCTGGTTCACCCCGACCAAGCTGGGGAGCTATGAGGTGCTGTGCGCCGAGTATTGTGGCCTGGCCCATTACAACATGCGCGGCCATATGCTGGTGGAGGAACGCGCGGCCTTCGAACGCTGGCTGAGCAGCCAGCCGACCTTTGCCCAGAGCCTGCGCGCCGCCGCCAAACCCAGCCAGGCAAGCCTGTTGCAACAAGGCCGCCAGCTGGCGCAGAACTACGGTTGCCAGGCCTGCCATAGCCTGGATGGCAGCGCCAATCTCGGCCCCAGCTGGAAAGGCCTGTACGGCCGCCACGAAACGCTGGCCGATGGCAGCAGCGTAGAGGTCGACGAAGCCTACCTGAGCGAGTCGATCCGCGATCCCAAGGCCAAATTGGTCCAGGGCTACCCTCCGGTCATGGTGCCCTATACTTTCAGCCAAGATGAGCTGGGCGCCCTGCTCGCCCTGATCCAGTCACTCGGCGACGAGCCGCCAGAAGCCGAGCCCAGCACCAGCGCGGCGACAGGCGCGGCCACCGACCTGAGCGCACGCGGCCAGCAACTGGCGCAAAGCCACGGCTGCTTGGCCTGCCACAGCCTCGATGGCAAGCCCGGGGTCGGTCCCAGCTGGCTGGGCCTGTATGGCAAGCGCGAAACCCTCGGCGACGGCACCCAGGTGACAGTCGATGAGGCCTACCTGGTGCAGGCCATACGCGAGCCCAACGCGGCGCTCGCCAAGGGCTTTGCTCCGATCATGCCGAGCTTTGCGTTGGCGGATGATGAAGTCGATGCCTTGATCGCCTTGATCAAGTCCAAGGCCGGTAACGCGGCCGACACAGCAGCCCCCTAAGCCGTACTGCGACTTCACTCCGAGGATGACCCGATGGCCTACGCGGAACATGCCGAGACAGAAGCACTGCACGAACCTCGCAGTTTCCTGACCAAATATATCTGGAGCCAGGACCACAAGGTGATTGCCATCCAGTACGCCCTGACCGCCCTCTTCGTCGGCCTTATCGCCCTGGTCTTGTCCGGCCTGATGCGCCTGCAAATAGGCTTCCCCGGCAGCATCGCGTTTATGGACGCCAGCGCCTATTACCAGGCCATGACCATGCACGGCATGATCATGGTCATCTACCTGCTGACCGCCCTGTTCCTGGGCGGCTTCGGTAACTACCTGATCCCGCTGATGCTGGGCTCCCGCGACATGGTCTTCCCCTATGTCAACATGCTCAGCTACTGGTTCTACCTGCTCTCGGTGTTGATCCTGCTCGCCAGTTTCTTCGTCACCGGCGGCCCGACTGGCGCGGGCTGGACGCTCTATCCGCCGCAGTCGATCACCCAGGGCTCTCCGGGCGCCCAGTGGGGCATAGTGCTGATGCTGGTATCCCTGGCGACTTTCATAGTCGCCGCCACCATGGGCGGCCTGAACTACGTGACCACTGTGCTGCAGGCGCGCACCTATGGCATGACCCTGCTGCGCATGCCGCTGTCGGTGTGGGGCATCTTTATGGCCTCGATTCTGGCCCTGCTGGCCTTCCCCGCCCTGTTCGTCAGCGCGGTGATGATGCTGTTCGACACATTGCTGGGCACCAGCTTCTTTATGCCGGCGATCATCTCCATGGGCCAGCCGCTCGATCACCAGGGCGGCAGCCCGATACTCTTCCAGCACCTGTTCTGGTTCTTCGGCCACCCGGAGGTCTATATAGTCGCGCTGCCGGCGTTCGGCCTGGTTTCCGACCTGATCAGCGTTCACGCGCGCAAGAATATCTTCGGCTACCGCATGATGGTCTGGGCCATTATTGCGATTGGCGTGCTGAGTTTTGTGGTCTGGGCGCACCACATGTATGTCAGCGGCATGAACCCCTACTTCGGCTTTTTCTTCGCCACCACCACCCTGGTCATCGCGGTGCCGACCGCGCTGAAAGTCTATAACTGGGTGCTGACCCTGTGGCAGGGCGACATCCACCTGACCGTGCCCATGCTGTTTGCCCTGGCCTTTATCGTCACCTTCCTGGTCGGCGGCCTGACCGGCTTGTTTCTCGGCAATGTGATAGTGGATATACCGCTATCGGACACCTACTTCGTCGTGGCCCACTTCCATATGGTCATGGGGGTCGCCCCGGTGCTGGTGGTGTTCGGCGCCATTTATCAGTGGTTCCCGAAAATAACCGGGCGGATGATGAACGACCGCCTCGGCAAGCTGCATTTCTGGATCACCTTTCTCGGCACTTACGCCATCTTCTTCCCCATGCACTACCTGGGTTTCCTGGGCATGCCGCGGCGCTACTACGCCTATGAAAACTACGAATTCATCCCACAGTCGGCGCAAGAGCTGAACGCCTTTATCAGCGTGGTGGCCTTGACCGTCGGCGTGTCTCAACTGCTGTTCCTCATCAACCTGTTCTGGAGCGCCTTCAAGGGGCGGCCCGCAGGCGGCAACCCCTGGGGCGCGGCCAGCCTGGAATGGCAAACGCCGAACACCCCACCGGTACACGGCAACTGGGGCGCGAAGCTACCGGTGGTGCATCGCTGGGCCTATGACTACAGCGTGCCGGGAGTTGCCCAGGACTTCGTCCCGCAGACGGTGTCCGACGCAGAACTTGAGCAGATGAAGCAGGGCCATGCGGCCAGCAATCCGACGGAGCCAAGCTGATGAGTCGACTGCTCGCGAGCCACAGCAACAACCTCGACCCTGCTGGCGGCTGGCCAGCAGGTCCGACTGGCCTGGACGAGGCGCAGACGGCCAGGGTCGGCCTGCGCGTGCTGCTCGCGGTGATCAGCTCGCTGTTTATGCTGTTTCTGATCGCCTTTATCCTGCGCTCCCAGGTGCCCGACTGGCGGCCGCTGACCGAGCCCATGGCGCCTCTGGCCCAGCCCTGGGCGCTATGGCTGAATACCGCGCTGCTGATCTGCGCCAGTATCAGCCTGCAGTGGGCGCGCGTAGCCGCCCGCCGGGGTCAAGCCAAGGCGACCATCACGGCTTTTAGCCTGGGCGGCGGTCTGGCCATCGCCTTTCTCGCCGGGCAACTCTGGGTCTGGCAGCAGTTCGTGGCCTGGGGCTATTTTGTCGCCAGCAACCCGGCCAATAGCTTCTTCTACCTGCTGACCGGCCTGCATGGCCTGCACCTGCTTGGCGGTCTGGTCGCCTGGGCCATCACCCTCGGCAAACTCCTGCGGGGCGCCCCCTTGGCGCAGCTCAGCAGCAAGGTCGAGCTCTGCGCCATCTACTGGCACTACCTGCTGGGGCTGTGGCTCCTGCTGTTCGCCCTGCTGACCAGCACACCACAAACCTATGAGGCCATCGCCGCCTTCTGCGGCCTGAGGTGAAGCCATGGCAGCGCACTCAGACAAATCCGAAGATGCCCTAACGCCCGCGAGCGAGGAGGCAGCAACCGGTTGGCATGGCATCGCCCACGATTGGTCGTCGGACAAGGACGCGTTCAAGCAGGTGCCCTGGGGCAAGGCGATGATGTGGATCTTCTTGCTCAGCGACACCTTTATCTTCAGCTGCTTTTTGACCGGCTATATGTCAGTGCGCATGACCACCACCGAGCCCTGGCCGAACCCCAGCGAAGTGTTCGCCCTGACCATCGCCGGTCAGCATATCCCGCTGATTCTGATCGCCATCATGACCTTTGTGCTGATCAGCAGCAGCGGCACCATGGCCATGGCCGTCAACTACGCCTACCGCCGTGAGCGCGGCAAAACCACGGCGCTGATGCTGGCGACGGCGCTCTGTGGCGCCGCCTTCGTCAGCATGCAGGCCTTTGAATGGAGCAAGCTGATTGCCGAGGGCGTGCGCCCCTGGGGCAACCCCATGGGCGCGGCGCAATTTGGCGCCACCTTCTTCATGATCACCGGCTTCCACGGCCTGCATGTGTCGGTCGGAGTCATCTACCTCAGCATAGTGGCGATGAAAGTATTACGTGGGGACTACGAACGCTCCGGCAACTATCAGATAGTCGAGATAGCCGGGCTGTACTGGCACTTCGTGGACCTGGTGTGGGTGTTTATTTTTGCGTTCTTTTATCTGTGGTAGCCCGAGGTTGCTGCAGCGCAGAGGAGCACTGGCGATGGTACATACAGAGGGGCAACAACATCCGATCAGCCTGTACCTGAAGATCTGGGGGCTGTTATTCGTCCTCAGCACCTTCTCCTACCTGGTCGACTACTTCCACTTCGTCGGCTACTTGCGCTGGTCGCTTATCCTCACCTTTATGCTGCTGAAGGCCGGCTTGATAGTCGCCATCTTTATGCATATGGCCTGGGAACGCTTGGCCATGGTCTACGCCATCCTGGTGCCGCCCTTGTGCCTATTGGTGCTGGTGGGACTGATGGCCAGCGAGGCGGACTATATCTTTCTGAGCCGGGTGATGTTCTTCGGCCAGGCCGTAGCCCCCGGTTCGCCTTAGGCGTCCGGGGGCTGACACAAGAGAGACAAAGGCTCCGCTGCTCAGGAGCGGCTCTACAAGGTTATAGAGCGCTAGATGGTGCGCTTGAACTGATGCCAGCGCTGCAGCCAGGCCACTGTCCAGTGGGGCGCTGCGGAGCCGACACCGGCCAGGCTCAGCATCGGATGGCCGCTGACGACCCGCTCCAGGAGCTCTTCCTGATCCGGCTCCACGTCCACGAAAAACACATGCTTGCCTTCGTCCAGCTTCTGCTTGAAGCGCCTGAAGTGGGCGTTTGGCACCTGGATACCGAAAAAGCCGCCTTCCCAGGTGCAAAAACCCAGTATCACTATGGAAAGGAAGATAAAGGGCACCCAACCCGCCGCGGACTCGGTCCAACCCAACAGGTAAGCGCCACCGAGAACCAACACCGCCAACACCACACCGACGGCTGCACCAATTTCGCCCGAATGGACTACATCTTGTTTCATAAACGAGGTCACATCGTGCAGGTGATGCTGTTCTACATCGGCATCCTTTTCGCTCAGCACATGGATCTGTTCGGTACTAATACCCTTGGCTTCCAACTCCTGTTCAACGGTTTCAAGATCATCAAGGTTGTCACTGATGTAATAGTGTCGGTTCACGGCACACCTCCATCCTGCTCGGATATAGAACACCTTTAACCCGGTTTCCCGGCGCCATTGCTGGCGCTTTGAGTCGGTGTCCTGCATGAGTAAAGAACGCTGCCCCCTTCTTTGATCCGAAATGAGTATAGCACCGCCATTCGGCGCAGCTTTTGCCTGCACGGAAATGTCAAGGCCTGAAATAAAAATTCTGCCGCTTGCCGCGCCCTTCTGTTTTAACCGCCCGGCAAGGGGCACCTGCCGATAGCCAAGCTCCATTATAAAAAGATGGGGTTTATGGAGCGCTTACCTTAACAACAACTGATCTGCGTCCTAAGCGGTTCGCGTTTTCGCGGTGAACCGCTTCTTGCCAACCTTGATAGCAGCCCCCCCCCCATCACTTCAGCAGAAACCCCGCCAGCGCATCGGCAGCCGCCTGCAGGTGCTGCTGATGACTAAAGCCTGAGCTTTTCAACGGTTTCAGATCGTGGTCGGCCGCCGTTAGCCAGTGCAGCTTGATCGCATCAGATAGCGCGTAACCCGCCACGGTCTGGCGATCGCCCAGGGCGTCGCGCTCGCCCTGGATAATCAGGGTCGGGGTGTGCAACTCGGCCAGGTGCGCGACCCGCGGCTTGTCCGGCTTGCCGACGGCGTAGAAGGGATAGCCCAGGCACACCAGGGCATCCGCGCCCAGCTCATCGGCCAGCAGGCTGGCTATACGCCCGCCCATGGACTTGCCACCTATGGCCAGCGGCCCTGCGACCTGTTGGCGCACCTGGGCATAGACCTCGCGCCATTGCTCCAACAGTTTGGCCTGGGGGTTGGGTGGGCGTTTCTTGCCGTCCAGCCGCCTGGCGGCCATATAGGCGAACTCGAAGCGCAGCACCGCAATCCCGCATGCCGCAAGGCCTTGGGCCATTTGCTGCATAAAGTCGCTGTCCATTGGCGCGCCGGCGCCATGGGCCAGGATCAGGGTGGCGCGCGCCTCAGCGGGTGGCCTATCCCACAGCCAGGTCCCTGCGCCCTGCCCCTGCGCGTATTGATCCTCGTCAATACCAGAGCCGCTGCCTTTGCTCATGCTCCCCTCGCGTAAAAAATCAGTCGGACTGCGGCGCCGATAGTACAGGCCCGCGACCACGGATTTTCGATAATCGGCCCATAACCGTGGATGGAAGCCCCCATAGATGAATACAACCAGGAACACAGCAACCAGTTCCGCCTACAACTACAAGGTGGTTCGCCAATTCGCCATCATGACGGTGGTGTGGGGCATTGTCGGGATGGGGCTCGGCGTGTTTATCGCCGCGCAACTGGTCTGGCCCGAACTCAACTTCAACCTGCCCTGGACCAGTTTCGGTCGCTTGCGCCCGCTGCACACCAACGCGGTGATCTTCGCCTTCGGTGGCTGTGCGCTGTTCGCCAGCAGCTATTACGCGGTGCAACGCACCTCGCAGGCCACCCTGTTCGCGCCGCGGCTGGCGGCCTTCACCTTCTGGGGCTGGCAGCTGGTGATTCTGCTGGCGGCCATCAGCCTGCCGCTGGGCTACACCAGCTCCAAGGAATACGCCGAACTGGAATGGCCGATCGATATCCTGATCACCCTCGTCTGGGTCAGCTACGCCATAGTGTTCTTCGGCACCGTGATCCAGCGCAGGGTCAGCCATATCTATGTCGGCAACTGGTTCTTCGGCGCTTTTATCCTCACCGTGGCGTTGCTGCACCTGGTCAACAACCTGGAAGTGCCGGTCAGCCTGACCAAGTCCTACTCGGCCTACGCCGGCGCCACCGACGCGATGGTGCAGTGGTGGTACGGGCACAACGCCGTGGGCTTCTTCCTCACCGCCGGCTTCCTGGGAATGATGTACTACTTCGTGCCCAAGCAGGCCGAACGCCCGGTGTATTCCTACCGGCTGTCCATCGTGCACTTCTGGGCGCTGATCGCCGTGTACATCTGGGCCGGCCCGCATCACCTGCACTACACCGCGCTGCCGGATTGGGCGCAGTCGCTCGGCATGGTGATGTCGCTGATCCTGCTGGCACCCAGTTGGGGCGGCATGATCAACGGCATGATGACCCTCTCCGGGGCCTGGCATAAGCTGCGCACCGACCCGATCCTGCGTTTTCTGGTGGTATCCCTGGCGTTCTACGGCATGTCGACCTTCGAGGGGCCGATGATGGCGATCAAGACCGTCAACGCCCTGTCCCACTACACCGACTGGACCATCGGCCACGTGCATGCCGGGGCCCTGGGCTGGGTGGCCATGGTGTCAATCGGCGCGCTGTACCACCTGATCCCGAAAGTCTTCGGCCGCGAACAGATGCACAGCATAGGCCTGATCAACGCGCACTTCTGGCTCGCCACCATAGGCACAGTGCTGTACATCGCCTCGATGTGGGTCAACGGCATCACCCAGGGCCTGATGTGGCGGGCGGTCAACGAAGACGGCACCCTCACCTACTCCTTCGTCGAAGCGCTGGAAGCCAGCCACCCCGGCTTCGTGGTGCGGATGATCGGCGGCGCGATCTTCTTCAGCGGCATGCTGGTGATGGCCTGGAACCTCTGGCAGACCCTGCGCCATACCCAGGCCGCAGAGATGGCAGCCGCCGCGCAGTTTTCGCTTGAGGGAGCCCACTGATGAGACACGAACTACTCGAGAAAAATATCGGCCTGATGGCGCTGTTGATGGTGCTGGCCGTGAGCATCGGCGGCCTGACCCAGATAGTCCCGCTGTTCTTCCAGGACGTGACCAACGAGCCGGTGGCCGGCCTCAAGCCCTACACCGCGCTGCAGCTGGAAGGCCGCGACATCTATATCCGCGAGGGCTGCGTCGGCTGCCACTCACAGATGATCCGCCCGTTCCGCGCCGAGACCGAGCGCTACGGCCACTACTCGGTGGCCGGCGAAAGTGTCTACGACCACCCCTTCCTCTGGGGCTCCAAGCGCACCGGGCCGGACCTGGCCCGGGTCGGCGGGCGCTACTCGGATGAGTGGCACCGCGCGCACCTGTACAACCCGCGCAACCTGGTGCCGGAGTCGAAGATGCCGGCCTACCCCTGGTTGGTGGAAGGCACCCTGGATGGCCAGGATACCGCCGCCAAGATGAAGGCCCTGCGCCTGCTCGGCGTGCCCTACAGCGAGCAGGACATCGCCGGCGCCGGGGCGACGGTCAAAGGCAAGAGCGAGATGGACGCCCTGGTCACTTACCTGCAAGTGCTCGGCACCGCCGTGAAGAACAAGAGGTAGAGCTTATGCCATTCGACATCGTTGAGATCGGCACTCTGCTTGATATTGGAACTCTGCGCGGCATCGGCACCGCCCTGGTGCTGCTGTCCTTCGTCTGCGTGACCCTGTGGGCTTACAGCAGCAAACGCCGCACGGCGTTCGACGAGGCCGCCTTACTGCCCTTTGCCGATAAACCCAAGCTGGCCGCACCGAGGAGCAACACCCCATGAGCACGTTCTGGAGCTGGTACATCACAGTGCTGACCGTCGGCACCCTGCTCGCCCTGTTTTGGCTGATCTTCGCCACGCGCAAGAGCGAAACCCACAAGAGCGAAACCGCGCAGACCATGGGCCATGCCTTCGATGGCATCGAGGAATACGACAACCCGCTGCCCAAGTGGTGGTTTATGTTGTTTATCGGCACCCTGCTCTTCGCCATCGGTTATCTGGCCCTGTACCCCGGCCTGGGTAACTGGAAGGGCGTATTGCCGGGTTACGAGGGCGGCTGGACTCAGGTCAAGCAGTGGCAGCGCGAAGAAGACACGGCCGACCAGCTGTATGGACCCATCTTCGCCACATACGCGGCCATGCCACTGGAAACAGTGGCAAAAGACGAGCAGGCGCTGAAGATGGGTGGCCGTCTGTTCGCCACCTACTGCTCGGTGTGCCATGGCTCCGACGCCAAGGGCGCGGTGGGTTTTCCCAACCTGACCGACCAACATTGGCGCTGGGGCGGGGCGCCGGCCGTGATCGAAACCAGCATACTCAAGGGCCGCATGGGCGCCATGCCGGCCTGGGCGGCGGTGATTGGCGAAGAGGGTGTGCAACAGGTCGCCGCCTATGTGCGCAAGGAACTGGCCGGCCTGCAGCTACCAGCCGACAAGAACTTCGCGCTGGACAAAGGCGCCGCCATCTTCGCCGCCAATTGCCAGGCCTGCCACGGCGCGCAAGGCACAGGCATGGCCATGCTCGGCGCACCGAACCTGACCCAGCCGGCCGGCTGGATCTATGGCAGCAGCCTGGCGCAGTTGCAGCAGACCATCCGCCACGGTCGCAACGGCCAGATGCCGGCGCAGGAACAGCACCTGGGCAACGACAAGGTGCACCTGCTGGCCGCTTATATACTGAGCCTCAGCCAAGCGAAGCAGGAGTAGTGGCCGCAAACCCAACAGCCTTGAATCCGTAGCCCCCCCACCCAGCCGGGGCCTGCGACACAGTGCGACCAAGGGTCGCACCCCGTCGACCGCGGCCCCGGCCTATCGCCTGACTTGAGCTAGTCTAGTCAGCAGCCGCCACGCGCCATAGCGCCTAGGCGAGCCCCCTCTTCGCTCAGCGCCAGCAGGCGCTAGAAGCTGTCGCCAAGCGGCTCAGAACGCAGGGCGGAGCAGGGATCGGCAGCCTTTTGCAAGCCCATTTGTATCGGCCTGTGTCGTTGCAATGGCTACCTGCTTTCTCCATACTTGCCGCCGATTTTTGCCCCTGAAAAATCCATTAACCGTGGAACCCATAATGAGCACAGCAATCAGTCAGACTGCTTATAACTACAAGGTGGTTCGCCAATTCGCCGTCATGACGGTGATTTGGGGGGTCATTGGCATGGCTCTAGGTGTTTTCATCGCCGCACAACTGGTGTGGCCTGAACTCAACCTGGGCCTGGAATGGACGAGCTTCGGCCGTCTGCGTCCGCTACACACCAACGCGGTGATCTTCGCCTTCGGCGGCTGCGCACTGTTCGCCACATCTTATTATGTGGTGCAGCGCACCTGTCAGACGCGCCTGGTCTCCGACGGTCTGGCGGCTTTCACCTTCTGGGGCTGGCAAGCGGTGATAGTGGCGGCGGTGATCACCCTGCCCATGGGGTACACCGGTTCCAAGGAATACGCCGAGCTGGAATGGCCGATCGACATCCTCCTGGGTATCGTCTGGATCACCTACGCCGTGGTGTTCTTCGGCACCATAGTCAAGCGTCAGACCAAACACATCTATGTGGGCAACTGGTTCTACGGTGCCTTTATCCTGGTTACCGCCATGCTGCACATAGTCAACAGCATGGAAGTGCCGGTCAGCCTGTTCAAGTCGTACTCCATGTACGCCGGCGCGACCGACGCGATGATCCAGTGGTGGTACGGCCACAACGCCGTGGGCTTCTTCCTGACCACCGGCTTTCTGGGCATGATGTACTACTTCGTGCCCAAGCAGGCCGAGCGTCCGATCTACTCCTATCGCCTGTCCATCGTGCACTTCTGGGCGCTGATCACCCTGTACATCTGGGCCGGTCCGCACCACCTGCACTACACCGCGCTGCCGGATTGGGCGCAGTCCCTCGGCATGGCGATGTCGATCATCCTCCTGGCGCCGAGCTGGGGCGGCATGATCAACGGCATGATGAGCCTGTCGGGTGCCTGGCATAAGCTGCGCACCGACCCAATCCTGCGCTTTCTGGTGGTGTCCCTGGCCTTCTACGGCATGTCCACCTTCGAAGGCCCGATGATGGCGATCAAGACCGTCAACGCCCTGTCCCACTACACCGACTGGACCATCGGCCACGTACACGCCGGGGCGCTGGGCTGGGTGGCGATGATCTCCATCGGCGCGCTGTACCACCTGCTGCCCAAGGTCTTTGGTCGCCCGCAGATGCACAGCATCGGCCTGATCAACGCCCACTTCTGGCTGGCTACCATAGGCACAGTGCTGTACATCGCCTCCATGTGGGTCAACGGCATCACCCAGGGCCTGATGTGGCGTGCGGTCAACGAAGACGGCACCCTCACCTATTCCTTCGTGGAATCGGTGGTCGCCAGCCACAACGGCTACGTCGTGCGCATGATCGGCGGCGCATTCTTCGTCACCGGCATGCTGTTGATGGCCTACAACACCTACCGCACCGTGCGTGCCGCCAAGGCTTCTGAATACGAAGCGGCTGCGCAGTTCACCGCGGGGAGCGCTCACTGATGAAACACGAAATCATCGAGAAGAATATCGGCCTGATGGCGCTGCTGATGGTCCTCGCCGTCAGCATCGGTGGCCTGACCCAGATAGTCCCGCTGTTTTTCCAGGACGTCACCAACAAGCCGGTCGCGGGCCTCAAGCCCTACACCGCGCTGCAACTGGAAGGCCGCGACATCTACATCAAGAACGGCTGCGTCGGCTGCCACTCGCAGATGATCCGTCCGTTCCGCGCCGAGACCGAGCGCTACGGCCACTACTCGGTGGCCGGGGAAAGCGTGTGGGATCACCCCTTCCTGTGGGGTTCCAAGCGTACCGGTCCGGACCTGGCCCGGGTCGGCGGCCGCTACTCGGACGAGTGGCAGCGTGCGCACCTGTACAACCCGCGCAACCTGGTACCGGAATCGAAGATGCCGGCCTACCCCTGGCTGGTCGAACACCAGCTGGATGGCAAGGACACCGCCAAGAAGATGGAAGTCATGCGTGGCTTTGGCGTCCCCTACAGCGATGCAGACATCGCCGGGGCCAAGGACGCGGTGAAGGGCAAGACCGAAATGGACGCGCTGGTGGCGTACCTGCAGGTTCTCGGCACCGCCATCAAAAACAAACGGTAACGCACGATGCCCTCTTTTCTAACGGACGTCGGGACCATTCGCGGCATAGGCACGGCAGTGGTGTTCATCGCCTTCATCGGCGTGGTGCTCTGGGCCTACAGCAGCAAGCGCAAATCGAGCTTCGACGAGGCCGCTAACCTGCCCTTCGCCGACGACCCCAAACCTAAAGAGCGTGACGAGCAATCTTCCAGGAGCAATAACCAATGACCACGTTCTGGAGTTGGTACGTAACCATTCTGTCTCTGGGCACCATTTTCGCCCTGACTTGGCTGATCTTCGGCACCCGCAAGGGCCAGCGCCAGGAGAGCACCGAGGAAACCGTCGGGCATGCCTTCGACGGTATCGAGGAGTTCGACAACCCGCTGCCCAAGTGGTGGTTCATGTTGTTTGTCGGCACCATCATCTTCGCCCTCGGCTATCTGGTGCTCTACCCGGGCCTGGGCAACTGGAAAGGCCTGCTGCCGGGTTACGATCACCTCGACAGTGAAGCCAAGACCCCCTTCGTCACCAACGTGCAAATCGCCGATGGCGAACGCAACGCTGGCTGGAACGGCGTGCACCAGTGGGAAAAGGAAATGGCCAAGGCTGACGGCCAATACGGGCCGATCTTCGCCAAATACGCGGCCATGCCTATAGAACAAGTGGCCCAGGACGAGCAAGCGTTGAAAATGGGCGGTCGCCTGTTTGCCTCCAACTGCTCGGTCTGCCACGGCTCCGACGCCAAGGGCGCCTATGGTTTCCCCAACCTGACCGATAAGGACTGGCTGTACGGCGGCGAGCCGGCCAGCATCAAGACCACCATCATGGACGGTCGCCAGGCGGCGATGCCGGCATGGAAGGACAGCATCGGCGAAGCTGGCATCCGCAATGTCGCCGGCTATATTCGCAGCCTGTCTGGCTTGAAGGCTCCCGAAGGCATCGAGGCAGATATTGCCGCAGGTCAAGAGATCTTCAAGGCCAACTGTGCAGTCTGTCATGGCCCGGATGCCAAGGGTCAACAGGCCATGGGCTCGGCCAACCTGACCGACAAGACCTGGCTGTATGGCTCCAGCTTCGCCCAGGTACAACAAACTCTGCGTTACGGCCGCAACGGCAAGATGCCGGCCCATGCCGATCGCCTGGGCAATGACCAGGTGCATCTGCTGGCGGCCTACGTGTATAGCCTGTCGCACGCCAAGATCGAGAAGTAATTCTCCCGCCTGAGCCAGGCGCGACCGCCGGTCGCACCTGCTCAGGAGTCGTCAGGCGTACCATAGCGCAAGAGCCCGTATGACCCCGACCGGCAGGTATCGATCGGGGCAGCCAATCAACCGCTGTGGTACGAACTGATGAGCGCACAGATTCCTGTCAAAGACGTCACCCCGGTCAAGGTCGAAGCTGTCGACCTGTACGCCAACCGCGAAAAAATCTACACCCGCTCCTTCACCGGCATCTTCCGCAACCTGCGCATGCTCGGTGGCGCAGCCCTCTTCCTGTTGTACTTCGGCACCGTATGGTTGAACTGGGAAGGCCGCCAGGCCGTCTGGTGGAACCTGCCGGAGCGCAAGTTCCATATCCTCGGCTCCACCTACTGGCCCCAGGATTTCGTCCTGCTCTCGGCGCTGCTGATCATCGCCGCCTTCGGCCTGTTCTTTATCACCGTATTTGCCGGCCGCGTCTGGTGCGGCTACACCTGCCCGCAAAGCGTGTTCACCTGGGTATTCATGTGGGCGGAAAAGGTCACCGAGGGTGATCGCAACCAGCGCATGAGGCTCGACAAGGCCCCCATGACCACGCAGAAGTTCCTGCGCAAACTGGCCAAGCACGGCATCTGGGTCGGTGTCTCGCTGCTCACCGCCATCACCTTCGTCGGTTACTTCAGCCCGATTCGCGAGCTGATCCCCGCCCTGTTCACCCTCGAGGCTGGCGGCTGGGCGCTGTTCTGGGTCGGTTTCTTCACCCTCGCCACCTACGGCAACGCCGGCTACCTGCGCGAGCAGGTGTGCATCTATATGTGCCCCTATGCGCGCTTCCAGAGCGTGATGTTCGACCAGGACACCTTGATCGTCTCCTACGACCCGCGCCGCGGCGAACACCGCGGCCCGCGCAAGCGCGATGCCGACTATCAGGCCGAAGGCCTGGGTGACTGCATCGACTGCAAGATGTGCGTACACGTCTGTCCCACCGGCATCGACATCCGCGACGGCCTGCAGATCGAGTGCATCGGCTGCGCCGCCTGCATCGATGCCTGCGACAGCATCATGGACAAGATGAACTACCCCAAGGGGCTGATCAGCTACACCACCGAACACAACCTGTCCGGGCAGAAGACCCACCTGGCGCGCCCACGCCTGATCGGCTACGCCGTCGCCCTGCTGGCGATGTTCTGCGTATTCGCCTGGGCCATCGCCAGCCGTTCGCTGGTCGAGCTGGACGTGCTCAAGGACCGCGTGCTGTACCGGGAAAACGAAGAGGGCCGGATCGAGAACGTCTACACCCTGAAGATCATGAACAAGGCCCAGCACGAGGTGACCTACCTGATCGCGGCCGATGGCCTCGAGGGGCTGGTCTACGAAGGCAAGCGCGAGATCAAGGCCCTCGAGGGCGAGGTGCTGTCGCTGCCGGTCGAACTGTCCATCGACCCTTCAAGCCTGCCGTCCAGCACCAATGAAATCAGCTTCCACCTGCAGTCGGTGGATGATCCCAGTATCAAAACCGATGCTGACAGCCGCTTTATCGGCCCCAGCGTCCGCTGATTAGAGAAGAGCATGTCCGAGCCAAAAACCGCAGCGAACAAGCCCTGGTACAAGCAGTTCTGGCCCTGGTTCCTGATCGCCCTGCTGAGCTACTCGGTGGCCCAGGGCGTGGCGTTGCTGACCATCGCCACGCAGAACCCACCGGGGCTGATTTCCGATGACTATTACGATGTCGGCAAGGGCATCAACCAGTCGCTGGAGCGGGAAAACCATGCACTGCGCCTGCAGCTCAACGCCAGCCTGGTGCTGGATGAAGACACCGGCGTCGCCAGCTTGCAGCTGCAAGGCCATAGCCGGCCGCAACAGCTGGTACTCAACCTGATCTCGCCGACCCAACCCGAGCGCGACCGCCGGGTGATACTGCAGCTGCAGGCCGATGGCAGCTACAGCGGGCAGATGATCGACGCAGTGCAGGGTCGCCGCTTTGTCGAGCTGATCGGCCAGGAAGGTGGCAAGGACTGGCGCCTGTTCGAAGAAGAAAGCCTGCAGAGCGGCAAAGGCATCCGCCTCGGGGACCAGCCGTAAGCACGCCGATGGCCAGCCCAACCCCTTGCTACCATTGCGGCCTGCCGGTGCCCGCCGGCAGCCGCTTCCAGGCGCATGTTCTGGGGGAAAACCGCGAGCTGTGCTGCCCGGGCTGCCAGGCGGTGACCGAGGCCATAGTCGCCGGCGGCCTGGAGCACTACTACCAGCACCGCAGCGCAAGCGCGGCCAACCCTCACAGCCTGCCGCAAGCCCTGCCCGATGAACTGGCGCTGTACGACCGCAGCGACGTGCAGCAACCCTTTGTCGAGCATCTCGGCGAACTCAGCGAAACCTGCCTGTTGATCGAAGGCATCAGTTGCGCCGCCTGCGGCTGGCTGATCGAACAGCACCTGCGCGACCTGCCCGGCATCGCCGAGGCGCGGCTGAACCTGTCCAACCACCGCCTGCACCTACGCTGGGCCGACAGCCAGATCGCCCTCAGCCAACTACTCAAGGAACTGCGGCGGATCGGTTACGCCGGCCATCCCTGGCAGGCCGACGCCGCCGCCGCCCAGCTGCAACGGGAAAACCGCCGCGCCATGCGTGAACTGGGCGTGGCCGGCATGCTGTGGATGCAGGTGATGATGGCGAGCATGGCCACCTGGCCGGAGTTCAACGTGGACCTGAGTCCCGAGCTGGACCAGATCCTGCGCTGGGTCAGCCTGTTTCTCACCACCCCGATCGTCTTCTACTGCTGCGGCCAGTTCTTCCGCGGCGCATTGCGTGACCTGCGCACCCGTCATCTGACTATGGACGTCTCGGTGTCCCTGGCCATTGGCGGGGCCTACGTCGCCGGTATCTGGTCGACTGTGACCGGCCAGGGCGAGCTGTATTTCGATGCGGTGGGCATGTTCGCCCTGTTCCTCCTGGCCGGCCGCTATCTGGAGCGCCGCGCCCGCGAACGCACGGCGGCGGCCACCGCGCAGTTGGTCAAGCTGTTGCCGGCCTCCTGCCTGCGCCTGGACGCCGACGGCCAGAGCCAGCGCATTCTGCTTAGCGAGCTGCGCCAGGGCGACCAAGTATTGGTCCCGCCAGGCGCCCTGCTACCGGCCGACGGCCACATCCTGCAGGGCCAGTCGAGCATCGACGAGGCGCTGCTGACCGGCGAATACTTGCCGCAGACGCGCGGCGTCGGAGATCCAGTGACCGCCGGCACCCTGAATGTCGAGGGGCCGCTGACGGTCCAAGTTCAAGCCCTGGGCGACGCCACCCGACTATCGGCCATAGTGCGCTTGCTGGAGCGCGCGCAGAGCGACAAGCCGCGCCTGGCGGTGCTGGCCGATAAGGTGGCGCAGTGGTTCCTGCTGCTAGTGCTGCTGGCGGCCGCGCTGGTGGGCCTTATCTGGTGGCAGCTCGATCCATCGCGCGCCTTCTGGATAGTCCTGGCCCTGCTGGTCGCCACCTGCCCCTGCGCCCTGGCCCTGGCCACACCCACGGCCCTGACCGCCGCCACCGGATCCTTGCACCGGCTCGGCCTGCTGCTGACCCGCGGCCATGTGCTGGAAGGCTTGAACCAGATCGACACCCTGGTCGTCGACAAGACCGGCACCCTGACCGAAGGCCGCCTGAGCCTGGGCAGCATCCAGCCGCTGCGCGAACTGGACAGCGATGCCTGCCTGGCCCTGGCCGCCGCCCTGGAGAACCGCTCCGAACACCCCATTGCCCGCGCCTTCGGCCAAGCCAGCCAGGCCGCCGAGCAGGTCGACAGCCATCCGGGTCTGGGCCTACAGGGCCGGGTCGGCGCACGCCTGCTGCGTATCGGTCAGGCGGATTTTGTCTGCGCCTTGAGCGGTCAACAGCCCCCAGCCATTACGGGCGAGCACGGTCAATGGCTGCTGCTGGGTGACGAACAGGGGCCGCTGGCCTGGTTCGTCCTGGATGACCGGGTGCGGGATGACGCGGCGCAGCTGATCGAAGCGGCCAAGGTTCGGCAGTGGCACATCATGCTGCTGTCCGGCGACGGCTCGCCGATGGTCGCCGAGGTGGCGCGCCAACTGGGCATAGCGGACGCCCGCGGCGGCCTCACTCCGGACGCCAAGCTGGACGTGCTCAAGCAGCTGCATAGCCAGGGTCGTCGGGTGCTGATGCTCGGCGATGGGGTCAACGACGTGCCGGTGCTGGCCGCCGCCGATATCAGCGTGGCCATGGGCAGCGCCACCGACCTGGCCAAGACCAGCGCCGATGCGGTGCTCTTGTCCAACCGCCTGGGCAGCCTGGTGCAGGCCTTGGCCATGGCGCAACGTACGCGGCGCATCATCATCGAGAACCTGAGCTGGGCCAGCCTGTACAATGGCCTGGTGCTGCCGTTCGCCGCCCTGGGCTGGATCACGCCGATCTGGGCGGCGCTGGGCATGTCGCTCAGCTCGCTGCTGGTGGTACTCAACGCCCTGCGCCTGACCCGCACACCCAAGCCGTAGGTTGGCGCTGAGGAACGAAGCCCAACAGAATCAGCATGTTGGGCTTCGCCAAGCTCAGCCCAACCTACCCCCATACCCGAGTCGTCCGGAGACCCCATGCCCGCGCTCTATATTCTGATTCCGGTGGCTATCGTCCTGGTGGGCTTCGCCATCTGGCTGTTCTTCTGGGCGGTCGACAGCGGTCAGTACGATGACCTGGACGGCCCGGCCCACAGCATTCTGTTCGACGACGAAGACCCCAGGCACCAGGCCGCGGTCAGCGAGGCGCAGCAACGCGACGAGCCCAAGGCTGAACAGGACAAGCCCCGTGCCTGAGCTGCTGCCGCTGCTGGTCTCGGCGCTGATTCTCGGCCTGCTCGGTGGCGGCCATTGCCTGGGCATGTGTGGCGGCCTGATGGGCGCCCTGACCCTGGCCATCCCGCCGGAGCAGCGCGCCCAGCGCTTTAGGCTGCTGCTGGCCTATAACCTGGGGCGCATCCTGAGCTACAGCCTGGCCGGTCTGTTGCTCGGCCTGGCCGGCTGGGCGGTGGCCAATAGCCCGCTGGTGCTGGGCCTGCGCGTGGTCGCCGCGCTGCTGCTGATCGCCATGGGCCTGTACCTGGCCGGCTGGTGGAGCGGCCTGACCCGCATCGAAGCCCTGGGCCGCGGCCTGTGGCGGCATATCCAACCCCTGACCCGGCGCTTTATGCCGGTCACCAACCTGCCCCGCGCCCTGGTGCTGGGCAGCCTGTGGGGCTGGCTGCCCTGCGGCCTGGTCTACAGCACCTTGCTCTGGGCGGCCAGCCAGGGCAATGCACTCAATAGCGCGGCGCTGATGTTGGCCTTCGGCCTGGGCACCCTGCCGGTGCTGCTGGCCACCGGCATGGCCGCCGAACGCCTGATCGCCCTGCTGCGCCAACAGGGCGTGCGCGTGGCCGGCGGCCTGCTGGTGATGCTGTTCGGCCTGTGGACAATGCCCGGCCCGCACCAGCATTGGCTAATGGGGCACTAGGAGCCTGTCCGATAATGCGGATTTTTGTAGGTTGGGCTGAGCTCCGCGAAGCCCAACATGCTGACGTTGTTGGGCTTCGTTCCTCAGCGCCAACCTACAATTTGCAGCCAATTGCTATTCTCGGACAGGCTCCATGATCCAGGTCAAAACACCCCAAGCGCGCCGCTCTTAGACTTCCCGGTACTGCTAGCCAAACCGGGAATGCCCGCATGCTCGACGCCATCCACTGGGACACCGATCTGATCCGCCGCTACGATCAGGCCGGCCCCCGCTACACCTCCTACCCGACAGCCGTGCAGTTCCATCCCGGCATCGGCCAGTTCGATCTGCTGCATGCCCTGCGCGACAGCCGCAAAGCCCTGCGGCCGCTGTCGCTGTACGTGCATATCCCGTTCTGCGCGCATATTTGCTACTACTGCGCCTGCAACAAGGTGATCACCAAGGACCGCGGCCGCGCCCTGCCCTATCTCGAAAAACTCGAACGCGAAGTGGAGATCATCGGCCGCCATCTGGACCAGCAACAACGGGTCGAGCAGCTGCACCTGGGCGGCGGCACCCCGACCTTCCTCAGCCACGACGAACTGCGCCAGCTGATGGGCCGGCTACGCGAGCACTTCAACCTGCTGGATGACGACTCCGGCGACTACAGCATCGAGATAGACCCGCGCGAGGCCGACTGGTCGACCATGGGCCTGCTGCGCGAGCTGGGCTTCAACCGCGTCAGCCTCGGCGTGCAGGACCTCGACCCGGCCGTGCAGCGGGCGGTCAACCGCCTGCAGACCCTGGAAGAGACCCGCGCCATAGTCGAAGCCGCGCGCACCCTGCAATTCCGCTCGGTGAATATCGACCTGATCTACGGCCTGCCGCTGCAAACCCCGGAGCGCTTCGCCCGCACGGTCGAGGAAGTCATAGCCTTGCAGCCCGATCGCCTGTCGCTGTTCAACTACGCCCACCTGCCCGAACGCTTTATGCCGCAGCGGCGGATCGACGCCAACGAGCTGCCCAGCCCCGGCGACAAACTGGCCATGCTGCAAGCCAGCATCGAGCAGCTGAGCGCCGCCGGTTACCGCTATATCGGCATGGATCACTTCGCCCTGCCCGACGACGAGCTGGCCAGCGCCCAGGAAGATGGCAGCCTGCAGCGCAACTTCCAGGGCTACACCACCCACGGCCACTGTGACCTGATCGGCCTGGGGGTGTCGTCGATCAGCCAGATTGGCGAACTCTACTGCCAGAACCACAGCGACCTCGCCCAGTACCAGGACAGCCTGGCCAAGGGCGAGCTGGCCACCTGCCGCGGCCTGCACTGCAACGCCGACGACCGCCTGCGCCGCGCGGTGATCCAGCAGCTGATCTGCCATTTCCAGCTGAACTTCGCCGAGATCGAACAGGCCCATGCCATCAACTTTCGCAGCTATTTCGCCGAGGTCTGGCCGCAGCTGCAGCAGATGGCCGCGGACGGCCTGATCCAGCTGGACCAGCAGGCTATCGAAGTACTCCCCGCCGGCCGCCTGCTGGTGCGCGCGCTGTGCATGCTGTTCGATCACTACCTCAACGAGCACAGCCGCCAGCGCTTCTCGCGGGTGATCTAGGCGCTGCAGCGCCCCCCTGCGGCCAGCCTTGCGCTGGTCGCTGCGTCTAGATGCCAGCCCTTGCCTGAGGCTGATTGGCGAAACCCAAACTCTGCAGCTCCGCCCGACGTGCTGGGCAGGCGCGAACTTGAGCCCTCACTAAGACTTCAGTCGACTGGCTGAGTGCGCCACCCTGCGGTACCCTTAAGAACGTTGCGTGTATAACCCTGGAAGCGACGCTAATGTCCGAAAGCATCAAGCTGAACAGCCCCCACCAAGTCCATTGCAATGACTGCAGCCTGTCCAGCCTGTGCCTGCCACTGTCGCTGAATCTGGAAGACATGGACGCCCTGGACCATATAGTCAAGCGCGGCCGCCCGCTGAAGAAGGGCGAGTTCCTGTTTCGCCAGGGCGATGCCTTCAACTCGGTGTTCGCCGTACGCGCCGGCGCGCTGAAGACCTTCAGCCTGAGCGATGGCGGCGACGAACAGATCACCGGCTTCCATCTGCCCAGCGAGCTGGTGGGCCTGTCCGGCATGGACAACGAGAGCTACCCGGTGTCCGCCATAGCCCTGGAAACCACCTCGGTGTGCGAGATTCCCTTCGAGCGTCTGGATGAGCTGGCGCTGCAACTGCCACAACTGCGCCGCCAGCTGATGCGCATCATGAGCCGGGAAATCCGCGACGATCAGCAGATGATGCTGCTGTTGTCGAAGAAGACCGCCGACGAGCGCATCGCCACCTTCCTGGTCAACCTGTCGGCGCGCTTCCGCGCCCGCGGCTTCTCCGCCCACCAGTTCCGCCTGGCCATGTCGCGCAACGAAATCGGCAACTACCTGGGCCTGGCGGTGGAAACCGTGTCGCGTGTGTTTACCCGCTTTCAACAGAACAAGCTGCTCGAAGCCGAAGGCAAGGAAGTGCGCATCCTCGATCCCATCGAGCTGTGCGCCCTGGCCGGTGGCAACCTCGAGGGCTGAACCAGCCGACCTGCGCAGGATGGATGACGATGATCTTCGACGAATTCACCATCAAGACCCTGATCCGCCCGGTGCCGGACTTCCCCAAGCCGGGGGTGATCTTTCGCGATATCACCCCGCTGTTCCAGTCGCCACGCGCCTTGCGCATGGTGGCCGACAGTTTTATCCAGCGCTATGTCGAAGCCGAGTTCAGCCATGTCGGCGCCATGGATGCACGCGGTTTCCTGATCGGCTCGATCATCGCCTATGAGCTGAACAAACCGCTGATCCTCTTTCGCAAGCAGGGCAAGCTGCCGGGCGCGGTGCTGAGCGCCAGCTACCAGACCGAGTACGGTGTGGCCCAGCTGGAAGTTCAGGCCGACAGCCTGTGCGAAGGCGACCAGGTGCTGATCTTCGATGACCTGATCGCCACCGGCGGCACCCTGCTGGCGGCCGCGCAACTGGTGCGGCGCATGCGCGCCAGCGTCTTCGAGGCGGCGGCGATCATCGACCTGCCGGAGCTGGGCGGCTCGCAGAAGCTGCAGGATATCGACATCCCCTGCTTCACCCTCACCGCCTTCGCCCTTAGCGATCAGTAACGCCGAGAGCCCGTGCGAAGCCGATTTTCGCTGCGCACGGCGCCCCCTACCTCAGTAGATAGCCCTGGTCATGCACCTCACTCGGCAGCATGGGTATCGCTGCGCTCAACCCATCCTACGAGCCATCAGCCTACGAACCGGCGCCGCCGGCTTAAGCCTCTCGGGCGCGATGGACTGTCCTACAACTAACCAGAAGTTGGCGCCAATCCACCCGTCCTGGCCAGAAATGACCTCGCGCCAAAATGACTCCGGGCTAAAGATTCAGCACGGCCACAGACAGCCCATCAGCTGCCCCGAGCCCGCTAACAACAGCGGTCGCCACCCCGACCTATATGCCCAGGAGTCGCCTTAATGACAGCCCAGACCAGCACCCCCAGCGCCAGCTTCCCGGTACGCCGCATGGATTTCAGCTTCGGCGCAAGCCAGAAGTACTGGTTCGCCGGCGACCCCTTTATGAGCCACTTTATGAACAACCTGTCGTCGCTGTTTCCCTACGGCGAGAAGTTCTTCGTCGACAGCGTGCGCGCGGTGCGCGAGCAGATCACAGAGCCGCAGCTGAAGAAGGACATCGGCGCCTTTATCGGCCAGGAAGCCATGCATTCCAAGGAACACGCGGCCTATAACGAATACGCCGCCGAGCACGGTATCGACCTGGGACGCCTGGAGCTGCGGATCAAGGTGCTGCTGGCATGGGTGACCAGGATCAGCACCCAGAAACAGCGCCTGGCCGCCACCTGCGCCCTGGAGCACTTCACCGCGACCATGGCCGAGCAGTTGCTGCAGCGCGAAGACCTCACCACCCAGATGAACGACCCCAAGCTGTACCAGCTGTGGATGTGGCACGCCATCGAGGAGAACGAACACAAGGCGGTGGCCTATGACCTGTACCAGGCGGTCGGTGGCGGTTACTTCACCCGGGTGGCGATGATGGCGATTACCACCCTGACCTTCTTCGGCGTGATCGGCTGGTTCCAGTTGCACCTGCTGCGCAAGGACGGCCAGCTGTTCAACTGGCGCAGCTGGAAGAAGGGCCTGGGCATGCTGTTTAGCCCGCGCAACGGCTTCCTCACCAAGCTGCTGCTGCCCTACCTGGATTACTACCGCCCCGGCTTCCACCCCCTCGACCACGACAGCAAGCAACTGGAGCAACGCTGGCGCCAGCGTCTGGGCTTTAACTAGGCTATGTACCCATTGCGTGTTGTGAGGCGATAAACCGTAGGTTGGGTTGAGGAGCAATGCGACGAAGCCCAACGAGACATGCCACTGCCTGTTGGGCTTCGCTGCGCTCAACGCCAACCTACGCCCGCCAAAGACCGAGAGGTTTATTGCACCTCGGCCCGCGCCTGCAGATTGCGAAATACATGCTCGGCCAGACCGGCACCCGCCTCGCTCATGGTCAGGTAGGTGCGGTCGGCGCCGGCCTGCTGAATCCGCGTGGCGATGTCCTCGTACAGCGCATGGGACACCACCAGGCCATTGAAGCCGCGCCCGCGCAGCTTGTGGGTGGCTATGACTTTCGCCTCCTCATCGTTGAGCGCCAGGATCACCGCATCGGTCTCGGGCATCTGCAGGTGCTGCCAGAACATCGGGTCCTCGCCATCGGCGAACAACACCCTGCGTCCGGCCTGCTTGCTCTGTTCTATCACCACCGGGTCGGAATCCAGGCCCGCCACCTTGAAGCCCTTGTCCCGTAAATAGTCGTAGGCCGCGCGGCCGGTGCGACCCATGCCCATCACCAGCACCTGCGCGTCGCCCAGGGAAACCGGTTGCTCGTCGGGGTGGCGGATATCGCGTTCCAGGGCGGTCAGGCGTTTGGCCAGGCGTTCGTACAGCGGGTGGACCAGCCGGTTGAGCGGCGCGGAAATCACAAAGGACAGCGCCACGGTGATGGCCAGGGGGATCATCCACTGCGGCAGCACCACGCTGGCCATGATCAGGCCGAACTCGCTGTAGTTGGTCAGGCTGACGCTGCCGAGAAAGGCGCTGCGCGCGCGCAGGCGGAACAGCAGAAACAGGCCGAAGAACAGCAGGCCCTTGAGTGGCAACAGCAACGCCATCAACACGGCGAACTGCATGGCCTGGGCATCTGGCAGGCCGCCGATGCCTATCTGCAGGAAGAAGCCGACCAGAAAGACTTCCTTGATGCCCCACAACGAGTTGGCCAGCTCGACCGCGCGCTTGTGCCCGGCCAGCAGGGCGCCAAAGGCCAGGGCGCCCAGCTCGGAGCTCAGGCCCAGGCGTTCGAAACCATAGCCGCCGAGCACCAGGGCCAGGAGCAGGCCGAGCAGCACCATCAGTTCCTCGTGGCCGCTGGCATCGAGCAGGCGGAACAGCAGCGGGCGCAGCAGCGGCAAGGCAAACAGTAGCAGCGCCCAGGGCGAAGGCAGCTCGCCACCGGCCAGGCTCATCACCAGCAGGGCGATCAGGTCCTGGATGATCAACACGCCTATCGCCAAGCGGCCGTGAAAGGCGCGCAGCTCGCGCTTGCCCTCCAGCACCTTGGCCGCCAGCACAGTGCTGGAAAACGACAGGGCAATGGCCAGCAGCAGGCTCTGCTGCCAGGGCAAATCGAGCACCAGCATGATGGCAGGGAGGAACACCAGGCTGGAGATGGCGAAGTGCAGCAGACCGCCGCCTATCACTTCGCGGCGCACCAGGTTGCCCAGTTTCAACTTGAGGCCCACGGTAAACAGCAACAGCAGCACCCCCAGGTGGGCGATATGCTGCAGCGCCAGGCTGTCGCGCGGGCCAACCCCGATCTGCTCGCCAAAGCCGGCCAGGGCAAAGCCGGCGCCCAGATAGCCCACCAGGGGCGGCAAGCCTATGCCCCGCGCCGCCAGGCCCATGACAAAGGCGAAGGCAATCCAGGTGGCTTCGATCATAGGTGGTCCTTATCGGGCAGACATGGCGGAGCAAGCATTATGCCGCTAAAGCATAACGCCAGCAGATGACGCTGCCATTGATTCGCCTCAGTTGCTCCGTTGTTACTCCACCGGTAGCTGCAACTGCCCAATCCCTTGCAACAGGCTGGCCCCGGCAAACAGCATGACGATCTGCTCCTCGGCCAGGGCGCAGATGGCGGCGCGGCGCTCGGGCTGGCCGATATAGTCCAGCGACAGTTGAAACAGATTGCGGCTGATCAGGTTGGACACCTGCAGCACCACACCCGGGTCGACCATCTCCGGCAGCAGCTGGAAGGCCTGGATGTCCTCGGCCATATCGGCGCCGAACTCAGCCATGATGGCCTGCAGTGCGGCGCGCAACACAGGCGAGGCGCCGTGTAGCTCGCGCACGCCGATAATAAAGGCCGCCGAATTTTCCCCAACGAAGGCGAAGAACAGCTGCACCGTCTCGTGACAGACCCGCCGGCTGCGCTCCAGGTCGATGCCGAACAGCTGGGCCGTGCCTTTGCCCGTGGCCTGCACGGCGCGCTCGGCGGCCTCGCGGCGCAGCTCGCGCAAGGGTTGACGCAGCTGGGTGGAGATCTCGCGGATCACCGTCAGGCCCAAGTCATCGACATCCTTGAAATGCCGGTAGAAGGTGTTGGGATTCAGCCCGGCCTCCCGCGCCAGCTCGCGCAGGCCCAGGGTGCTCAGGCTGCGGCCGGTCGAGGTGAGGCGCAAGGCTGCCTCCAGCAGCAGCCGTTTACCCGGTGCCTCGCTGAGCCTTTCCGCTACCCGTTGTGCGTCGCCGCTATCCGCTTGCATAACGAACCCTACCTAAGAGTTGGTTTGTCTGGGTGACTCTTGCTGGCGAGTATACAACTGTCTACCTTTGTATACAGCTGTATACGCCAGCAATATGCATAACAGGAGCTTGGCCATGAATGCGTCCGTTTCACCCGCAGGTTCTGTGCGTCACTGCAAGGTTGCCATCATCGGCAGCGGCTTCTCCGGCCTGGGCATGGCCATTCGCCTCAAGCAGCAAGGCGAGCACGATTTCCTGCTATTCGAGAAAGAGGCCGGGGTCGGCGGCACCTGGCGGGTCAACAACTACCCGGGCTGCGGCTGCGATGTGCAATCGCACCTGTATTCCTTCTCCTTCGAGCAGAACCCCAACTGGACGCGCATGTTCGCCAAGCAGCCGGAAATCCAGGGCTACCTGGAAGGCTGCTGGGAAAAATACCGCCTGCACAACCACACCCAGCTCAATTGCGAAATCACCCGCATCGCCTGGGATGAGCAGCAGGAGCTGTGGCAGCTCGGCGACAGCGCCGGCAACAGCTATAGCGCGCAGTTCGTGGTGTCCGGCATGGGCGCGCTGTCCACGCCCTCTATCCCGGCCATCAAGGGCCTGGAGCAGTTCAAGGGCAAGCTGTTTCACTCCCAGCAGTGGGACCATGACTACGACCTGACGGATAAAAAGGTGGCCGTGATCGGCACCGGCGCCTCGTCCATCCAGTTCGTGCCGCAGATCCAGAAGCAGGTGGGCCAGCTCGACCTGTACCAGCGCACCGCGCCCTGGATCATGCCCAAGCCGGATCGCGCCATCAGCGAGCGCGAGCGCAACCGCTTCAAGCGCTTCCCGCTGCTGCAGAAGCTCTGGCGCGGGGCCATCTACGCCCTGCTGGAAAGCCGGGTGATCGGCTTCGCCATGCTGCCCAAGGTGATGACGCTCGCGCAGAGAGTCGGCAAGTGGTACATCAACCAGCAGATCCAGGACCCGCTGCTGCGCGCCAAGGTCACCCCGGACTACCTGGTGGGCTGCAAGCGGGTGCTGATCTCCAACGACTACTTCCCGGCCCTGACCCAGGCCAACGTCGAGCTGATCACCGACGGCATAGCCGAAATCGGCGCGCACAGCATCCGCACGCTGGACGGCCAGGAGCGCGAGATCGACGCCATCATCTTCGGCACCGGCTTCACCCCCAGCGACCCGCTACCGCGCGGCGTGGTGTTCGGCCGCGGCGGCGTCGACCTACTCGACACCTGGCCGCAAGGCCCGCAGGCCTACAAGGGCACCCTGACCGCCGGCTTCCCCAACCTGTTCTTCCTGATGGGGCCGAACACCGGCCTGGGCCATAACTCCATGGTCTATATGATCGAGTCGCAGATCCATTACGTGCTCGGCGCGCTCAAGCTGATCAATCAGCAGCAACTGCAGAGCCTGGAGGTCAAACGCGCGGTGCAGGACAGGTTCAACGCCAAGCTGCAGGGCAGCCTGGGCAATACCGTCTGGAACGCCGGCGGCTGCACGAGCTGGTACCTGCACCCGGTCAGCGGGCGCAACTGCACGGTATGGCCCGGTTTCACCTGGCGCTTCCGCCTGCTGACGCGCAACTTCGACCCGGCCGCCTATCATTTCAGCCGCAAGCACGCGGTCCATCCGGCGCAAAGCAGCGCCATCGCATTCACCGCCCAGGAGGCCAGCGCATGAAATCCTTCGAAAACAAGGTAGCCGCCATCACCGGCGCCGGTTCCGGCATCGGTCGCGCCCTGGCTTACGGCCTGGCCCGCCAGGGTTGCCAACTGGCGCTGTCGGATGTGAACGCCGAAGGCTTGGCCGAGACCGCGGCGCAGGCGCGCAAGCTCGGCGTGCAGGTCAGCGAAACTCTGGTCAACGTCGCCGACCGCGAGGCCGTGCACGCCTGGGCCGAGCAGGTGGTGGCCGAGCATGGCCGGGTCAACGCCATCTTCAACAACGCCGGGGTGGCCCAGGGCGGCACGGTGGAAGGCAACGACTACACCGACTACGAATGGGTCATGGCTATCAACTTCTGGGGCGTGGTCAACGGCACCAAGGCCTTCCTGCCGCCTATCAAGGCGGCCGGCAGCGGTCATATCATCAACGTTTCCAGCGTGTTCGGCCTGTTTGCCCAACCGGGCATGAGCGCCTACAACGCCAGCAAGTTCGCCGTGCGCGGCTTTACCGAATCCTTGCGCCAGGAGCTGGATATGGCCGATTGCGGAGTATCGGCCAGCTGCGTACACCCAGGCGGGATCAGGACCAATATCGCCAAGACCGCGCGGATGAATGCCAGCCTGAGCAAGGTCACCGGCCAGGACGCCGACCAGGCGCGCCAGCAGTTCAACGACCAGCTGCTGCGCACCACCCCGGAGCAGGCCGCCCAGGTGATTATCAACGGCGTGCTGGCCAATAAGCGGCGCATCCTGATCGGCCCGGACGCCTACGCCCTGGACGCCATGCAGCGCCTGTGGCCGGCCTTCTACCAGCGCCTGGTGACCGCCAGCATGCGCCTGGCCGCGCGCTTTGCGCCCAAGGCCAAGGCAGTAGAAGTGACAGAGTAAGGTTCCGCCAGACGCGCCAACGCATAGGGTACAGAAGGCAGCTTTTGTAGGGTGGGGCGCCTGGCACGGGCTATCTGTTACTACTTAGTCATTGGCGCCGTAACCCAACCAAGCGGTGATAGGCGATTACCGCTTGGTGGGTTACGTGGCGCCCCTATACCGCAGTTGCCACTCAACCCCTGTTCGGCGCCACTAACCCACCCTACGAATCTAAAACGCATAGGGCCGGCAAATGCCGGCCCTATGCGTTTAGCGGATGCAGCGCAGCCGATCTGTTATCCCTGCAAATCGGCCAGGGTCAGATCCAGGCACAGGCGCGCCTTTTCCACCAGCTCGTCGATCTCAGTTTTGCTGATCACCAGGGGCGGGGCAATGATCATGGTGTCGCCCACGGCGCGCATGATCAGGCCGTTGTTGAAGCAGTGGCCGCGGCAGATCATACCGGCGCCCTTGCCTTCATAACGGGCGCGGCTGGTCTTGTCCTTGACCAGTTCGATGGCGCCGAGCATGCCGACACCGCGCACCTCACCCACCAGCGGATGGTCGAGCAGTTCGCGCAGGCGCTTTTGCAAATAGGGTGCGGTTTCCTCGCGAACCCTTTCGATGATCTTCTCCTCGCGCAGGATGCGGATATTTTCCAGGGCCACGGCAGCCGCCACCGGGTGACCGGAGTAGGTGAAGCCGTGGTTGAAGTCACCCGCTGTCTTGATCACGTCGAACACCTTGTCGCTGACGACCAGGCCGCCCATGGGCACGTAGCCGCTGGTCAAGCCCTTGGCGATGGTCATCAGATCCGGGGTGTTGCCGTAGTAGTCGCTGCCGAACCACTCGCCGGTGCGACCGAAGCCGCAGATCACTTCGTCGGCGACAAACAAAATGTCGTACTTGGCGAGGATCTCGCGGATCTTCGGCCAGTAGGTTTCCGGTGGCACTATCACACCACCGGCGCCCTGGATCGGCTCGGCGATAAAGGCCGCGACCTTGTCCACGCCGACTTCGAGGATCTTGGCTTCCAGCTGCTCGGCGGCCCAGATGCCGAACGCTTCCGGGCTCTTGTCGCCCCCTTCGCCAAACCAGTAGGGCTGCGGGATATGCACGATGCCCGGCAGCGTGCCGCCCTGGGCATGCATGCCGGCCATGCCTCCGAGTGCGGCGCCGGCCACGGTGGAGCCGTGATAGCCGTTGATGCGGCTGATGATCACCTGCTTCTCCGGTTGGCCCTTGATCGCCCAGTAGTGGCGGACCATACGCAGCATGGTGTCGTTGCCTTCCGAGCCACTGCCTGTGAAGAACACATGGTTCAAGCCCTTGGGCGCAATCTCGGCGATCACCTTGGCCAGCTCCAGCACCGGCGGGTGAGCGGTCATAAAGAAGGTGTTGTAGAACGGCAGCGTTTTCATCTGCTTGCTGGCGGCGTCGGCCAGCTCATCGCGACCGTAGCCGATGGCGGCGCACCAGAGCCCGGCCATGCCGTCGAGGATCTTGTTGCCTTCGCTGTCCCACACATATACGCCGTCACCCTTGACGATGATGCGCGGGCCGGTGTCGCTGAGCTGCTGATAATCGCTGAACGGCGCCAGGTGATGGTCGCGGCTCATGGCCTGCCATTGAGCGGTTTTCGGGTTGTTCATAGCCCCTCCTTACAGATACCAGCGGTATTAGAGATACCAGCGGTATTCGCGTTGATTAATTTCATTCAAAAAGGCCAGATGGTCCTGGCGTTTGTTCTCGCAATAGACCATGACGAATTCCTCACCCAGGCCGGTATTCACCGCAGGGCTGGCGCGCATCTGGCGCACGGCTTCGAGCATGTCCTTGGGGAAGTCGATACCGCTGGAACGATCGTCATTTAGCGGAGCGATCGGCTCGCGGCGCGCCTCCAGGCCCTGCTCGATGCTGACCAAGAGCGCGGCCAGCACCAGATAGGGGTTGGCGTCGGCGCCGGGCAGGCGGAATTCCAGGCGCAGGTTGCGCTCATCCGACTCGGGAATGCGCACGCAGGCGTCGCGGTCCTCATAGCCCCAACTGGCCTTGCTCGCCGAGTTGACCATGGCGCCGAAGCGGCGGTAGCTGTTGTGGTTCGGCGCGTAGATCGGCATCAGCTGCGGCAGCAGCTCCAGGCAACCGGCCACGGCATGACGCAGCGGTTGCTGCTGATCCTTGGCCAGCAGGTTGTTACCGGCCTGGTCATACAGGCTGACGTGGACATGCATGCCGCTGCCCGGGTACTGCAGGTAGGGCTTGGCCATAAAGCTGGCGCGCTGACCGTGCTTGAACGCCACGCCGCGGGTGCTGCGGCAGAACAGCGCCGACCAGTCGGCGGCCTGCAGCGGGTCCTCGCAGTGGGCGAAGTTGATCTCGAACTGGCCCGGGCCCAGTTCTGCGGTAATCACAGTGGCCTCGATGCCCTGCTCGCGGGCGGTCTCGGTCATGTCATCCAGCACCTCACTGAAACGCGACAGGCGCTCGATATGCATATTCGGCTGGTCGTCGGCGTCGCCGCTGAGGGCGTCGCGGGGGAACTGCGGCAGGCCGCCCCTGAGCGCCTTGTCGAACAGGTAGAACTCCAGTTCGAAGGCCACCACCGGACGGATGCCCTTGCGTGCCAGGCGCTCGACCACCTTGGCCAGCACTTCGCGCGGCTCGAATTCGATGGGCGCATGGGTGCCGTCGGAGCTGATCAGCATCTGCCCCAGCGGCTGGCTTTCCCAGGTCACAGGTTTCAGGGTGCCGGGAATCAGGCGGCGCGGGGCATCCGGGTCGCCGTCATGGAAGCAGTACTCGCCGATTTCATAGAGGCCACCCTGGGCCCCCAGCAGCACGCAGTTCTGCGGTAGCTTGAGGGCGCTGCCGGCGGCGACCTTTTCCAGCATCTCGATGGGGTAGCGCTTGCCGTAGAAGTGCCCGGGGATGTCCAGGCAGATCAGGTCGACGAAACGCACCTCGGGGTGGCGTTGGCGGAAGGCACGGACCTCGCTGAGCAGGTCGGTACTGGTGGCTGTCATTGTTATGAGTCCTTGGTCGTGGCAAATCAGTTGTAGACCCAGAGCACCCGCGCGGGTTTGTCGCTCTGGTTGGCGTAGCGAAAACTGGCGTAGCTGGCGACCTGAAAGGCATCGCCCGGATACAGGGTGGCGCACTCCTCGTCCTCGCCGAGCCACAGGATCAGCTCGCCCTCGAGCACATAGCCGCCCTGTTCGGAGCGGTCGCTCATCTGCCGCTCGCCGCTGCTGGCGCCGGGTTCCAACAGGCTTTCGAGCATATTGAAGGCGCCGTGCATATTCGGTGAGGTGAGGATGTCGGTGATGCCGTCGGCGAAATACAGGGTGCGCCGCTCGCCCGGGCGGGTGACCCAACGCAGCGCGCGCGGCTTGGCCAGGCTGTAGAAATAGGTGGTGGGCACATCCAGCGCCTCGCTGATGGCGGTCAGGTCGGCCACGGTCGGGCGCGACAGGCCGCGTTCGACCTGGGACAGGAAGCCCACCGAACGGCCGATACGTTCGGCCAGGTCGCTCAGGGTCATCTTCTTGTGCTTGCGCAGGTCGTGGATCAGGATGGCCAACGCGGCCATTTCTTCTTGCTTGTCCATGACAGCCCTCAATTCAGATGCCGTATCAAATAAAGTCACGCAGGCGGTACCAGGCCTTGCCCACGGCCTCCAGCGGCGCGGCCAGCAACTCGCCACCGGGGAACTGCGGGTTGCGCAGGCTCTGGTACAGCTCCAGTTCGTCGGCGTCGCCGAGAATGGCATCGGCCACCGCTCTTGCTGCCGCCAGGGTCGGCAGCACGCCGTGACCGGAATAGCCCTGCAGCCAGTAACGGTTGTCCGCGCCGCCTATATCCGGGGTGCGGTGCAGGCTGATATCCAGGTGGCCGCCCCAGGAAAACTCGATGGGCACCCCGGCCAGTTGCGGGAACACCCGCTCGATAAAGGGCCGGGTGGCCGCGGCTATATCCTTGGGCAAACCGCCCAGGTAGGTGCAGCCGCCGCCAAACAGCAGGCGGTGGTCCGGGGTGCGGCGAAAGTAATCCAGCACGAACTGGTTGTCGGTGACGCAGCTGTTACGCGGCAGCAGGGCCTCGGCCAGGGCCGGGTCCAGGGCCGCGGTGGCCACCTGGTAGTTGCCCACCGGCAGGATGCGCCCCGCCAGTTGCGGGTCCAGCTTGTCGATATAGGCATTGCAGGCCAGCACCAATACCTCGGCCTGCACGCTGCCCTGAGCGCTGCTCAGCTGGTAGCCGTCGCTGCCGCGGTGATAGCTGAGCACCCGGCTCTGCTCGTGAATCACCCCGCCGGCGCGCTCGAAGGCGTCGGCCAGGCCCAGGGCCAATTTCAGCGGATTGAGATGGCCACCCAGGGGATCATAGAGACCAGCCTGATAGCGCTCGCTGGCCACCCAGCTGCCGAGCTGCTCGCGGGGAATAAATTGCAGCTGGTCATGACCCCACTTGTGCGCTGCGTGTTCCTGCCACTCGTGCAGCATGGCCACCCGCCGCTGCATCACCGAGGTCCACAAGTGGCCCGGGCGGTAGTCGCAGTCGAAGCCATGGCGCTGCGGCAGCGCGCGGATCTCATCGGCGGCCCAGCGCATGCCATCCCACAGACGACGCGCGCGCTCCAGACCGAGGGCGCGCTCCAGCGGCGGCATATCGCAGGACCAACCGAGAATCGCCTGGCCGCCATTGCGCCCGGACGCCGCCCAGGCCACCCGGCTGGCCTCCAGCAGCACCACACGCTTGCCGGCCTGAGCCAGACGCAACGCCGTGTGCAGCCCACTGAAACCGGCACCGACCACCGCCACCTCATAGCGCTGCGCGCCGGCCAGGGGCGAATACTCGCGCAGCAGGTCGCGACAACTGTGGGCGTAGTAGGTATCCAGATGCTGCTGGGATTGCTTGAACATCAAAGCCTCATGAAATTACATATATGTAATTTCATGAAAAGCTACAGTAATAATTTCATACGGGCAAGCAGCTGTCGTCCTACAAGCCCATCTGCTTGCTGATGATCTCGTTCATGATTTCCCGCGAGCCGCCGCCAATCGACAGGATGCGGTTGTCGCGGTACAGGCGCTCCACCAGGCTCCCCCGCATATAACCCATGCCGCCCATGATCTGCACCGCGTCATAGGTCAGGCGGTCGGCGATATCGGTGGCGAAGTTCTTGGCCATGGAGATTTCCTTGATCACGCTTTGGCCTGCGGCCATCTTCGCCGCCTGGCGGTAGGTGAATTCGCGCGACACTTCCAACTGGGTGGCCATCTCTGCCAGGCGATGCTTGAGCACCTGGAACTTGCCGATCGGCTTGCCGAACGCCTCGCGCTCCCGGGCCCAGCTCAACGCTTCTTCCAGGGCAAGCTGCGCGGTCATATTGGCCATCAGCGCCAGGGACAGGCGCTCGGCCTGGAAGTTGGCCATGATGCAGGCGAAGCCCATATTCTCCGCACCGATCAGGTTCTCCACCGGCACCAAGCAGTCATCGAAGAACAGCTCGGCGGTGTCCGAGGCCCACCAGCCCATCTTCTTCAGTTTGCGGCCGACGCTGAATCCCGGCGTGCCCTTCTCGATCAGCAACAGGCTGACGCCGCCGAAGCCCTCGCCACCGGTGCGCACCGCCACCGTGTAGTAGTCGGCGCGCACGCCGCTGGTGATAAAAGTCTTGCTGCCGGTCACGCGGTAATGGTCGCCATCGCGCACCGCACGGGTCTTCAGGTTGGCCACATCGGAGCCGCCGGAGGGCTCGGTCACCGCCAGGGCCATAATCTTCTCGCCACAGAGCACCTGCGGCACCACCCGCTCGCGCAGCGCGGGCTTGGCCCATTTGACGACGGGCGGCAGACCGATATCCAGGGAACCGAGCCCCGCCACCAGGCCACCGGAGCCGCTGCGCATCAACTCCTCGCTGGCCGCCACCTTGGCGAACACATCGCCTTCATGGCTGCCGCCGAACTGCTCCGGATAACCTATGCCGAGAATCCCGGCGGCGCCGGCCTTGAGATACAGCTCGCGAGGGAACTCCTCGGCCTCCTCCCAGTCGTCGATATGCGGCAGCACCTCGCGTTCGACGAAGCGCCGCACCGAATCGCGAACCAGTTGATGGGAGTCGTCGAAATAATCCTGGAAAGCAGTCATAAGCCAATCCCGCGAGGTTTTAGAGGAAATTACCAAGCGCTTGCTTGGCTTACAAGACGAGGATTGCGCCATACCCCAGGACTATAGGACGCAGCCACTCCTTAGCGGAGCGCTGGAGCAGGCCAGCATTCAATTGGCATCACGGTAGTTGGCACGCTAAATTAACCGCACTTTTCCTTGCTGCCCGAGTCCGTCATGGCCAAGCCCGACACCTGCCCTGCACTGCAACTGGACAACCAGCTGTGCTTCGCCCTGCACTCCACCTCGCTGCTGATGACCAAGGTCTATAAACCCTTGCTGCAGGCCCTCGGCCTGACCTATCCGCAGTACCTGGCGATGATGGTGCTGTGGGAAACCGATGGCATCACAGTGGGCGAGATCAGCGCACGCCTGCTGACCGATCCGGGCTCTGTGACCCCTTTGCTGAAGCGCCTGGAGGCCGAGGGCCTGCTCAAGCGCACCCGCAGCAGCCTGGATGAGCGGGTCGTCGAGTTGTATCTGAGCGATAAGGGGCGCGCCCTGCGCGATCAGGCCAAAAGCGTGCCCAACTGCATAGTCGCGGCCAGCGGCCAGCCGCTGGAGCAGTTGCTGGCCCTCAAGAAGCAGTTGCTCGAACTGCGTAGCAGCCTGCAACAGGCCATCTAAACGCTTATTCCAAAAGCCTTAAGCCTTATCGCTAAGGATTCGATTATTTATCTTGCGCGCAAAACAATTGCGCAATACAGTTCGCTCCGCAAACTTAGTTAGCGCGCAACATTTTATTGCTGCTCTTAATTTCCAATACGCAACCGATCGGCAGGCCACACCAAACCGGCCGCCGCCCACAGCCTATAGAGGAACGCCAGATGTCGATTGAAAACGTTGTATACCGCGCCTACGCAGAAGCCACAGGTGGTCGTGACGGCCGCGCCATCTCCTCGGACGGCGTGCTCGACGTCGCCCTGAGCACCCCGAAAGAACTCGGTGGTGCCGGTGGCCAGGGCAGCAACCCCGAGCAGCTGTTCGCCGCCGGTTACTCGGCCTGCTTTATCGGCGCGATGAAGTTCGTCGCCGGCCGCGACAAGCTGGCGCTCCCTGCCGACCTCTCCATCGAAGGCGTGGTTGGTATCGGCGCCATCCCCAACGGCTTCGGTATCGAAGTCGAACTGCGCATCAGCCTGCCGGGCATGGACCGCGCACAAGCGCATAGCCTGATCGAGCGCGCGCATCAGGTCTGCCCCTACTCCAACGCCACCCGCGGCAATATCGACGTCACCCTGACCCTGCTCGATTAGCTCCAGCTTTCGTCACTGCCCAGCCACTGGCAATTGGCGCAACAGCCAGAGCCCAAGCCGCCTCGCTCAGCTAGCGGGGCGGCGATAAAAGCTCCGCCAGCGCAGCGCAATGCCCCTGCGCGGCCAGGCCAGAGCGAGATATAACGTCTTACCTGCGACAAAAACACAATGAATTAACGTCAATACCAGCACGCGGCGTAAAAACGGCCTAGAATGCTCAAGCTGAACAGCAGTTATCAGCAAAACCGCATAGGTGCTATGAGCTTTCAGGCACCGCAATTCGTATCGATTTAAGAGAAACATCATGGCTAATCGCGAAACTGGCACCGTCAAATGGTTCAACGATGAGAAGGGCTTCGGCTTCATTACCCCG
>Ga0209343_10000595_pt1 | contig 50555 bp, 47 predicted proteins | sample RifCSPlowO2_02_FD_184026 | JGI IMG/M metagenome (GOLD analysis project Ga0209343, IMG submission 184026) | Groundwater microbial communities from Rifle, Colorado - Rifle CSP2_plank lowO2_0.2 (SPAdes) (version 2) | ecosystem: Environmental > Aquatic > Deep subsurface > Groundwater | place...
AGGTCTTCCGCGATGCCGTTGAGGAAATAGACGACGCCGGCGTAGAAGTCCACGTTCACGTTCACGCCGTGGCGCGCGTAGGGCTTCATGGCCGCCACCACCGCTTCCAGGATCTGGTACCACTGCGGCTGGCCCATTTCGCGCGAGAGCTTCTCCACCCCGGCGCGCATGTGGCGCGCGCGCGGGTCCTCGGCGCGATAGACGCGGTGGCCGAACCCCATCACGGGCTCGCCGTTCGCGCGCTTCGTCTTGACGTAATCGGCGGCGCGGGACGCATCGCCGATTTCCTGCGCCATGCGCATGACGTTCTCCGCCGCGCCGCCGTGCGCCGGGCCGGAGAGCGCCGCGACCGCCGCCGTGATCGCCCCGTGCAGGTCGGCGTCGGTGCCGGCGACCACACGCGCGGCGAACGACGACGCGTTCGAGCCGTGCTCGGCGTGCAGCACCATGTCGATCTCCATCAGCCGCGCCGCGTCCGCGCTCGGCGCTCTACCCTTGAGCATGTAGAGGAAGTTCGCGGCGTGCGCGAGGCGCGGGTCGGGCGCGACGGGCTCGCGGCCGTTGCGGATGTGCTCGTGCGCGGCGACGATCATCGGCACCTGCGCGGTGAGCCGGATGCCCTTGCGCAGCGTCGCCGCGGGAGATTTGTCCGCTGTTTCCGGATCGAACGCGGCGAGCGCCGATACGCCGGTGCGCAACACGTCCATCGGGTGCGCCGCCTGGATGGTCCGGATGACGTCGTAGACCGGTTCCGGCAGCCGGCGCGCGGCCTTCAACTCGGCGGTGAACGCGTCGAGCTGCGCGCGCGAGGGCAGCTCGCCCTTCAGGAGCAGGTAGCAGGTCTCCTCGAAAGTCGAGCGCTGGGCGAGGTCGTGGATCGAATAGCCGCGATAGCGCAGCTCGCCGGCGCGCCCGTCGATGTAGCACACGCGCGAGCGGTCGAAGTAGACGCCCTTCAATCCGCGCTGGATCTCGATCTTGTCGGTTGCTTCGCTCATTGCTCTCCTCCCGGCGGTGGGCAATCAGGCATTGTCGCATCTTGAACTTTGGCGACGCTGCCCTCATATCCCTCGGTGACCTAACCCTTTAAGGTATAATGTTTTTCCGAGATTGGGGAGAGATCATGCCGATCTACGAATACCGCTGCAACTCGTGCGGCCACGAGAAGGAAGTCCTCCAGCGCATGAGCGACAAGCCGCTCACCAAGTGCCCGGAATGCGGCAAGCGCACCTTTCACAAGCTGGTGAGCGCCGCCGGCTTCCAGCTGAAGGGCACGGGGTGGTACGCGACCGATTTCAAGAACAGCGGTGCAAAGCCCGCTGCGAAGGCGGACAAGTCCGGGGCGAAGCCGGACAAGCCCGCCGAGAGCATCAAGCCTGCCGCAAGCTCCAGCAAGGAATCGTCCACCTCCGAATCCTCCACCAGCGCCGGCACCCCCTCGGCCTGAAGCAGGGCAGCGGGCCGCGGCGCCGCACGCCATGCCCAAGAAAAGTTTCATCAAGCGCTACCTCATCACCGGCCTCCTGATCTGGGTGCCGCTGGCGATCACGCTCTGGGTGCTCGACCTGCTGGTCAGCACCATGGACCAGACGCTGCTGCTGCTGCCGCCGGAGTTCCGCACCGAGAACTGGATCGGCTTCCACGTGCCGGGCATGGGCGTCGTGATGACGCTGCTGATCGTGTTCCTCACCGGCGCGTTCGCCACCAACCTGCTGGGCGCGCGCCTGGTGCACTTGTGGCACGAGATCCTGCACCGGATCCCGGTGGTGAACTCGATTTACTCGAGCGTCAAGCAGATCTCCGACACCCTGTTCTCGCCGAGCGGGCAGGCGTTCCGCAAGGCCCTGCTCGTGCAGTGGCCGGGCCCAGGGATGTGGACCATTGCCTTCCTCACCGGCGTGCCCGGCGGCGATGTCCGGAACCACCTGAAGGGCGACTACGTCAGCGTCTACGTCCCGACCACGCCCAACCCGACCGGCGGCTACTTCGTGATGGTGCCGCGGGAAGCCGTGATCGAGCTCGACATGACGGTGGACGAGGCGCTCAAGTACATCATCTCTATGGGCGTGGTCGCGCCCAACGGCAACGGCCGCAGGAGCGGGTCAGCCCGGCCTGCGGCGACGCAGCCGCGGGCCGTGAATCAATAAATGCGCAGCGAATACTGCGGCCGGGTCAGCCGCAAGCACCTCGGCCAGGCCGTGACGTTGTGCGGCTGGGTGCACCGCCGCCGCGACCACGGCGGCGTGATTTTCATCGACCTGCGGGACCGCGAGGGCCTGGTGCAGGTGGTGTGCGACCCCGACACGCCGGAGACCTTCAGCACCGCGGACCGGCTGCGCGGCGAGTACGTGATCCAGGTGGAGGGCAAGGTCCGGGAACGCCCCGCGGGCACGGTCAATCCCGGGCTCGCGAGCGGAGAAGTGGAAGTGCTGGCGCGCGCTATCGCCATCCTCAACGCGTCGCTTCCGCCGGCCTTCCAGATCGACGAGGAGTACCTGTCGGAGACGGTGCGGCTCGAGAACCGCGTGCTGGACCTGCGCCGTCCCGTCATGCAGAACAACCTCAGGCTGCGGCACCGGACGGCGATGGCGGTGCGCGGCTTCCTCGACCGGCACGGCTTCATCGACATCGAGACGCCGATGCTGACGCGCTCGACGCCCGAGGGCGCGCGCGACTACCTGGTGCCCTCGCGCGTGCACCCCGGCGAGTTTTTCGCGCTGCCGCAGTCGCCGCAGCTCTTCAAGCAGCTCCTGATGATCGCGGGCTACGACCGCTACTACCAGATCGTGAAGTGCTTCCGCGACGAGGACCTGCGCGCCGACCGCCAGCCCGAATTCACGCAGATCGACATCGAGACGTCCTTCCTCACGCAGGTGGAAATCACGGCCCTCGTGGAGGACCTGATCCGCCACCTGTTCAGGGAGGTGATCGGCGTCGAGCTGGCCGATCCGTTCCCGCGGCTCTCCTACGACGAGGCCATCGGGCGCTACGGCACCGACAAGCCGGACCTGCGCGTGCCGCTGGAGCTGACCGAGCTGACCGATGTAATGAAGAGCGTCGCCTTCAAGGTTTTCTCCGGTCCGGCCAATACGCAAGGCGGGCGCGTCGCGGGACTGCTCGTGCCCAGGGGCGGCGAACTGACGCGCGGCGAGATCGACGGCTACACCGAGTTCGTGAAGAACTACGGCGCCAGGGGCCTCGCCTGGATCAAGGTCAACGATGCAGCCAAGCTGAGCGAGGCCGGGCTGCAATCGCCCATCGTCAAGAATCTTTCCGAAGCGGCGCTGAAGGCGACGATCGAGCGCACGGGCGCGAAGAACGGAGACATCATCTTCTTCGGCGCCGACCAGGCGAAGGTCGTCAACGACGCGCTCGGCGCGCTGCGCGCGAAGATCGGGCACGAGCGGGGCTACGCGCAGCCGGGCTGGCGCCCGCTGTGGGTGCTCGATTTCCCGATGTTCGAATGGGACGAGGAGGAGAAGCGCTGGAATGCGATGCACCACCCGTTCACATCGCCGGCCGACGGCGACGAGGACCGGCTCGAGTCGGATCCCGCCGCCGCGCGGGCGAAAGCGCACGACATGGTGCTGAACGGATGGGAGATCGGCGGCGGCTCGGTGCGGATCCACCGGGCCGAAGTCCAGCAGAAGGTCTTCCGGGCGCTCAACATCGGCGCCGACGAGGCCCAGGCCAAGTTCGGCTTCCTGCTCGACGCGCTGCAGTACGGCGCGCCCCCGCACGGCGGCATCGCTTTCGGGCTCGACCGCATCGTCGCGCTGATGGCGGGGGCGGAGTCGATCCGCGATGTCATCGCGTTCCCCAAGACGCAGCGCGCGCAGTGCCTGCTCACGCACGCGCCGAGCCCGGTGGACGAGCGGCAGCTGCGGGAGCTGCACATCCGCCTGCGGCAGCAGGAAGCCAGGAAGCCTTGAACCGCCGAGCACGCCGAGAGAATCCGGAATGAAGGCCGTAGTCCTGGCGCTTGCCTTGTTGCTGGTCCCGTTGTCGGTTCCATCGGCGTCGGCGGGCGAGGTGGAGTGGAAGGAGCACATACAAGGCGGCCTGATCGCGTCCAAGAGCGGCGACTACCGCGGGGCGGGAATCCGCTTCGAGGCCGCGGTGCGCGAGGCCCGCTACTTCGGCAACCTGGATCCCCGCTACGCGGCCTCGCTCTATTTCCTCGCCGTCGCGTATCACCGCCAGGACCGCTACGCCGAGGCCGAGCCGCTCTACAAGCAGGCGCTCGCCATCACCGAGAAGGTTCGCGGACCGCGGCACCCGGACGTGGCGACCCAGTTGAGCGACCTCTCCGCGCTCTACCTGGAACAGGGCCAGCACGCGCTGGCCGAGCCCCTGGTGAAGCGACTGCTGGCGATGCAGGAGAAGGCGCTCGGTCCCGATCATCCGGCCGTGGCGGCGACACTGAACCGGCTCGGCGAGCTGTACCGGGATGTGGGCCGCTATGCTCTCGCGATACCGCTGTACCGGCGCTCGCTCGCGATCCTCGAGACCGCGCGGGGCCGCGATCATCCCGACGTCGCGACCACGCTGAACAACCTGGCGCTGGCCTACGCGGCGCAAAGCCGCTATTTCGAGGCCGAGCCGCTCTACCAGCGCTCGATCGAGATCCGCGAAAAGGCGTTTGGCGCCGACCATCCGCGGGTGGCGACGGTGCAGAACAACCTGGCGGAAATGTACCGGGCGCAAGGCCGCTTCGAGGACGCGGAGCCGCTGTACCTGAGCGCCATCGAGATCAACGAAAAAGCGCCCGGGCCGAGAAATCCGGATCTGGCGACGATGATGGCCAACCTGGCCAAGCTCTACACTGCGCAGAACCGCAGCCAGGAAGCCGAGGAATTGCTCGAGCGCGCCAAGCGCGCGCGGCAGGTGCCTGCCGGAAAGTGAGGCGTGGCCTACAAGATCCCGATCTCGGTGATGGTGGTGGTGCACACCCCGGCGCTCGAGGTGCTGCTGCTGGAGCGCGCCGACCGCCCGGGCTTCTGGCAGTCGGTGACGGGCAGCCAGGATGAAGGCGAGGCGTTGCGCGAAACCGCGGCGCGCGAGTTGCGGGAGGAAACCGGGCTCGACGCGGCGCGCTTCGAGCTGACCGACTGGCGCAGGCAGAACCGCTACGAGATCTACCGGCGCTGGCGCAGCCGCTACGCGCCCGGCGTCACGCACAATACGGAGCACGTGTTCGGGTTGCAGGTGCCGGACCCGCTCGGGGTCAGGCTGGCGCCCGCCGAGCACCTGCGCTACGAGTGGCTGCCGTGGCGGGACGCCGCGGAAAAGGTGTTTTCCTGGAGCAATGCCGAGGCGATACGCGAATTGCCCGAGCGCGCGGCGCAGCGGGGTCAAAAACCCTGACCAAAATACGGACTCTTCAGTGATGGATCGCACTCTTGCGGCGAATTCGGGTCATATATAATGATGTGCGGGTTTTCGTGACGAGGCAGGAATGCAATGGAAGCAACGGCCATCACATTCGAACGCTTCAAGCCGCTCGCCGACGAGGCGTGCGATGAGCGGATCCGCGCCGCGCGCGCCGCGCTCGGCGGGAACGCGGTGATCCTCGGCCACCACTACCAGCGCGCCGACGTCTATAAGTACGCCGACCTCACGGGCGACTCGCTGCAGCTCTCGAAGCTCGCCGCGCAGACCGACGCGCAATACATCGTTTTCTGCGGCGTGCATTTCATGGCCGAGGTGGCGGACATCCTGTCCAAGCCGCGGCAGGCGACGATCCTGCCCGATCTCGGCGCCGGCTGCTCGATGGCGGACATGGCCAACCTGGCCAAGGTCGAGCGCGCCTGGCGCGAGCTGGCCACCGTGCTCGACCCCGACCAGCACGTGACGCCGGTGACCTACATCAATTCGGCGGCGGACCTGAAGGCGTTCTGCGGCGAGCACGGCGGCATCGTCTGCACGTCCTCCAACGCGCGGGGCATCCTCGAGTGGTCGTTCGCGCGGCGCGAGAAGGTGCTGTTCTTCCCGGACCAGCACCTGGGACGCTGGACCGGCTACCTCATGGACATCCCGCTCGCCGAGATGCTGGTGTGGGACCCGGACGAGGAGCTGGGCGGATTGACGCCGCAGCAGATCAAGATGGCGAAGGTCCTGCTGTGGAAGGGGCACTGCTCGGTGCACCAGATGTTCCAGCCGCAGCACATCCTGCGCTGGCGCGAGAAGAACCCCTCCGGCATGGTGATCTCGCATCCCGAGTGCCGGTTCGACGTGTGCAAGCTGTCGGACTACGTCGGCTCCACCGATTTCATCATCCGCACCATCGCGGCGAGCCCCCCGGGCATGCGCTGGCTGGTGGGGACCGAATTGAATCTCGTGAACCGCATTGCCGAGCAGTACAAGGCGCAGGGCAAGCTGGTGCAGTTCATGGCGCCCACCGTGTGCATGTGCTCGACGATGGCGCGCATCGACCCCCAGCACTTCGCGTGGGCGCTGGAAAACCTCGTCGCCGGCAAAGTGGTCAACCGGATCAAGGTGCCGCGGCACGACGCCGATCTTGCGCGCATCGCCCTCGACCGCATGCTCGCGGTCTCGTAAGCCTCCCGACGAATTGAACCGGTGCTACGCTATGGGCGTCATGCCCATGGCGCGCTCGATACTGCTGCCGTTGCTGGCGCTGGCCGTGCCCGCGGCGGCCGCCGAGATCACCGTCCACGCCACCCGCGACGGCGAAGTCCTGGAGGTCGTGGCGGTCGCCGAGTTCGAGGGCAACATCACCCGCACCTGGCAGGTGCTCACTGATTACGGACGCATCGCCGAGTTCGTGCCCAGCATGGAAATGAGCCGTATCGTATCCCGTGAGCGCAACAGCGCCGTGGTGGAGCAGAAAGGGGAGGCGCGGATGCTGTTCTTCAGTTATCCCATCAACCTGCGGCTCGCCGTCACCGAGTATCCCTATGAGCGGATCGAGTCGCGCGCCATCGGCGGCAACTTTCGCGAGCTGCGGGGCGCCTACGCGCTGGAGGCGCGGGAGGGCCGCATCAAGTTGCGCTACACGGGACGCCTGGTGCCGGATTTTTTCATTCCGCCGCTCATCGGCACCCTGGTCCTCAGGCGCAACGTCGAGGAAACGTTCCGCGCCATGGTGAATGAAATCGAGCGCCGGCACCGCGAGCCGGCGAAGCCGGAAAAGCGTGATCCGTGATCCGTGATCGGTGATCCGTGAAATTATTCGTCACTCGTCACTTCAGCGCGGCGCTGGTCGGCGCGATGCTGCTGGCCGGTTGCGCGGTGGCGCCGCCGCAGCCCGCTGCCTCGGGGCCGGAGGCGGAATGCCGGGAAGTCTTCCGGCGGGTGGACCAGGCCGTGGCCGAGGCCGGTGTGCAGGACGGGATGGCGGCGCGCGTCGCGGGGTTTCCCTACCTGCGCGCGAGCCGTTTTCTCGCCAGCTACGCCGGCGAGGAGATGGACGACGCCCGGTTCGCGGACTGGATGAGCCGCATGATCGCCCTCGGCCGGCAGGCGCACGCGATCGAGGTGGCCAACCTGCCGGCCGACCGGGCGGAACGATTGGGGCACAGCTTGTGGGAGATCGCACCCGGCCATGCCTGGACGGCGCCGGCCCTCGCGGATTGCACGGAACGGCTCGCCGCCGCCGACTACTCCGACCCCGCGCGGCGGTCGGCATTGAGGGCCGCTGCGCGCGTGCCCGACGACTACGTGACCGGGAACCGCGTACTCGGACTCTATTGGCTCACGCGCATCCCGTTCGCGGCCGGGATACGCGACTGGCACCGGGAGGTGAGCGTGACGTTCTCGCGGCCGCTCGACGCGCTGCCCGTCGCGGGCCGGCTGACCGCGTACGCGCCGCCGTGGGCTGCGCACCCGCCGTTCGGGCCGCTGCTCGCCCGCGCTTCGGCCAACCCGCTCGGCATTCCCGAGCCGCGCGGCGATGATCTCGAAGCGCTGTATCGCGCGTTTGCGCCCATATTTATCGTGGACACCGCGACGGAGGCCGACCTCCCCGGCGAGCTCGGCTGGAGCGAGGGCGGCCTGCCCGGTATCGTGTCGAGCCGGCCGGTGGTCTATCGCCGCCTGTCGCACACCCGCTACGAGGGACGCGCGCTGCTGCAGCTCAACTACTCGATCTGGTTCCCGGAGCGCCCCCGGTCCGCGGGCTGGAACATCCTCGGCGGACGCCTCGACGGCGTGCTGTGGCGGGTCACGCTCGCGCCCGATGGCGAGCCGTGGCTGTTCGACTCGATCCACCCCTGCGGCTGCTACCACCAGTTCTTTCCGACGGCCCGGGCCGGTCTGAAGCCGCAGCCCGACACGCCGGACGAGACCGCGCTCGTGCCGCAGACGCTGCCGCGCATCGGGGCGGACGCGCGGATCACGTTGCGCGTCGCGGCGGGCACGCACTACCTCGAGCGCATCGTCGTCGGCGCCGTCTCGCCCGGGGCCGCGTTCGAGTATGCTTTCGTGGAGGACGATGCGTTGCGCTCCGTGGCCCTGCCCGCGGGAGGGCGGCGCAGCGTGTTCCGGCCCGACGGCATCGTGCCGGGCACCGAGCGCGGCGAGCGCTGGCTGTTCTGGCCGATGGGCGTGCCCGAGCCCGGCGCGATGCGGCAATGGGGGCGGCAGGCGACCGCGTTCATCGGGCGCCGGCACTTCGACGATCCGGACCTGCTGGAGCGCTATTTCACCCTGAAAGGGATGAATGGTGAATAGAACGCTGCGCGTTGCGACCTACAACATCCACAAGGGGTTTTCCGTGACGCCGTTGCTCAACCGGCGGCTCACGATCCATGACCTGCGCGAGAAGCTGCGCGGGCTCGACGCCGATATCGTGTTCCTGCAGGAAGTGCACGGCCAGCACGAACGCCACGCCCGGCGCTACGAGAACTGGCCTTCCGCGCCGCAGTACGAGTTCCTCGCCGACACCGTGTGGCGCGATTTCGCCTACGGCAGGAACTCGCTCTACGACGCCGGCCATCACGGCAACGCGGTCCTGTCCCGTTTCCCGATCCTCGCCTGGGACAACCAGGACGTTTCGACTCACCGCTTCGAGAAGCGCGGGCTGCTCCATTGCGAGATCGAGATTCCGCGGTGGAAGGACACGCTGCACTGCGTGTGCGTGCACCTGGGGCTGCGGAGCCATGAGCGCAGCCGCCAGCTGGAAAAGCTGCGGCAGCGCATCGAGCGGCTGGTGCCGCCGAAAGCGCCGCTGATCGTCGCCGGGGACTTCAACGACTGGCGCTACCGGGCGGCGCAGGACCTGGCGCACCCGCTCAATCTCTACGAGGTGTTCGAGCTGGTGAAGGGCCGGCCCGCGCGCACCTTTCCGGCGGCGCTGCCGGTGATGTCGCTCGACCGCATTTACGTGCGCGGCTTCCAGGTGCCCACCGCCCACGTGCACCACGGGCGCGCCTGGTCGCGCATATCCGATCACGCGGCCCTGACCGCGACGCTGGTGCGATTGTGACGGAGTTCGTCAACGGCAATCGCATCACGCTGCTGAGGGCCGGGGCGGACTATTTCCCCGCGCTGGAGGCGGCGATCCACGCGGCCCGGCGCGAGATCCACCTCGAAACCTATATATTCGAGGGCGACGCCACCGGCCGCGCCATTGGGGCGGCGCTCATGGCGGCGGCGCGGCGCGGCGTGGCGGTCCACGTGCTGGTGGACGGCTTCGGGTCCCAGGAGCTCGATCGCGCGCTGGTCCACGAGATGCGCGCGGCCGGCGTGCGCTTGCTGGTCTATCGCCCCAATATCTCGCCGTGGACGCTGCGGCGCGCGCGCCTGCGCCGCATGCACCGCAAGATCGCGGTGGCGGACGCGCGCGTCGCGTTCGTGGGCGGCATCAACGTGGTGGACGACACCGAGGATCCGGGCGCCATCCCGCCGCGCTTCGACTACGCGGTGCGCATCGAGGGCCCGCTGCTGGCGAAGATCCATCCGGTGGTGACGCGGCTCTGGAACCTGGTGTGCGCCACGCAGTTCCTCGGGCGCCTGCCGGAAGCGGCCCGCTTCGCGCCCTCGACCGAGTTCTGCGGCGCGCAGCGCGCGGCGTTCGTGGTGCGCGACAACATCCGGCACCGCCGCGATATCGAGCAGGCCTACCTCACGGCGATCGGGCAGGCCCGGAGCGAAATCGTGATCGCCAACGCCTATTTTTTCCCGGGGCGCACGTTCCGGCGGGCCCTGCTGGAGGCGGCCGCCCGCGGCGTGCGCGTCGTCCTGTTGCTGCAGGGCAGGGTGGAATACGTGCTGCAGCACTACGCCTCGCGCGCGCTCTACGGCGCGTTTCTCGACGCCGGCATCGAGATCCACGAGTACCACAAGAGCTACCTGCACGCCAAGGTGGCCGTGGTGGACCGTCACTGGGCCACGGTGGGCTCCTCCAACATCGACCCGTTCAGCCTGCTGCTCGCGCGCGAGTCCAACGTGGTGATCGAGGACGACGGTTTTGCCGGAGAATTGCGGACGAGCCTGCTCGCGGCCATGACGGAAGGGGCGGTGCAGGTGCGGCGCGAGCGCTGGAAAAACCAGCCCTGGACCACCCGCGTGATGACCTGGACGAGCTACGGGCTCGCGCGCTTCCTCACCGGTGTGTTCGCCTACGGCCGCGCCGAGGAATTTCAGTAGCGGTACTGGTACCCGCCGGTCGTGCTGACCGGAGTCGGAGACGCGCTGCCCGCCGGTGCCGTCGTTACCGGGCCGACGTCACGCACGTTCGATCCCATCATGCCGGCATTGGGAACGGCGGCTGCCGGCGCGCCGTCGATGACGCCGATGCCGACGCGCACCGTCTGGCCGGGATCGTAGGGAAGCGTGGTGGTGATGTCGCGGCCGTTGTATTGGTAGACCACGGTGTAACCCCGAATAACCTCGCGCGTCATCTGGATCGTGCGGCACTGCTGCGCGGGCGCCGCAGCGGCGCGTTGCGGGTTCTGCACCCGGTCCCCGGCCACGGCGCCGACTACCGCGCCTGCCGCGGCGGCCGCGTTCTGCCCGCTGCCCTTGCCGACCTGCGCGCCGAGCAATCCGCCGGCCACGCCGCCCACGACGGCACCGGTCATCGGGCGCTCGCTGTCCGGGTTCGCCACGCGGTCCCCCGCAATGGTGCCTACAACGGCGCCCGCCGCGGTGGCCGCGGTCCTGCCGCTGCCCCGGCCAACCCGGCTGCCGAGTATGGCGCCTGCAATTCCGCCCACGATGGAGCCGGCCATGTTGCGTTCCGGGACAGGCGCCGGCGCGGCAACGGGAACGGTGCTGCATTCCTGGCGCGGCTCGCTCACGCGCTCGACGATCGGCGTCGAGGAAATGACCGGCGCGGTGTCGACGTAATCGGTCGCCGCGGCGCTCGCGCCCGCCAGCGCCATCAGCACTGCAATCGAAATCGCTGTTCTCATGAGCCTGCCTCTTTCATCCTGATGTCACACGCCAAAGATAATCGCAATTCCCGCCCCCTGGTTAGCGGCTTTACACCTCGTTACAACCACCCGCGCCCCGCGGCGCGACTCCAAATGGTGCATGGGCCCGTGGCCAGGCGCAGTGATGGGGCGTCGGACCGTACGGCGGTCTCCACTAACTCGTTGATTTCTATGTGACAGTCAGTTGGCATTGGTCTTGCATACCTTCATGGCGAAAGCCCGGCCGTAAGGTCCCAAGCTTTCCTCCTCCTCCTTTGGCAAGTATTCGGGCGCGGCACCAACCGCGCCCGCTTTTTTTGTGCCCCGCCCTCGAAAAAGGGCCCTTCCGCCCTCATGTTACGATCAACGCCCGCCACTCATCCCTGAAATCATGAGCCTGCATCACCCGGCGCTGCCCACCCCACTGACGCAAGGCGCCGCGACACCGCGCCGGCGCGAGTGGCGCGTGGTGCCCATGGTACTGCCGTACCTGTTGGAGTATCGCTGGCGCGTAATCGTGGCGCTGGCCTGCCTCGTCGCCGCCAAGCTCGCCAACGTCGGTGTGCCGCTGATTTTGAAGGAGGTCGTGGACGGCCTCGACCCGGCGCGCGGCGTGGTGGCCGTGCCCTTCGCGCTGCTCCTCGCCTACGGCCTGCTGCGGCTCTCGACCACCCTGTTCGCCGAGCTGCGCGACGTCGTGTTCGTGCGCGTGACCCAGCGCGCGATCCGCCGCCTCGCGCTCACGGTGTTTCGCCACCTGCACTCGCTGTCCCTGCGCTTCCACCTCGAGCGCCAGACCGGCGGCGTGTCGCGCGACATCGAGCGCGGCACCAACGGGGTCTCCACGCTGCTCTCGTACATGCTGTTCTCGATCGTGCCGGTGATCCTGGAGTTCGGGCTGGTGGCGGCGGTGCTGTTCGCGCGGTTCGACTGGCGCTTCGTGGCCGTGACCTTTACCGCTGTCGCGTTCTACATCGCCTACACGTTCGCGATCTCGGAATGGCGCATCGGCATCCGCCGGCAGGCCAACGAGCTCGATTCGCGCGCCAACACCCGCGCCATCGACAGCCTGCTCAACTACGAGACGGTGAAATATTTCAACAACGAGGAGTACGAGGCGCGGCGCTACGACGAGAACCTCCGGAGCTACGAGGCCGCGGCCGTCAAGAGCGAAGCCTCCCTCGGGATGCTCAACATCGGGCAGAGCTGCATCATCGCGGTCGCCGTGACCGCCCTCATGATCCTCGCCGCGGAGGGCGTGGCCGCGGGGACGCTCACGCTCGGTGACCTGGTGCTGATCAACGGGCTGCTCATCCAGCTCTACATCCCGCTCAATTTCCTCGGCATGGTCTACCGCGAGATCAAGCAGGCGCGGATCGACATGGACCGCATGTTTCGCCTCCTCGACGAGAACCGCGAAGTCGAGGATCGGCCCGGCGCGGCGCCGCTGCCGGACGGCGGCGCGCTGGTCCGCTTCGACCGCGTCCGCTTCAGCTACGACGGCAAGCGGCAGATCCTCCACGACGTGTCGTTTGACGTGCCGGCCGGGAGCAAGGTGGCGCTGGTGGGGCCGAGCGGCGCCGGCAAGTCCACCTTCGCGCGGCTGCTCTACCGCTTCTACGACGTGAACGGCGGCGCGGTGCTCATCAACGGCGCGGACATCCGCGACGTGACGCAATCGAGCCTGCGCGCCGCGATCGGCATCGTGCCGCAGGACACGGTGCTGTTCAACGACACGATTTATTACAACATCCAGTACGGCCGGCCGGACGCCACCCGCGGGGAAGTGATCGCCGCGGCGCAGGCCGCGCACATCCACGACTTCATCGAGAGCCTGCCGGACGGCTACCAATCCACGGTCGGGGAGCGGGGGCTCAAGCTCTCGGGGGGCGAGAAGCAGCGCGTGGCCATCGCCCGCGCCATACTCAAGAACCCGCGCATCCTGATCTTCGACGAAGCGACTTCCGCCCTCGATTCGCGGTCGGAGAAGTCAATCCAGGCGGAGTTGAACCGCATCGCGCGCGGCCACACCACGCTCGTCATCGCCCACCGCCTGTCCACCGTGATGGACGCCGACCAGATCCTCGTGCTCGACCGCGGCCGCATCGTCGAGCGCGGCACGCATCGAGAGCTTCTCGACCGCGGCGAAACCTACGCCCAGATGTGGATGCTGCAGCAGCAGGAAGAGGCCGAACGCGAGAAAAGCCGGGAGAGCGGGAGAGCGGGAGAGCGGGAGTGGAAACCCCTCTCACGATCTCCCGACCTCCCGACTTCCCGGTAGCTCGACCTCCCGATCTCACGACCTCCCGGCCCTTCAGGCGGCAAGGGGAAACTCGACGCGCGCCACGGTGCCGGAGCCGCTCGCGCCGCTCGCGAGGCTCGCATTGGCGCCATGGGAGAGCGCGATCTCGCGCACGATGGCGAGGCCCAGGCCGCAACCGTCCGCGCCGGTGCCGAGGACGCGGTAGAAGCGCTCGAACACCTGCTCGCGCTCCGCTTCCGGGATGCCCGGACCGTTGTCCTCGACGGTAAGCACCACGCCGCGCGCCCGCGGCGCGACGCGAACCGTCACCTGTCCTCCCGGCTGCGTGTAACGTACCGCGTTGTCGAGCAGGTTATTGAGCATCTCCCTGAGCATGAACGGGTCGCCCTCGACTCGCGCCGCCGCGAGCGGACTGTCGAACCCGAGGTCGATGTTGCGCGACAACGCGCGCGGCACCCATTCGGTGGTGGTGTCCCGGGCGAGCCGGACGAGGTCGAGCGGCTCCACGCCCTGGCCGCGTCCGGCGCCCGGCTCGGCTCGCGCCAGCGACAGCAGCTGGTTGACCAGGCGCGTCGTCTGCTCGGTCGCGTTCTGCAGCTGCTTCAGCGTCGCCTGCGCCTCGGCCGCCGGCGACTGCCGCAGCACGAGCTCCATCTGGGTCTTGATCCCGGCGACCGGCGTGCGCAGCTGGTGGGCGGCGTCCGCGATGAACCGCTGCTGGGCCGCGAGCGCCTGTGACAGCCGCCCCAGCAGGTCGTTCATGGCGCGGATCAGCGGCCGCACCTCCTCCGGCGCCTGCTCCTCGGGCAGGGGCGAGAGATCGCGGTGCGAGCGCGTCGAAAGCTCCCGCTGCAGGCTGGAAAGCGGCGCCAGGCCGCGTCCGACCGCGTACCACACGGCAAGCGCGGCCAGCATGATCAGCACCGCCTGCGGCAATGTCATGCGCAGGAGAACCTGGCGCGCGCTATTGGCGCGCCCGGCGAGATTTTCCGCGACCTGCACGGTCACGTGCCCCTTGTAGCCGCCGCTCTCGACCGGCATCTTGACGCCCACCACGCGTACCGGCCTGCCCTGGTACACGCCGTCGTAGTAGTTGGCGCCCTCGAACGAAAGGGCCTCCGGCTGCGGCGGGAAATCGGGGTCGCCGGTGATGAACTTGCCGTCCTCGCTGCTGACGAGATAGTAGACCCGGCCGGATTCCCGGATCTGCAGCATCTGGACCGCGACTTCGGGCAAATCCAGGTAAACGCGCCCATCGAGCACCTTGATCTGGCGGCCGATGTCGAAAGCGGTCTCGAGCAGCGAGCGGTCGTAGGCCTCGACGACGGAGCGGGTTGCGATGTCGTAGTCGACCAGCGCGCTGATGGACCAGAGCACGAACAGGGGCGCGGCCAGCCAGGCGAGCAGCTGGCGGCGCAGCGTGCGCGTGCTAGCCGCCATTGGAGGGTCTCTCGAGCAGGTAGCCGAGCCCGCGGATGGTGCGGATCGAGACGCCGGACGGCTCCAGCTTCCGGCGCAGGCGGTGCACGTAGACTTCGATCGCATTGGGCCCGACTTCCTCGTCCCAGCCGTAGAGCTCCTCGGCGAGCTGCTCCTTGTTCACCACCCGGCCGCTGCGCAGCATCAACACCTCCAGCACGCCGAGCTCGCGCGCCGACAGCTCCAGCGGCTCGCCGGCGAGCGTTGCCCTGCGTCCGGCGATATCGAGCGTGAGCGCGCCGTGCGTGATCAGCGAGCTCCCGCCCGATTGCCCGCGCCGGATGAGCGCCCGCACGCGCGCCTCGAGTTCCGGAAGGTCAAACGGCTTCGTGAGGTAGTCGTCGGCCCCGAGGTCGAGTCCCCTGACGCGGTCGCCGAGAGCGTCGTGGGCGGTCAGTACCAGCACCGGCACGCGCGACCCGCGCCGGCGCAGCCGCCGCAGCACTTCGAAGCCATCCAGCTTGGGCAGCCCCACGTCGAGGATCACCAGGTCGAAATTCTGGGACGCCAGCACGTGGTCGGCCTCGCCGCCGTCAGCCGTGCCGTCCACGGCGTAATCGGCCGCGCGCAACGATCGGGCCAGCCCGTCGGCCAGCACCGGGTCGTCCTCAACAATGAAGATGCGCATGGCTGGAAGTGTACTGCACCGGTCTCAAGTCCAAAGACTGGACTCGATGGCGTTTTGCTCATTTACGGCGTGACGCCGTTCACGCCATAGTGAGGCAATCTGGCTCCCTGTAAGTTTCGCGTAAGTCAGCGGGAGTACTCTCTGTGCACGCGTGCAGGATACTCAGTTCCAGTTCCTGCGCGGCAGTCGGCAAACGGTACAGTCCTTCCTCCTCGGAGGCCTGGCAGTCGCAATTGTCCGTGCTGAGCGGGTAGTTGCAGGGCCTCTTTGCCTCCGCCGGGACAACCCACACTGTCCCGCGCGGAGATTTTTTTTGCCCCCTCGCTTTTCCGGGTTTCTTGACGCCGGCCGGTCACAGTTCAACGACTGGTTGAAAAGTTTTCCGTAACCCTGTATTTTTATGCCAAAATGGCGCGACCGGCGAAGAGGAGGAGAGCCTGAAACCATTGCACCTGGTCGTCGTGGTGGGCCTGGCGCTGCCAGCGGCGGGTTACGCCCAGTCCCAGTCCCGCGAGGCGGTTATCGTCTCCAAGTCTGGCGCCCTCAACCTCAAGTCTGCCGCCGCGCTGGTCGTCGACCAGAACGGCCAGCGGGTGCTTTACGCCAAGAACGTCGAAAGCGTTGTTCCGATCGCGTCGATTACCAAGCTGATGACTGCACTGGTGGTGCTGGATGCCGGCCTGCCGCTGGAGGAGCGCATCGCCATCAGCGAGGCGGACCTGGACGATGTCAAGCACACCCGGTCGCGATTGGGGGTCGGCACCGTTCTCCCCCGCGGGGACCTGCTCAGGCTCGCCCTGATGGCTTCCGAGAATCGGGCCGCCGCGGCGCTCACCCGGGCCTATCCCGGCGGCACGCGCGCGTTCGTGGCCGCAATGAACCAGAAGGCGACCGAGCTCGGCATGTGGCGCACGCGCTTCGTGGACGGCACCGGGCTTTCGAGCGAAAACGTCTCGACGGCGCAGGATCTCGCGCGCCTGGTCGGCGCCGCGTACCGCGACCCGTTGATCAGCCAGTACACCACTGAATCCGCGCATACCGTGGAGCTCGCCAACGGCAGGCGGCTCACCTACGCGAATTCCAACCGGCTCGTGCGAAACACGGGGTGGGAGATCGGTCTGTCGAAGACCGGCTATATCAGCGAGGCCGGGCGCTGCCTCGTGCTGCAGGCGCGGATCGCGGCCACTCCGGTGATCATCGTGCTGCTCGACTCGTGGGGCAAGCTGACGCGCATCGGCGACGCCAATCGCATCAAGAGGTGGATGGAAAGCAGGTTCGCGCGCCAGCCGGCGGGTTGATTCAAGTCACCGGGCACCAGGCAGCAGGCGGTGAGCGGGAATTCCGCCCCGCTCGGCAAAGACCATAAACGGACCGCGAGGAGGTCATGGCTCAGCAGGGCCCCCGCTTTGCCTTTCACGACCTGCATCCCGACACCGGCAGCTTTCTCGATGAAGTCGTCGCCGGCCTCACGCGCCCGCGCAAGGCGCTCCCGCCCAAGTATTTCTACGACGAGCGCGGCTGTGCGCTGTTCGAGTCGATCTGCGAGACGCCTGAATACTACCTGACGCGCGCCGAGACCGCGCTGATGCGCCAGCGGGCGGGCGACATGGCGCGCCGCCTCGGGCCGCGCTGCGCGGTCGTCGAATACGGCAGCGGCAGCGGCCGCAAGACGCGCATCCTGATCGAAGCGCTCGAGCCGGTTGCCTACGTGGCCGTGGATATCGCGCGCGAGCAGCTCCGGGCGACGGCCCTGGAATTCGCGCGCGAATTCCCGCGGCTCGCGGTGGTCGCGGTCTGCGCCGATTACGCGCGCCCGCTCGCGCTGCCCGCGCTCGACGCGCTCGACGCGCGCCGCCGGGTGGTCTATTTCCCGGGCTCGACCGTCGGCAATTTCGCCCCCGAGGAGGCGGCGGGTTTTCTCGGCAACGTCCGCGAGCTGGTCGGGCCGGGCGGCGGGCTGCTGGTGGGCGTGGACCTCAAGAAGCCGGCGGCGCGCCTGAACGCCGCCTACAACGACAAGGATGGAGTGACCGCCGCGTTCAACCTCAACCTGCTACGGCGCATCAACCGCGAACTCGGCGCCGATTTCGATCTCGCCGCGTTCCGTCACCAGGCTTTCTACAACGAGCCGCTCGGGCGCATCGAGATGCACCTCCTGAGCCTCCGGGACCAGCAGGTGACGCTGGGCGGACGCGCCATCCGCTTTGCCGCCGGCGAGACCATCCACACCGAGAATTCGTGCAAATACACGGTCGCCGAGTTCCAGTCGCTCGCCCGCGGCGCGGGGTTCGAGCCGGCCGCGTGCTGGACCGACGCGGAGCCGCTGTTCAGTATCCATTATATGGTCGTTTCGGGCTGATGGGTTCCGATCCCCATACGACAAGCCTGTTCATTATACGGACTATTCTCCGGTAATGGCCGCGCTGGGGTACCATCCGTGACTTCGTTTCCTGACCGCGGCGCGGGCGCGAGGCGCCCGCGCCATTCCCGATGCCGATTTACCTGATCGTGCTGACCTGCGTGCTCACCCACGCGGGTTTCGGCGGCGCCAAGGTGGCGCTGCCGCTGCACGCGTTGAGCCTGGGGGTGGACCCGTTCTCGGTGGGGGTGATCATGGCGCTGTGGGCGCTGTGCCCCATGCTGATCGCGCTCTACGTCGGCAAGCTCGTGGACCGCGTGGGGGCGCGGGTGCCGATGCTCGCGGGCACGATCGGCGTGGTGGCCGCGCTGCTGGTGCCGTACTTCTTCTCCGGCGTGACGGCGCTCACCGTGATGGCGCTGGCGGTGGGCACCGCGTTCCAGTTCTTCTTCGTGCCGACGCAGGGCATCACCGGCGCCCTGGGCGGGCCGGAAGACCGCGCCCGCAATTACTCGCGGCTCGCCATCGGCTTCTCGATCGCCTCGTTTCTCGGTCCGCTGATCGCCGGCTTCTCGATCGACCACCTGGGCTACAAGACGGCCTACCTGATGCTCGCGGCCTGCCCGCTCGCGGCCGCGGTGCTGCTGGCCTGGAAGGGCCGCCTGCTGCCGAAGGCCGCGGTCGGCACGGGCCGGAAGGAGAAGACCAACTCGTTCGACCTGCTGCGCAACTCGAGGATGCGCGATGCCATCGTCGCCAGCGGGCTGATCTCCGTTGCGTGGGACCTGTACCTGTTCTTTTTCCCGATATACGGGCACTCGATCGGCCTTTCAGCCTCGGCGATCGGGGTCATCATCAGCATGTTCGCGGCGGCGGTGTTCGCGATCCGGGTGGTCCTGCCGCGCCTGGCCAGGGTCTGGAGCGAATTCCGGATCCTGCTGTATGCCATCGCGTTTTCCGGCGTGGCGCTGCTGCTGTTTCCCCTGTTTCACGATCCGTACCTGCTCGCGGCCGCATCGTTCGTGCTGGGGCTGGGATGCGGCGTCGGGCAGCCGATGTCGATGTCGCTGATCTACAGCCTGGCGCCGCCCGGGCGCGCGTCGGAGGGCGCGGGGCTGCGCGTGACGTTCAACCATTTCACCCATCTGGTGGTGCCGCTGGCTTTCGGCGGCATCGGCACGGTGTTCGGTTTCGCGCCGGTGTTCGTCTCGTGCTCCGCGCTGCTGATCGGCGGCAGCGGTTACGGTATCTTCGCCGAGCGCCGCGCGAAACCCAATTAACGCGCGACGCGGTCCAGGAAGCCGGTTTATCGGATGATGATTGTTACGTTGAAGTCCCCGCGCAACAGCGACACCGCGTAGCCGCCCTGCGCGCCTTTCGTCGCGGCCTGAAACTCGGCGAGGGTCTGGATGCGCCGGCGGTTGACGCCGAAGATGATGTCGGCGGGACGAAACCCCGCCTGAAACGCGCGGCTGCCTTGCACTACCGCCGACACCAGCAGCCCGCCGCCGCGGAGGCGCCGGAACAGCGGGCTGCCGCGCTCGATCTCGACCACGCTCAGCCCGGGCAGCTGCGCTACCGCCTGGCCATTGGCAGTGGACGCCTCCTGCGGCGCGGCGATGCGCGTCCGGATACTGCGCGTTTCCGCCGCGCGCTGGATGCGCAGATCGATCTCCTCGCCGACCGGCGTGAGGCCCAACCGCGCCCGCAGCTCGGCGGAGGTGCGGATCGGACGGCCGTTCAATGCGATCACCACGTCGCGCTCGCGCAACCCCGCCGCCTCCGCGGGGGACCCGGGCTGGACGGCGCCGATCACCGCGCCTTCCTGCGCGGCGACGCCGAGCTTCTTCGCGAGGGCGGGCGTGAGATCCGCCATGTCGATCCCCAGGCGCCCGCGCCGCACTTCCCCGAAGCGCGCGATCTGGGCCATGACCGCGCGCGCCATGCCGGACGGCACGGCGAACCCGATGCCGATGTTGCCTCCCGCGGGCGCCAGGATCGCCGAGTTGATGCCGACCAGCTCGCCGCGCAGGTTGACGAGCGCGCCGCCCGAGTTGCCGGGGTTGATCGAGGCGTCGGTCTGGATGAAGTCCTCGTAGCCCTCGGGGGTGAGGCCGCTGCGCCCGAGCGCACTGACGATGCCGGAGGTGACGGTCTGCCCGATGCCGAACGGGTTGCCGATCGCGATCACGTAGTCGCCGACCTGCAGCGCGTCGGAGTCGCCGAACCGGATCGCCGTAAGGTTCTTCGCGTCGATCTGGAGCACCGCGATATCGGTTCCGGGGTCGGCGCCGACGAGCTTCGCCGGGAACTGGCGGCGGTCCTTGAGCGTCACGATGACCTGCTCGGCGTTGCGGATCACGTGGTGGTTGGTGATGACGTAGCCGCGCGCGGCGTCCACGATCACGCCCGAGCCGGCGGCCTGCTCCTGGCGCTGGGGCTTGTCGGGCAGATTGAAGAAACGCCGGAAGAACGGGTCGCGGAAGAGGGGGTTGTCCTCGAGCGGCGAGCGGGTGACGACCGAGACATTCACCACCGCCGGCGTGACCTCGTTCACCAGCGGCGCCAGCGACGGCAGTCCCCTCGCGTCCGGCGCCGGCTGCGCGCTGCCCGCCGGCGCGGCGAGCAGCGCCAGGGCGAAGGCGAGAAAAACCGGGAATCCAGGCTCACGAAACACGGCTGCGAGTATAAACCTGCCGCTCATCAGCCATCACTTCAGGATCTGGAACAGGTTGTTGAAATCATCCGTCCACACCCCGAGCCCGCGTATGCCCTCGATCTCGCTCGTGAATTTGGCGATCCCGGGCCGCTCCAGCAGGAACTTGCCGCGGGAAACCAGCACCCAGTCGGTCCGCGACAGCTCGCTGTCTTCCGCGTCGTCGGAGATCAGGGCCACGTGCAGCCCCTGCTCTTCGGCGATGCGCTGCACCACCGGGGCGAGGCGCAGGAAGCGGTTGGTGACGTGGAACGCGATGATGCCGTCGGGCTTCACGTGGCGCAGGTAGACGCCCATGGCTTCGCGCGTGATAAGGTGCACGGGAATGGAATCGCTCGAAAACGCGTCCACCACCAGCACGTCGTAATTCTGCGGCGGCTCGCGCTCCATCGTCAGGCGCGCGTCGCCCAGCACGGTCTCGATCGTGGCGGCGCTGTCGCGCAGGAAGCTGAACCCGATGCGCGCGATTTCGATGACCTGCGGATTGATTTCGTAGAAGCGGTAGACGTCGCCCTTGCGGCCGTATGCGGCCAGCGTGCCGGCGCCGAGCCCCACGACGCCGACGCGCGCCGGGGCCGGGCCGAGCGCCTTCAGGGCATAGGCGATGCCCGAGGTCGCGCCGTAGTAGGTGGTCGGCTCGTTGCTCCGCTCCAGCGCGACATACTGCTCGCCGTGCATGATCGCGCCGTGCACCAGGCGCCGCACCGAGTGCTCTCCGGATGCGACGTCCTTCACGCGCAGCGAGCCGTAGAAATTTCGCTCCATGACGATTGCGTCGCGCTTGAGGTCTGCGAAGTATTGCTGGACGTGAAAACCGCTGAAGCCGGCTGCGACCAGCGCCAGCATCGGCACCGCGGAGTGCATGAGGCGCGTCACGTACGCGGCGACCATCAGCGTGATGACGAGCCCGATGCCGAACTCGTAGTAGGCATTGAAGAGCTTGACGGCGACCATGCCCACCGCGACCCCGCCCAGCGCCCCGCCCAGTGACACCATGAGGTAGAAGCGGGTGAGAAAACGCGGCGCGGGCTTGCCTGCCGCGAGCTCGCCGTGAAAGAACATGCACATGACGAACAGCCCCGCCAGGTTGAGCGGGACCGCTTCCTTGATATCCATCAGTCCGCGCTCCGCGTGCAAAGCGTAAGCCATGGCGCTGACGATCACGAGCAGGGGCCCCAGGAACACGAGGCGCTGGTACCAGCCGCGGCCCTCGAAGCAGAGGATGAAGGTGAGGAGGTAAAGGGTGAGCGGCAGGATCCACAGGAACGGCACCGAGGCCACGTCGTGGGTGATGTGGTTGGTGACGGCGAGCAGCATGAAGGCGCCCATCGCCGAGAACAGCAGCCACGCCGCGTAGTCGCGCGGCCCGGGCGCGGGTCCCTCGTTCGCGGCCGCCGGAGAAATAGGGGACAGACCACCATTTTGGTCCTCAACTGCATCGGTTTCTATCCCCGAAATAGTGGTCTGTCCCCTATTTCTGACCGGCGCAGGCGCCTTCGCGCTGTACACGGCCGAGGCCGCGCACAGCACGGTGAACGCGACGTACGCCACGCTCCAGCCCCAGGACTGCACCTGGGTGGTGACCCAGAACTCGAACGCGAACGGGTAGGACAGGAGCGCGAGCAGCGAGCCGAAGTTGGACAGGGCGAACAGGCGGTAGACCGTGCCGGCGGGAAAGGTGCGCGCGAACCACGCTTGCACCAGCGGCCCGGTGGTCGAGAGCAGGAAATAGGGCAGCCCGATCGTCACCGCCAGCAGCCCGAGTATGCGCCAGGTGGGATCTTCGTCTCCGGCGGGCTTCCAGCCGGCGTCGGGGATGATGGGAAGGGCGGCGAGGCTCGCCGCGAGCAGCACGACGTGCAGCGCGACCTGCCTGCGCGCGGAGAGCTTGCGCGTGGTCCAGTCCGAGTACGCGTAGCCGGCCAGCAGCAGGAACTGGAAGAACACGAGGCAGGTGGTCCACACCGCGGCGGATCCCCCGAACCATGGCAGGATCTGCTTGGCGATGATCGGCTGGACCAGGAACAGCAGGAACGCGCTCGTGAAGATCGTGAGTGCGTAGAGGAGCATCCGTCGGGCGCGCGCGAAAAGCGCGTATTATACGGCGCGCACAGCGCGCGGTGATGGGTGATGAGTGATGGGTGATGGGAGCGTTTCACACGCTAAAACGTTGCTGTACCTGTTTTCATTGACAGCGCTGCTGTCATGGGCCGGCGACGCGCGCGCCGTGTGCCCGAGCCACGAGCGGGTCAATACCATCCTGCGGTTCCAGGAGGCGAAAGAGCCGGTGCGCGGACTGCGCGGGGACCTCACCATGCAGCACGCCGAATGCGGTCGCCGGCGCCTGGTCGAGAAGCAGGAGTCCTTCGAGAATCGCATCGTCGGCTACAAGGCGGGGCTCACGAATCGACAGGTGCAGGCGCGCTTCGGCGTCTCGAGCCCGGTGCGCGGCGTGCTGCTCGAAAAGATGCTGCTGGGGGACGGGGCCGAGGTGCCGGCGGTTTTCGGCGCGCGGCCGATGCTGGAGGCCGACCTGCTGGTGGTCGTGAAGGACGCCGCCATCCACCGGGCGCAGACGCATCTCGAGGTGCTGCGCGCGCTTTCCCTCGTGATCCCGTTCATCGAGCTGCCGGACCTCCTGGTCGCGGAAGGCGAGAAGCTGACCGCGCCGCTCATCGTGTCGCTCAACGTCGGCGCGCGGCTCGGCGTGGTGGGGAAGGGCGTCCCGGTCAAGGCGACGCCGGAATTCGCCGAGGCGCTCGCGGCCATGCGCGTGGTGGTGAACGACCAGCGCGGCAAGGAAATGGCGAGCGGCAAGGGGGCGGCCATCCTTGACCATCCGCTCAACGCGGTGCTGTGGCTCGCGCGGGACCTCGAGAAGTCGAAGATCCGCCTCAAGCCCGGCGACATGCTGAGCCTTGGCACTTTTACAGAGCCGCTAACGCCGCGCCCCGGGCTCGGGGTGACCGTGCGCTACGAGGGGTTGCCGGGAAACCCTGCGGTTTCCGTCCGCTTCAAATAGTGACGAGGGACGAGAAACAAGGATGACAGCCAGCTCGCCTCGGGGGTTAAATTAGACGGCATTTTTGATGGAGGGACGCATGAATACGAAACGATGGTTGCTGGCGAGCGTGGCGGTATTCGTGGTGATGCTGGTGCTGGAGTTCGTCATCCACGGCGTGCTCCTGCAGGGCATCTACCAGCAGACGGCCTCGGTATGGCGCACGCAGGCGGATATGCAGCGCCTGATGTGGATTTTCTGGGTGGGCTACCTGATGTTCGCGCCGTTCTTCGCGTTGATCTACGCGAAGGGCTACGAGAAGGGCAAGCCCGGCCTGGGGCAGGGGTTTCGATTCGGACTGTACATGGGCGCCATGCTGTCCGTGGCGCACAGCTACGGGTGGTACGTGATCCTGCCGATCCCGCTCGTGCTCGCGTGTTACTGGTTCGCGGCGATCCTCGTGGAGTTCATCGCGGCGGGCATCGCGGCGGGTCTCGTGTACCACGAGTGATCACGACTGAGGCTCGCTCAGAGCCGGGAGGCCCGTGGAACACTTCTTGCAGCACCTCGCTGGCAAGCGGACCGACCCGAAAGGGGGCGTGACATATGACACCGAATAGCGAGCGGGATGTGAACGATTTCCGCCCGGCGCTTCGGACTATTCGGTGCCGATGTGCGCGCCGGCGGGCTCGGTCTCGATCTAGACTCCCCGTGAGAGCGGGAGTGCGCGAGGGCGTTCCCGATCTCCCGGGTCTACCGCTCAGCGGTAGACCAGCACCGGTATCTTGCAGCTGGTGATGACCCGCGCGGTCTCGCTGCCCACCAGCTCGCCGGTGACGCCTTTCCTGCCGTGGGAGGCCATGACGATGAGATCGCAGCCGGTCTGCGTCGCCATCGTGATGATCGCCTGGTGCGGCGAGGCGTGCTTCATCGAGTAGGTTTCGCAGGGCACGCCGAGCGCGCGCGCCTTGTCCGTGATGACCTTGAGGTACTGGTCCGCCTCCTGTTTCGCGACCTCGTCGAGCTTCGGCGCCTTGACCGCCACCGGGGCGTAATCCTCGAACGACTCGGGCTGGCGCTCGATCATCACGTAGAGGCCGGTCACTTTCGCGCCGACGGCCTTGGCAAACTTGAGGCCGTTGTCGGTCGCCACGTCGGAGAGCGCCGAGCCGTCGGTCGGCAGCAGGATGTTCTTGTACATCGGCCCTTCCTCCACAACGGTCGGCCCGGTACGGGACGGGGCAAACAGTATAAGTCAAAGGGGCGGCGCTAGGGCCGCGGAAACCGCAGCAGCAGCGCCTCGAGGCTGCCGTGTGATGCCGGAAGCGTACATCTCGAGGTTATTCGCCCTTGATGCCCGCTTCCTTGATCACCCCCACCCACTTGGCGCGCTCGGCCTTGATGATGGCCGTCAATTGCTGCGGCGTGCTGCCGACCGCCTCGGAGCCATCGGCCGCGATGCGCCCGGCGACTTCCGGCTGCTGAAGCGCCTTGTTGACCTCCTTGTTGAGGAAGTCGACGATCGGGCGCGGCGTGCCGGCCGGCGCGAGCAGGCCGTACCACTGCGTGACCGCAAAGCCGGGCACGCCCGCTTCGGCAACCGTCGGCAGCTCCGGCAGCGCGCGGAGGCGCCGGGGGCCGGAGACCGCCAGTGCCCGCAGGCGCTGGGCCTTGACGTGGGGCAGTGCGCTGAGGATGCCGCCGAACACGAAATGGATGCCGCCGGAGAATACGTCGGGATAGGCGGCCGCAATGCCCTTGTACGGAACGTGAACTGCCTGGATCCCGGCGCGCGTGCGGAACAGCTCGGTCATGAGATGGATCTGGCTGCCCTGGCCGACCGATGCGAAATTGAGCTTGCCGGGGTTCGCCTTCGCGTGGGCGATCAGCTCCCGCACCGACTTCACGGGCAGCGCGTTGCTCGTCATCAACACGTAGGCCTGCGCGCTCAACTGCGTGATCGGGGCGAAATCGCGCAGGAGGTCGTACTGCACCTTGTACAGCAGCGGCCGTATCACCTGGGTCGCGCTGATCATGTTGATCGTGTAGCCATCCGGCGCGGCGCTCCTTCCAAGATCGAGGGCGATCGCACCGCTCGCCCCGGCGCGGTTGTCCACGACGATCGTCTGCCCGAAGTTGTCGGTCAGCTGCTGTCCGACCGCGCGCCCGATCGTGTCCGGGCCGCCCCCGGCCGCGGTGGGTACGATCAGCCGGATCGGCTTGGTCGGAAAGGGTGGCGCGCCCTGCGCCTGGACGCAGAGTGCAAGCGCGGCAAGCAGCGCACCGGGTAGCAGCCGAGATACCGTCATGGTTTCCTCCATCGCCGTATCCATCTATTTACCCGCCGACATCAAACGCGCCAGCTCGGCGGCGTCCTTCAGCTTCTCCAGCCCGAGCACCGCGTCGCGCAGCCTCGCGACCTTCGCCGCCGGCAGCGCCTTGCGCGCGAGCTTCTGGTATTTTTCCACGATCTCGGCGTCGGTGGCGAACTTCTTCTCGCTGCCGCGCGCGGCCTCCACGGTGCGCTTCAGCACGGCGCCGTCGTCGAGATGCGCCTCGACGTGCACCTTGTGGCGGAATTTCGCCCCCAGAGCCGTGATCTCCGGGTCGTGCACGACCTCGACCCTGTCGGCAAGGGCCATGCGCGCGCGGTCCGCCACCTTCTTCTCGGTGAACTGGTCTACGAAGCAGTCGCCGTCGAGCAGCCAGGTCGCGACGCAGTAGGGCAGGTTGAGCTGCGCGGAGGTGAGCCCCTGCGGCACGTACTTCCAGCCGACGTGGTTCACGGTCACCTGCGAGCCGCGCACCACGATTCTCTTCACGTCCTTGCCGCCGAACGGCCGCTCCCGCTGCATGTCGCGGATCGCGTCCAGCGTGGTGTGATTGGTGCCGACGCAGGCGTAGAACTTGAGCGCGACGCCCATCGTCTGCCACGTTGATCCCAGGCCGGCGGTCAGCTCCCGCAGGTTGAAGTGGTCCTTCGACTGCGAGAGCGTGGTGCAGAACCCGCCGTACTCGCTCTCCAGCACGTTGACGATCCCGGTGAAGCCGGCGGCCGCGAGCAGCGCGCCGTAGAGCCCGCTTTGGGACGATCGGCCGGCGTGCATGCGCTTCACCATCGCGCCGAACTGCGCCGCCATCAGCCCCGCCGCCTGCGTGCCGGCGATGCCGAGCGCGTGCACGGTCTTCCCGGCGTCGAGCTTCAACCCGCGAGCGGCGCCGGCGGCCGCGGAGAACACGCCCAGCGTCGCGCCGGAATGCCAGCCCGACGCGATGTGCTCGGGACCCATGCACAGGCCGACCCGCGGGCCGATTTCGTAGCCCGCCACCGCCGCGGTCAGGAACTCCCTGCCGCTCATGCCTTTCCCGCGCTCGGCGATGGGGATCAGCGCCGGCAGCACCACCGCGCCGACGTGGAGCACGCCCGCGCGGTGCACGTCGTCGAGCTCGAAGCCCTGCACGGCGGTGCCGTTCGCGAGCGCGGCGTGCGGCGCGGAAAGCTTCCGCCGGGTGCCCCAGACGGCGCACTCGCGCGTCGCGTCCACTTTCGCCAGCAAATCCTGGAGGATCCGGCACCACTCGAGATCCGCGCCGTAGAGCGCGCAGCCGAAGGAATCCAGCATCAGCAGCTTGATACGATGCCGGACCTCGTCCGGGATCGCCTCGTACTGGAGTCCCGCGACGAATTCCGCCATGCCGCGGGTGTAGGGGTTATCGGTGCTCGCTTCGTGGCTCATTCAATTTCCGTTATTCGTGGGTCGTGATTCGTGAGTCGAGAAAAATGCTTTGTTTCTCTCGGCGCCCCGGCGGTTCAGTTCTTCGCCGCCCTGGCGGCGCTGGCGCCGGCCATGCGGCCGAAGACGGCGCCGGAGACCAGTCCCGTGCCGCTCGGGTAGTTGAAGTAGAACAGCCCGCCGACCATCTCGCCCGCGGTGTAGAGGCCGGGGATGGGATGGAAGTGGACGTCTAGCACCTGGCCGGTGTCCTTGTCGATGCGCAGCCCCCCGAAGGTGAAGGTGATGCCGCAGGTCGTGGCGTAAGCGTCGAACGGCGGGGTGTCGAGCGGCTGCGCCCAGTTCGACTTGGCCGGCGAGAGGCCGACGGTGCACTTGCCGTCCTTGATCGTGTGGTCGAACGGCACGTCCTTGCGCACCGCCGCGTTGAACTCGCGAACGGTCTGCAGGAACTGCCCGGCGTTGACGCCTTCCAGCCTGGGCGCGAGGGCTTCCAGCGAATCTGCCGTGACCTTGGTCACGAACTTGATGCGGTACTCGGAACGCAGGAGCCGGGTCACCTTGGCATCGAACACCTGCCAGGCGAACTGCCCCGGCTGCCGGAGCACCTCGCCGCCGTACTTGGCGTAGGTGAAGGAATGAAAATCCGCGCCCTCGTCCACGAAACGCCTGCCGTCGGCGTTGACGAGGAGCCCGAAGATGTAGCTGTGCTTCTGGAACTGGTCGCCGACGTTCACGTCACCGAACTCCGGCGCGTAGCGGTCCCAGCCGGTGGCGTGGCAGCCCGACCAGTTGCCATAGGACGCGGCGCCGATATCGAGCGCCATCCTGAGGCCGTCGCCGACGTTGAAGCGGCTGCCGCGCACCTTCGCGAGTTCCCACCCGGGCCCGAGGTAGCGCGTGCGCCATTCCGGGTTGGCCTCGAAGCCGCCGCTCGCGAGGACCACCGATTTCGCCGTGAACTCCGTGACCTTGCCCATGTGCCGGGCGCGCACGCCGGACACGCGCTCGCCGTCGTAGAGGAGCGCGGTGACGCGCGCCTCGTACCGGACCTCGATGCCGGCTTTCTTCGCCGCCGCGTCCAGATTCTGCACCAGGCCCGCGCCGCCGCCGGAGGCTTCGATCGGCATGCGTCCGAAAAACACGCGCTTGCCGTTGACCAGCCCGGACTGCCGGCCGAAGTTGAGATTGAAACGCACGCCTTTCGTGCGCAACCATGCGAGCGTGTCGAGGCTGCGATCGACGAGCAGCTCCGACAGGTCCGGGTCCGTGCGGTAGCTCGTCAGCCGGTAAAGGTCGTCGAGATACTCCTCGCGCGTGTTGGTGCCGAAGTCGCTCCCGGCGACCTCCTCGTCGGTGATGTCGGTCAGGCGCTTGAGGTCGTCCACCGTCGCATAGGCGAAACGCATCACGCCGCCCGCGAAGCGGCTGTTGCCGCCGGACTCGTCCTCCGACGCGGCCTCGAGCATCGCAACGCTCACGCCCTGCTCGCGCGCGGACAGCGCCGCGCACAGCGCCGCGTTGCCCTTGCCCACGACGACTACGTCGGTTTCGCGCTTCTGCATGCTGTCGTTCCGGTAACGGGCCCGAATCTTAACCCGGATTCGCGCGCGATCACTCTTCGTCGTCGAGCGGCTTCAGCAGGGTGACGCGCCTGCCGATGCGGATGCCGTAGGCGCGCGCGCCGGCGAGTATGGCCTGGCGGTTCGCGGCCGGCAGGGCTTCCGGCGGATGGACGCCGGGCAGGTCGCGCGGGAAGTGCTTCACGAACAGCGCCGCCATGTGCGCCGTTGCCCAGGCAATGGGCGAGGTGTACACCTCGCGGCGGCGGATCTGGTGGAGGGTGGGGAAGGCGGCGTCCCAGCGCACCATCGCGTGCCGTTCGCCCTTGCGGCCGTGCACGATCACGGCGGCGGCAAAGCGCGCGTGGTACAGCACTCCCCGGGCGACCAGCTTCGCCACCTGGCGCGGGGTCGGCGTTTGCGGGAAGCGGTGCGCGGCTGGACCGTGGGAGCGCCTGAGCCTGCCTTGCCGGTACAAGCGGCGCAGGCGCTCGAAGTCGTTGCCCCCGATCTTGACGTCCATTTCGCGCATTCGCATCATGCGCGGCAGCGTGACGACCTCGTCCTGCGCGGACAGCATCACGCCGACCGGGCCGATGGGGCGGGGAAAGCGGAACACCTCGCGCTCCCCGAACCGCTTGCCGAAGCGGAAGCGGCCGTGGCGGTAGACGGGCGGCCGCGACACCGCTTCGTCGAAGGCCGCGTCGGAGGACCACTGGGACACCGGCTCGTCGCTGCCGGTGCTCTCGAAGAGCCGTACGTGGACCACGTCGAGCCTGTCGAGCAGGTCCGCGCTGCGCGCGACAAGCAGGTTGGTGAGCCCCGGGGCCACGCCGGCGTTGATCACGGCGGCGCGGCGCTTCGCGAGGAAGGCCTTGTTGAAGCGGAGCTGCTCGGCCTGGAACGGCTTGTCGGTCTGGTGCGAAGCCAAGTCGAGATAGTGGGCGCGCAGGCGCAGCGCGGCGCGCAGGATGATCTTGTTCAGGAACGCCGGGCTGGCATTGACGATCAGGTGGCTGCCCCGCGCCGCCTTCACGATGCTCCACAGGTTGCGAGCGTTCACCGCCAGGATCGGGATCGTGGATTTCCGGCCGAGGAAGCGGCGCGCGCGGACCGGGTCCCGGTCGCCGCACCTGACCTGGTGGCCCTGGCGCACGAGGAGCCGCGCGATCAGCGAGCCGGTGGCCCCGACGCCGAGGACGAAGATCCGCATCCTATTTTGCGTCCGTAACGGGGGGTGGCAGTGCCTCCAGCTTGGCGGCGACCGCGCGGCATGCCGCAATCAAGTCGGCCACGAGGCGATCATCGACGTTCAGGTCGCCTTCGTATTCGCCAAGATTCCGGATGTCGTGACCCTTGGCCAGTACCCGCCAGATTTCTGGACCTAATTCCAGAGTATTCGGAAGCACCTGAAAGACGATGTAACGATTTGCCGCCCGATAACCGTGCCAACGCAGCGCCGCAAGGCACAAGGCATGCGCGGAGTTGTAAGCCAGGTCAAAACGGCTCTCCAAAGAATTCTCGGATCTTGAGGCATCTTTGAGCCGCGCCAGGCCGGACCGCTTCAAGCCGGCGAACTCCTTCGCATCCGGCGGCTCTTTTCGCAAAGGCTTGCCGGGGCCGCTCAGGTTGTCAAGCGCCGAGGGCATTTTCGTTTCCTAGCAGCCAGATCTTGGGTTGCGCCAGGACGCGCGTGACGAAGGAGTTGCCCTGCCTGATGCGCCTGTTGAATTCCTGCCGCGAGTAAACCGTGGGATTCACCCGGCGGCCGAGCCTTGCAGCGCCTTCTTCGAGCACCGCAAACACCTCGCCGTAGGTCAGGCTGTCGCTCAGCACCATGAGATCGATATCACTCGAGGCCGTATCTTCCTTCTTCGCCACGGAGCCGTAAACGAACGCCGCGCCAATCCGATCTGCCAGCGGCGCGAGAGCCACGCGCAGCACGTCGGCAATACCCGAGGTTTTTACCACCAACCCGCGCAAATCCTCGAAAACCGGCGATGCCTCGTTGGCCTGATAGTGTTTCTGCTTGCCGACCCGTTTGACGGTGACCAATCCGGATGAGGCAAGGCGGGTCAGCTCCCGCTGCACGGCTCCCGTACCGGTACCGGCAAGGGCGATCACCTCGTTGGCGAAAAAGCTGCGCCCCGGGTTGCCGAACAGCACCCCCAGGACCCGCTGCTGCGCCTTGGTGAACAGCGTGTTAGCCACGCCACCCGGCTGGGGACGCTCCTTGGGGGGCTTAATCTTTATTCCCATTTTGGGAATGATAAACCCCAATTTGGGAATGTTCAAGCTATGGCTTTTTCAAAATAGACGATCCGAGGCCGGACCCGGTGATGCGGCTACTTATATGTGTTCAGGTTGCCGCCGAAAGCGGCGCAGCGCCACCAGGACCAGCAGGTAGATCAGCGCGGGCAGGCAGGTGAAGATCAGGATCAGCGGAAAGATGTTGCTGCCGGCGAAGAAGGCGAAGATCGCATGGCCGAGGATGAGCAGCATCGGCACGGCCGGGACCGCCGCCGCGATGCGCCAGCCGCCGCGCCAGCGCCACAGCACCACAACCTGCACGATGAAATAGAGCGGGATGCTCCACCCGGCGGCCATGAACAGGACCGGCTCCCACCACGGAATCGGGCGGTTCGCGTACGCCTGCGCTTCTTCCCGGTGGCGGCGGTCCCGCTCGGCCTGCAGCCGCGCGACCCACGCCGCCTTCTGGCGCCGCGCCGCCGGCTGCTGCCCGGTCCACGTGAGGCTGACTTTGACATCCGCCTGCGCGACGGGCACGTGCGCCTGTTCGTCTTCCGCCCACACCGTGATGTGGTCCACGCGCGCCGGCTTGGTGAAGGCAAACCAGAACAGCGCCTCGCCCGTTCCCGGGTCGTAGCGCGGCGACCCGCTGGTCATCGAGGTCACGCGCTGGCCCGCGGAATAGGCTTCGCCCCGCACGCGTATCGGCCGGTCGGTTTCGTAGGCGATGCGCAGGCTGTATTCCTCCCAGTGGCCCAGCGTCGCCGGCGATCCCGGATCGCCCTCGATCACCCGCACGCTCACCTCCGCGCACGCCAGCGCGGAGACGAACAGGAGGAGGAAGAGAACGAACCGCAGCGTAGGAGAGATAAACGGGGACAGCAAGTGTCTTGGCGGCAAATTTTGAACCTACGCGGCAGCCTGCTTGCGCGTTTCACCCGCGATGATCGCCGTCAACTCGCGCGCGTCCTTGAGGTTCTCGAATCCCTGGATCGCGGAATAGAGCGGGCCGACGCGCTCGGCCGGCAGCGCGCGGGCGGCGCAATTGTCGAATTTTTCCTTCAGCAGCGAGGCGGGGAGGGGATTGTCCGAAGTGCGGCCGAAGGGCTGGTCCACCTTGGCCGACAGGATCTTGCCGCCTTTCAGCGATACTTTCACTTCCGCGCCGAAGTGGTTGTCCTCGGGGAACTGCGCGGCGGTATAGGGCGCCGCGTGCACGCGCGGCAACAGCTTTTTCACCGCCGCGTCTTCGTACGCCTTGCCGTCGAAATGCTCGATCGTGATCTTGCGGTCGAGGAGCGCGCGCGTCATGCAGTACTGCACGCTGAACTTGGCGTCGAGGTCGCTCTTCGGGTCGGGGCGGTTGGTGTGCTCGAGCCGGCGCGTGTGGGTCCACACGTCCACGCGCTCGATGTCGTCCACGGACGGCTTGTGCTCGCGCACCAGGCCGAGCATCGCGTCCAGCGCGGAGTGCGTGCTGCCGCAGCATGGGTACTGCTTGATCGCGATGCCGGGTTTCACGATGTCCCACGGCTGTCCCCAGGTCGGCAGCACCTTCGCGGCGTCGTAGTTGCCCTCGCCGTTGAAGACGTTGAAGAAGCCCTGCTTGTGCCCGAAGGCGTTGGCGTTCGCGGTGAAGCCGTCGCGGGCGAGCAGCGCGGCGAACAGGCCGTTGCGGGTGCAGTGGCCGATGTGCAGCGGCTTGGTCATGGTGCCGAAGTTGGCCTTGATGCCGGACGCGAGCGAGGCGGCGATGGCGAGCGCGGTGGCGGTCCTGTCATCCGGCAGCTTGAGCAGCTTCGCGCAGGCGGCGGCCGCGCCGAAAACACCGAGCGTCGCGGTCGGATGCCAGCCGTGCGTGTAGTGATAGAAATGGACGCCCAGCGCGACCTTGCACTCGGTCTCGAAGCCGGCGACGTAGGCGGCGACGAAGTCGCGCCCGCTCGCGCCGACGTCGTCCGCGAGGGCGAAGAGCGCCGGCAGGATCGGCGCCGAGGGGTGCCCGCCGAGGGTGTTGTTGCAGTCGTCGAAGTCGAGGGCGTGCGAGGCGGTGCCGTTCACCAGCGCCGCGTCGAGCGGTGCCGTCCTGCGGCTGCCGCCGAAAACCAGGCTCGGGCCCGGGCCCTGCGACGCGATGCCTTCCACGATGCGCGCCGTGTCCTCGCGCGAACCGGCGAGCGTGACGCCGACGGTGTCGAGCAGGCCGACCTTCGCCCAATGAATGGCCTCCGGCGGCAAGTCGTTGAAGGTCAGCGCGTTGATGCGTTTGGCGAGATCGAGGGCGAGAGTCATATATGAGAACCGTGGATCGTGGATCGTGGGTCGTGGCTCGAATCGCATTCAGCGGTTGTCACCCATCAGCTATCACGCTTCAGGGAATCTCGATATCCATCAACGGCGCGTATTGCTGACCGCCATGTCCGTCGGCGTCAAGCAGGTCGCCCTGGGCGAACGGACGGGGAATCGACGCCTTGATCGCCAGGGCATTGTCGCAGAAAAAGAACTTCACGTCGCCCGGCGGCAGGCGGTAACGCTGCGCGATGACTTCACGGGTGAGCGCGCCCGACGCCTTGACGCGCTCGTAGGTCGCCGCATCGTCGAACATGACGTCGAACGTCAGCTCGAACGGACCGGCGTTCTTGCTGCGGATCAGCCGCGCCAGCTCGGCCAGCCTGCTCATGCCGCCGCCTTGCGGACGCTGCGGCCGTCCACCGCGAGCAGCTCCATCGGGAACATCTCGTACGGATCGTCGGGCTCGACCACATGGTTGACGTTGAAGCGATACACGGCGCCGCGATCGAGGTGCGCCGGATTGTAGGGGCAGGCGAGCGCGGTGATGAGCCCGCTCCATTCGGGGATCGGCAGGTGCAGCGCCTGGTGGCGCACGATGCCCGCGATCGAGCTGGCGATGTCCTGCGCCGGCGCGGTCGCCTCGATCAGCAGCGCCAGCTCGTGCGAGCGGATCTCCGTCACCGGCTCGAGCGGGCCCATGGTGCCGTTCTTGCCGTAGATACGGATGTTGAGGTGGTATTGCTCGCGCCGCAGCGCGTCGCCGTAGACTTGCGCCACCCGCGCATGGATGCGCTCGGCGAGCCGGCCGGTCCAGTCGTCGATCTGGCGAATGATGAAGGGATCGCGCACCGAGCCGATCACGACGCTCTGGTAACCGACTTTTTCCGCGCCCTCGAGCTTGACCGTGTAGCGCGGCGCGGGGATGAAGGTGCTGTCGGAAACGCGGACCGCCCGGTCACCGGCGGGTTCATACCGGGAGTGCGTGAGATCCAGCGTCCCCGAGCATTCCACCAGCCGGTACGGGTCGGCGTTCTCGTAGAGGCTGTGCGCGGCGATGCTCTGCGGCGTGCAGCGGAGTCCCGCGTCCGGCGCCTCGACCAGGAAGTGGTCCTCGCGCAGGAACGCCATCATGCAGTCGGGCGTCTTGCGGTTCACTACCGCCGCGGCGCCGCATTCGAGGATCTTCGCGGCGTGCCACGCGAGCCCCGCGGGCAAGCCGTGCTTGACCGGCAGGCCGGCGAAGATCGCGGTGTCGCTCGAGCGCCCGGCCAGCACCACGTCCGCGCCCGCGTCGAGCGCGCGCACGAAAGGCTCCGCGCCCATCATGCCGACGAAGCGCTCGCCGCGGGCGATCGTCTCTTCATCGAATGCCGGTGCCGGGTCGAGCGGCTTGATCCGGCCCTCGCGCAGCCGGCGCTTCAGGTACGCCTTGTCCTGCTCGGCGTGGATCAGCGCAAGCCGGAACGCAAGCTGTTCCTCGGCCGCGATCTCCCTCACGATGTCGAAGGTCCAGGCAAGGTGCGCGTCGGCGCCGGCGGTGCCGGCGGAACCGACGAGCAGCGGGACCTCGAGACGGCGCGCGCCGGCGAGCATCAACCGCAGGTCGCGTTTCACCGCCGCGCGCGGGAACGCCGGCACGCCGGATCCGAGATGGCTCGGTCCGGGGTCGGTGGAACCGGCGTCGCAGCCGATGAAGTGCGGCTTGCGCGCGAGCGCGGATTCGAACGACGTTTCGAGGAATCCCGAGCCGAGCACCCCGGTCGGCGCGAGCACTCTCATCTCGTTCATGCCATCAGCTCCTTGACCCGTTGCGCCACCATCCCCGTTCAGGCGAAGTATAATCAAACCGGACCACAGGCGACCCGGAGGGGAGAAGATGAACATCAAGGGATTGGCACAGGCATTCTTTCTCGCCCTGCTCTGCGGAGCGGCGGCCGGCACGCAGGCGGCCGCGTTTCCCGACCGCAACGTCCTGATGGTGGTGGCGGGGAACCCGGGGGGCGGTCTCGATCTGACCGGTCGCGCGCTGGAGCAGACGATGCTGGAAACCCGGCTGCTTCCGACGGGCTTCGTGCTCAAGCACATGGGCGGAGCGGGCGGCAACCTGGCGAAAACGTACGTGCACCAGCGCAGCGGCGACGCCTACACGCTCTACGTCGAGTCGAACCGGGTCTACGTCAACAAGCTCGTCGGCACCACCACGCTCGATCACCATGACCTGACGCCGATCGCGCGGTTGATCACGGAATACCTGGTCTGGGTGGTGCGCGCCGACTCGCCGTTCAAGTCCGCGAAGGACATTCTCGACAAGCTCAAGGGCGACCCCGGTTCCGTCGTGTTCGGGGTGGGCACGGTGCCCAGCAACGACCAGATGAACGTCCTGCGCCCGGCGCTCGCCTACGGCATCAATCCGAAGCAGATCAAGATCGTGCCGTTCAAGAGCGGCGGCGACCTCATGATCCAGATGCTCGGCGGCCACGTGCCGGTGATCTCCACCGGGCTGTCCGAGGCGATCGAGCAGGTGAAGGCGGGACGGGCGCGGGTGCTGGTGGTCTCCTCGCCGAAGCCGCTCGAGGGGGATCTCGCCCGCGTGCCGACCTGGCGCTCGATGGGGATCGGCGTCGAGATCCTGCACTGGCGCGGCCTCTTCGCCCCGCCCGGGGTTCCGGCGGGCACCGTGAAGTACTGGGACCAGACGCTGTCGAAGACCGTGCAGACCGCCTCGTGGAAGAAGGCGCTGGACAGGCATGGCTGGTTCAACGCCTACGCGGGCTCCGCCCAGTTCCGCAAGGACCTGGATCTGGAAATCAAGATCTATGCCGAGATTCTGACGCAGCTCGGCATGGCCAGGGGGGCCGCGAAGAAGTAAGCCCGGCGCAGCCGCCATGGTGCTGCTCTACGACCCGACCGCGCCGCGGCGCGCCGACCCAGGCGGGAAGGGCGAGAAGCTCGATTCTCTCGCGGGGAAAGTCATCGGCTTCATCGACAATGCGAAGCCGAACTTCAATCACCTGGTGGACGATCTCGCCCGGCTTCTCGTCGCGAAATACGGCGTGAAGAGCGTCATCAAGCGCCGGAAGCGTTCGGCCTCCGTTCCCGCGCCCGAGGAGATCATCGAAGAGCTCGCCGGTGAATGCGACGTGGTGATCGCCGGCTCGGGTGATTGAGGCTCCTGCGCGTCGTGGAGTGTCCACGACAGTGTAGAAATCGCGAAGCACGGGCGCGCCGCGGTCACGATCTGCTCCACCGCGTTCACGACGCTCGGCCGCGCGCAGGCGCAGGCCCTCGGCAATCCTGAGCTGCCGATCGTCGTGATCCCCCACCCATTCGGGCTGCGCAGCCGCGCCGAAGTACGCGACATGGCGCAGCAGTGCGCTGCGGACATCGCGAAGCTGGTTGCCAGGGGAAATTCATGAGCGTCGCCGGGCATCACCGGGGAACGGGCGAGGAGCGCGCCGCCCGGTTCGAAGCGCCCGACGACATCGAGGCGATCAACCGGCTCTACCACGAGCGCCGCTGGAGCGACGGGCTGCCGGTGGTGCCGCCGACCGTCGAGCGCGTCGAGCGGATGCTCGCGCAGACGCGCCGGCCGCCGGCTGATATCGTGGCGCGCGTCGCGCCGGGTTTCGGAGCCGCGACGGTCGAGCGCATCGCCATCAACGCCGTGCTGGCCGGATGCGATCCCGGGTATCTGCCGGCCGTCATCGCCGCGGTGGAGGCCGTGACGGTGCCCGAGTTCAACCTGCAGGGCATCCAGGCCACCACCAACCCCGTCGCGGTCTGGGTCGTCGTCAACGGGCCCGCCGCGCGGCGCCTGGGCGTCAACGGCACGTTCAATTGCCTGGGGCAGGGGACGCAGGCGAACGCGGCCATCGGGCGGGCGCTGCGCCTCGTGCTGCAGAACTGCGGCGGCGCGCTGCCGGGCGAGATGGACCGCGCGACGCACGGCCAGCCGGGCAAGTACACCTTCTGCTGCGCCGAGAACGAGGACGCCAGCCCGTGGGAGCCGCTGCACGTGGAGCGCGGTTACCGGCGCGAGGCCGGCACGGTCACGGTGGTGGGCGCCGAAGGCACCATGAACATGAACACCCACACCAAGAACGCGAACGAATTGCTGCGGGCGATCGCCGAGACGATGCAGCATCCGCCCAGCAACGAGTACACCCACGGCGGCGAGCCCTGGCTGGTCCTTTCACCCGAGCACGCGGAGATCCTCAAGGCGGCCGGTCTGGGCAAGGCCGAGGTCAAGCGCCGCCTGTGGGAAGGTTCCAGGATGCCGGCGCGGCGGATGACCGACAAGGACCTGCTGCGGGTGCACGACTCGCGCGGCAAGGAGCTGGGGCAAATCGGGCCCGACACGATGCTGCCGGTATCCCCGCGGCCCGAGGACATCTGGATCGTGGTCGCCGGCGGTCCGGGGACGCATTCGGTCTATGTCCCGTGCTTCGGGAATTCGCGCGCCGTCACGCGCGAGATTGCGGATTAGTGGCGGAAGAGAGTGGGAGCCGAACCCAGCCAGGACCGCCAGTGCCCTTATGGGAGAAGCCGGGTCCGGATGCCGTAGCGTTCGTAAATCGGCAGCGCGCGCCGGTCGCAAGTGAAGAGTTCAGCGTTGCAGCCCGCCGCCGTCGCGGCCACCAGTGCATCGTACGCCGCGCCACCGGTCACCCCGTGGTCGGGCAATCCCAGAATAAAAGCTTTGTAGGCCTGTTCGCTCAATCTCAGGAACGGTTGAGGAAACCGTGCCGTCAAGAAACCACGAACCACCCCGCTGGAAGTCCGGTGAGGAGGAGGCAGCCGGGTCAGCACGGAATAAGTCTCGAGTGCGCAGTGCTCGATCAGGCGCAACCCGCCGTCAAGCGCGCGCCGTGCAGCCTCGTGACTCTCGTGCCATGACGCAAACGCAGCGATCACCAGGCTGGTGTCCGCCGCCTTCAACGTCGAACACGCTCCAGCGTGTCGCGGACCTGTTGGGCGGTGAGGGCGGGTAACTCTGCATCCGGAACCGCAACCACCCCTTTCCCCTGCTTCTTCAATTGCATCGGGGTAGGTGCGATCTCGATTTCGAGGCGTCCGTCGCCCGCCCGAATTTCCAGCGGCTGGCCGGGTTTCAGGCCCATAGCCAGTCGCAGTGGCTTGGGCACGACGATCCGGCCGGTGGCATCAATAGTGACTTTCATGGCATAAATATTGCCATAAAAATGGCATTATTGCAACCATCGTTTGATGGCGGAAGAGAGTGGGAGTCGAACCCACAAAGGACCGCCAGCGGCCCCAACCGGGTTTGAAGTCCGGCCGCCCCACCGGGGACGATTCCCTTCCTCAAGACAAAAAATAGACAGGATTTACAAGATTAACAAGATTAAACACAAACCCAACTCGATGGAGTGTCTTGGTCTTGTCTTTCGATCTAATCCTGTAAATCCTGTTAATCCTGTCTATTTTTTCAATCCAGGCGGTCGCGGACTGAGTCCGCGACGCGCTGCGCCTCGATCACCGCATCGCGCAGCAGCCCGCTGTAGCCGGCGCGCGCGGCGCCGATCGCCCACACGCCCGGCATGGCGGTCTCGAACTCACCGTTGGTGGCGAGGCAGCCACGCCCATCCCGCGCAGCCTCCGGCGGCGCGAATGCCGTGTTGGGCTCGAGCCCCACGTAAGCGAACAGGCCGGCGCTCGCAATCTCCCCGGTGCCCCGGTCGCGCTTCACGCGCACCTTCTCGACCATTTTACCGCCGAGGATCGCCTCGACCGTGGCGTTCCAGATGGTGGAGACGCGGGGCTCGGCGCCGATCCGTTCCACGAAATGCGGGCGTGCCCGAAAGCGGCTCCCGCGGTGGACGATGTGGACCCTGCGGCAGAATTTCGCCAGCACCAGCGCTTCCTGCAGCGCGGAATCGCCGCCGCCGACCACCACCACGTCCTCGTTCTGGAACATCGGGGCGTCGCAGTCGGCGCAGCTCGAAACGCCGCGCCCTTCGAACTCGCTCTCGCCCGGCACGCCCAGCTTCTTCAGCCGGGCGCCGGATGCGATGACGACCTGGCGCGAGCCGTGGACGCCGCCGGCCGAGACCTCGAACGCTCCGCCGGCGGGGCGGATGGCGGTCACCTCCTCCTGGATGCTCGTCACGCCCGCCCTGGCATTGGCTTCTATCAGCTCGGAAGCGAAGTGGGTGCCCGATTCGACTCCGGGATAGCCGTCCAGCTCGTTCACGTTCAGCACCAGCCCGCCGAACAGATTCGACTCGAACGTCGCCACGCTCAATCCCGCGCGGCGCGCGTGGCCGGCGCAGGCAAGGCCGCTCACGCCTTCGCCGATCACGATCAGATCGTAGGTCCGCGGCACGAGCGCGCCCCTATCTCCGGTACGGTGGCAATGACCGCGGCGTGGCGGGTGCCGCCGGTTTCGGGGCCGCCGCCTTCGTCGGGGCGCTCGCGGGTTCGGCGGCGCCCAGGATGGGGACGAAGTCCTTGCGGATCCTGCGCGCGTCGCCGATCCGCTGCGTGATGGCGAGCGTGTCGAGGAACTCCAGGATCTCGATCGCGAGGCTGCGGCCGACGCCGGTCGCATCGCGGTACTGCGCGGCGGTGAACCCGTTCGGGTTGGCGCGCGCGACCGCTTGCGCGGTGGCGGCGAGCGTGGCGAGCGTCGCGCGCGGGTAGAAGCGGCCCGGCGGCACTCTCATCACTTCGCCGCCGCGGGCCTTGCGGTGCAGGAAATCCTTGAGCGTGGTTTCCTTGAGCTTCAACGCGGCGGCGAGCTCCGCCACCGGGGGCGGCGCGAATCCGCCCTGTTGCAGCGCCGGGAGCACGATCTGCCACAGCTTCTGGTCTTCGGGATTGGACGTCGCGTCGTGCCCCGGTTGGCGCACGAGGTTGGCCGCGATCTCGATCCTGCGCTCATCGGCAAGCTCGCGCAGAAGCGCCTGGAACGCAGCCGCGGGCAGAAGCGACGCAAGCTGTTTGCGCAGTGCCGCGGGCTCCACACCCACTGCCTGCGGCTGGGCGCGGTGGAAGTCCCGTACCGCCGCCAGCAGCTGCTCGCGCAGATTGTCGCGCCACTCGCGCGCGACAGCGGTGCGGACGTCCTTGCCGAGAACGGCGACGCCCGCTGCGGCATAGAGGGCGGCGGCGCGTTCCGGCTTGAGATTGAACGTTTGCTCGAAGCGGGCGAGGTCCACGCCTCGGCCCGGGTCCGTCAGCATTTTGGCGAGTGCCGCCTCGGGCGAGCCCTGCTCCAGCGCAGCGAGCCCGGCCAGCCTCGCCTCCGATGCGCGCCGCCCCGCCCGGGCGTGCGGGTCAAGCACGACCCCACCGCCCAGTGTGCGGCGCGCCGACTGGTCGCGCAGAATGAAGCGGTCGCCGTTCAGCGCGCCGACCGGCTTGGCCAGCACCAGCTGCACGATGGCGGAAGCGCCCGGCGCAATCGCGTCCTCCTTCGGTATGGACACCCGGGCGGTGACGTCGGCGGTTGCGAGGTGCAGGTGCAGCGGCGTCCAGTGCTCGAGCGGCTCCGCCTCCGAAGCGAGCACGTTGACGCGCGCATCCAGACGCTGGGTTGGCGCATGTATCGCTTCCGCCAGCACCCAGTCGCCGCGCGCGACCGTCTCGAGATCGGTGCCGGTCAGGTTCAGGGCACAGCGCTGGCCCGCCTGGGCGCGCTCGGCCGGTTTTCCGCGCATCTGCACGCCGCGCACGCGCACCGGGGTGCCCTTGGGCGAGATCACCAGCCGGTCGCCCACCGCGACGGCGCCGTTGAAGACCGTTCCCGTCACCACCGTCCCGCTGCCGGCAATGGTGAAGGCGCGGTCGATCGCCAGCCGGAAGTGCTGCCCTTCGGTCATGCGCGCGGCGTATGAGCCTGCGGCGTTGGACAATTGCCGCTTGAGCGCTTCGATGCCCAGGCCGGTCACGGCGGACACGGCAAGCACGGGAATCCCGGCCAGGCGGGTCGAGGCGAGCAGGTCGGCCACTTCCGCCCGGACGGCCTCGACGCGCTCGGGCGCGACGCGGTCGGACTTGGTGATCGCCGCCACGCCGTGGCGGATGCCGAGAAGGTCCAGGATGTGCAGGTGCTCGGCGGTCTGCGGCATGACGCCGTCGTCGGCCGCGACGACGAGCAGCGCGAAATCGATGCCGCACACGCCGGCGAGCATGTTGCGGATGAAGCGCTCGTGGCCCGGCACGTCCACGAACCCGATCACGGCGCCGCTCTCGAGCGGCCAGTAGGCGAATCCCAGGTCGATCGAGATGCCGCGCGCCTTCTCCTCCGGCAGGCGGTCGGTGTCCACGCCGGTGAGCGTCTTCACCAGCAGCGTCTTGCCGTGGTCGATGTGCCCGGCGGTTGCGACGATCACCGTTGAACCCCAGAGGCTTTGACGCAAAGACGCAAAGTCGCAAAGAAATCGATGAATGAGAAGGCAAGAAACATCTAGTTCACTCTTTGCGGCTTAGCGGCTTTGCGTCGAGGATTTCGCCGATATTCAGGCGCTTCAGCTGTGCCACGAACTCGTCCTCGTGCTCCAGGCAGCGGAGGTCCATGATGAACGCGCCGTCGCTGATGCGACCGATGACGGGAACCGGCAGCGCGCGGAACGCTGCGGCGATGCCCGCCGCCAGCGCGTTGCGCCGCTTGCTGGAAACGCTCACCGCGATCCCGTGGCTCGCAATCAGGTCCACGGGTAGCGAGCCGCTGCCGATCTGGCTGCGCACGGCAACGATCCCGGCATTCGCCTTACCTTGCAACGCCGATTCCAAGGCAGGCAACAGGCGCCTCGCCTGCGACTCGATCTCCGCCGGCGCGCGGGTGAGGAACTTGAGCGTGGGCAGTGCTGCTGTCAGGCGCTCCGGATCGGCGTAAAGCCTCAAGACAGCTTCGAGCGCGGCGAGCGTCATCTTGTCCACGCGCAGCGCGCGCTTGAGCGGATTTTTGCGCAACCGCTCGACCAGATCGGCGCGCCCGACGATCAAGCCCGCCTGCGGCCCGCCCAGCAGCTTGTCGCCACTGAACGTGACGATATCGGCGCCGGCAGCGAGTGCCTCGCGCGGCGTGGGCTCGTGCGGAAGACCATACTCCTCGAGGTTTACCAGCATGCCGCTGCCGAGGTCGGTGATCAGCGGCAGCTTGTGCTGGTGCGCGAGGGCGGCGAGCTTGTCTTCGGGGACCGCCGCGGTGAATCCCTGGATGGCGTAGTTGCTGGTGTGCACCTTCATCAGCGCCGCGGTGCGCGGCGTGATCGCGCCGGCGTAATCCTTGAGATGGGTACGGTTGGTGGTGCCGACCTCGACCAGCTTCGCGCCGGACCGTGCCATGATGTCCGGCACGCGGAAAGCGCCGCCGATCTCGATCAGCTCGCCGCGCGATACCGGCACTTCCTTCCGGAGCGCGAGCGTGTTGAGCGTGAGATAAACCGCTGCGGCGTTGTTATTGACCACCAGCGCCGCTTCCGCTCCGGTCAAGCGGGTGAGCCAGCGCTCGACGTGACGGTCGCGCTCGCCACGGTCTCCGCCTTCCAGATCGAACTCGAGATTGACCGGGCGGGTCATGGCCCGCGCGACCGCCTGCGCGGCCTCCTGCGGCATGAGGGCGCGGCCGAGATTGGTGTGCAGCACCGTGCCCGTCAGGTTGAACACGGGCTTGAGCGAGGGCCGGGTCTCGCGCGCGAGCCGCGCCGCGCAGGCCTGCACGAACGCAGCTTCGTCGAAACCGCGGTCGGCGTGGCGGGCGAGACTCGCGCGAAGCTGCGCGAGCTCCGCGCGAGCCGCCTCGGTTACCAGCGGGCGGCCGTAGCGCTCGATGAACTCCGCGACGGCTCCCAACTGGAGCAGCCGGTCGAGTGAGGGGATCGCGCGACGCGCGGCGGCAGCGGGATTCACCATGGCGGGGTGCCGATCGCGGCGAATCCGGGGTGTGGACGGTGACGGCCTGGCGAGCGCATGGGGGGGCGCGGAAAACGGAGCACGGAGTTTAGCCCAACTCCGGATGTTGTGCTATTGTCAAACCGCCACGAAGGAAGACCGATGAAAATTTTTCCCCTCGCCGCCCTGGCATGGGTTGCCGCGGGATTGACCGGCGGCGCGCTGGCGGCCGAGGCGGATCAGAAATACCCGTCGCGGCCGATCCGCTTCATCTGCCCCTACGTTCCCGGCGGCGCCGGCGACATCTTCACGCGCACCATCGGGCAGAAGCTCGCCGAGGCGCTCGGGCAATCGGTGGTGGTGGACAACCGGCCGGGTGCGAACGGCGGCATCGGCACCGCGATCGTGGCGAGAGCGGCGCCGGACGGCTACACCCTGCTGATGGGCAACAGCGGGCCGCTGACGGTGAACCCGGTCCTCTACAGGAGGGTTCCATACGACCCGATCAGGGATTTCGCGCCGGTCACGCAAGGGACGTCCTACATGTACGTGCTCGTGGTGCCGCCATCCATGCCGGTCCTGGACCTGAAGGACTTCATCGGCGTGCTCAAGTCGAAGTCCGGTCAGATGACCTACGGCTCGACCGGCGTCGGCGGCGGCAATCATCTTTCCGGCGAACTGTTCAACCTGATGACGGGCGCGAAGTCGATCCACGTCCCGTATACGGGAAGCGCCGCCGCCCTCGCGGCCCTGCTCGGGGGACAGCTCAACTACATGTTCGACACCGTGATTACGGCCGTGCCGCACATTCGCGCCGCGAAGCTGCGGGCGCTGGGAGTTACCGCGCGCAAGCGCGCCTCCTCGCTGCCGGAAGTGGCCACGCTGGACGAACAGGGGCTCAAGGGTTTCGAGCTCACGCAATGGCAGGCGGTGGTGGCCCCGGCGGGCACCCCGGCGCCGGTCGTGGACGTGCTCTACCGCGAGGTGGCCAGGGCGCTCAAGCTGCCGGACGTGGTCGAGCGCCTCGCCACGCAGGGCGGCAACGATCTGGTGGGCAACACGCCGGAGGAATTCGCGCAGGTGATCAGGAACGACCTGGCGAAGTACTCGAAGCTAGTGAAAGCCGCGGGGATACAACCGCAGTAGCCGCGGGCGGCCCTGCCGCCGGCACCCTACAGGAGGACGAGGCTGAGCTGCGGAAACGCGATCAGCACGATGAGCACGCCCAGCATCACGGCGGCGAACGGCAGCGCGCCGAGAAAGATGTCGTTCAGCCCGATGTCCGCGCGGTTGATCGCGGTCTTGATCACGAAGCACGACAGCCCGAAGGGCGGCGTGAGCAGGCCGATCTCGGCGCCGATGACGGTCACAAGCCCGAACCAGACCAGATTGAGGCCCATGTTCTCGATGGTGCTGAGGAACAACGGAACGCACACGAGGATGATCGAGCCGGTGTCGATGATGGTGCCGAGAAACAGCAGCAGCACGACATAGACCGTCATCAGCCCGGCGAAGCCGAGGTTGATCTCGCCGAGCCATTGGCTCAGCAGGAAGGGCAGCCCGGCGATCCCGAGCATGCGGCTGTACATCGAGGCGGCGATGATCAGGAACAGCAGGTTGGCCGTGATGTGGCCCGTGTCGATGAGCGTTTCCTTGAACGCCGCCCAGCCGTATCTGCGCTGGATCAGCGCGAGCAGGAAGGCGGTCAGCGCGCCGGTCGCGCCGGCCTCGGACGCGGTGAAGAAGCCGGTATAGATTCCTCCCAGGACGATCGCGATCAGCGCGACGATGGGGCTGATTCTCCGCGCCATTTCGCCGAACGCCATCGGCCTGGCGGGCTTCGCGCGCGTGCGCAGGGCGCCGGGGCCGACGAAGCGGGGCGCCACCTTCGTCATCACCATGATGGCGCCGATGAACGCCGCGGCCAACAGCAGCCCCGGCACGATGCCCGCAATGAACATGTCGCCGACGGATTGCTCGGCGACGAACGCGTAGATGATCATCATCACGCTTGGCGGGATGATCATGCCGAGCACCGAGCTGCCGGCGACCACGCCCACCGCGAAGCGCTTCGAGTATTCGTAGCGGATCATCTCCGGCACCGACACCTGGGCGAAGACCGCCGCCGCGGCGATCGACGACCCGGTGACGGCGGCAAAGGCGGCGTTGGCGGCCACGGTGGCGACGCCGAGGCCGCCCCGCAATCGCCGGAACACCTCGTTGGCGACCTGGTAGATGTCGGAGCCGAAGCCGCTTTTGCCGACGATCAGCCCCATCATCACGAAAGTCGGGATGCTGGCGTAGTCGACGTGCTTGATCGTATCGGTCACCGAGAGCGTCATCATGCGCACCGCGATCACCGGGTCGCTCTTGATGAACCAGACGCCGAGAAACGACACCAGGGAAAGCGTGATGCCGACGTAGCAACCGGCCCAGATCAGCAGAACGATCAGGACGAGCGAGATCAGGCCGACGGCGAACGGCTCCATGGGACCGGTCAGCCTCGCCGCTGGCGCACCAGCCAGTGGTCCACGGCCCGGACGAGAAAGCACAGCAGGCAGGCCGCGCTGCCCAGCACCACGAGCCCCTTCAGCGGCCACTCGGGGAGCGTGAAAATGCCGTGCTCACCGATGTAATAGCCGCGCGTGTAGGCTTCGACCAGCAGCGGCGTGGTTCCGACGATGATGGCAACCATCGCGGCGGCGCCGAGCAGCTCGAATCCGATGACGGCGAGCCTGGCGCCCATCGCGTTGCTCGCCTGCAGCTTCGCGAGCAAGTTCTCTGAGCGCGTCAGGCGGCCGAGCCGCGCCGTGTCGGGGAGCTGGCAGAAGACGATCACCGCCAGGGACACCGCGACCAGTTCGGTCACGCCGTCGATCGGGCGGCTGAAGAAGCTGCGACCGAACGAATCGGCGCAGATCAGTATCACCAGCAACAGCACCCACAGCGAGCCCACCGCGTTGAGGAAGGTGACCGTATGGTCGAGCACGCGCACGATCGCGCGCCAGCGTGCGGGCCCCCGCATGCTCATGATCGACGCTCCGCGGCCCGTGGATCGATAACGAAAGGGAACATCAAGGGGACCGCGGCCCCCTCAATGAGCGATCCCCCGGGGGCCGCGACCACCAGGCGCAAGCGGGCTATTCCCGGTCCCAGTCCCGCACCGGCTTCTCGCCGGCGGCGCGCAGCGCGTTCATGTACGCGGCGAGGATCTTGGTGGCGGGATACCCGTCCCGCTTCTCGACTTCCTTCGCCAGGTCCATCGCGATGTTGGGCATCATTTCGGCCCACTGCTTCTTCTCCGCCGCGGTCAACGTGCGGATCTTGCCGCCCGCGGCCTTGAACTTCTTGATCGACACGTCGGAGAGATCGAGGGCCGCCTGCGCCATCTTCTCTCGATAATCGACCGCGACCTCCTTGAGCACCTTCTTGACCTCCGCCGGAAGGCTCGCCCACACGTCCTTGTTGACCGTGATCGACTTGTTGACGCCAGTGCCGAAGTCGGTCTCCATGTAGTAGGGCGCGACCTCGAACAGCTTGAAGGTGATGGTGGCCTCGGGCCAGATTACCGTGCCGTCCGCGACGCCGGTCTTCATGTCGTTGTAGTACGAGGTCAGGTTGCCGAGGACGTTCACGGCGCCCACCGCCTTCAGGTACTGCGCATTCGGCCCTGCCGCGAGGATCTTGCGCCCTCTCAGGTCGGAAATGTTCTGGGCCGGCGCCTTGGTGAATACGCCGTAGTTGTCGATCGAGGAGTAGTTGGTCAGCGCGACCTGGTTCTGGGCGTCGAACTGCTTCTGGAATTCCGGGAACTGCTCCATCAGCTCATCGATCACCTGGGAGACGATCCGGGGATTGCGGGAGCTGAACGGCGTGTAGTAGGGCAGATTATTCAGCGGCAGCTTGCTCGCGTAGAACACTGTCGTCACGACGCCGATGTCGCCCAGCCGGTTCTTGAGCCCCTCGAGCACGCCCCGCGGCTTGACGATCTGCCCGCCCCAGGCCTGGTGCCAGTCGATCTTGTACTTGCCGGTGGCGGCGAGGCGCTTGTCGACTTCCGGAATGAAGTACTCGATGAAGACCTTGACCCAGAGCGCGCGCGGCGGGTAGCCGTCGACCGCGGTGAGCTTGATGACCTGCTGCGCGCCCGCGGCGACCGGCAGCAGCGCCAGCGCGAGCGCGATCGCCGCAAATCGCAGAAATGCCGATACTCCGTTCATGATGTGCTCCTCCTAGGTTGTTGGTACGACAGGCCCCGTCGGGATCTTCAACGGCCGTCCGTCGAGCGTAAACGCCGAGCCGAGCTGACGGATGCGCTCGATCTGGTCGTAATACACGGTTTCCTCGATCATCAAGCCGGCGCGGAAGCGCAGGACCGCGCACAGGTTCTGGACCACGCGCGTTCCGGTCGGCGGAATGCCCAGCCACGTTCCCAGGTGCTTTGCCGTGGCCACGTTCTCGCAGATCACCCACTCGCCGGCCGCGACCAGGCGCCTGATCTCGATCGTCACGTCGGGAAATGCCGCCCACCACGCGTCGTAGTACCTCGCCACGGCCGCCTTGCCGTGAACGATCTCGCCGCTCGCGACCACGCGGTACATGATGTCGTCGGCGAGCGTGGCGAGCGTGCGCTGCGCGTCGTGGGCGCTCTCCGCGGCAAAGTGCTCGTAGGCGAGCCCCACGTTCACCTCCGCGTCCGACGCAGGCCTGTTCTTCGTATCCGGCACCGTCCCGCTCCTCGCCATTACCTTACAACAGGACAGGGGGTACGGCAAACGCGCGCCGCCGGGTCTACGATCGAGCCGAGATGTTCTACAATCGAGCCCGTGGTGCCTGCCGGACACTTGGCGGGCGCGTCCCTGTCCGCGGCGGGAATCGTGTCCCCATTATTCGAGGAGGCGCAGTGATGAAGGATTGGACAGAACTCGGCCTGCGCGGCCTGCCTTCCATGTCTGCGCGCTCGAGGCCCGCCGGTTTCCCGCCGTTCCTCCAGCCCGTGCTCGAGGCGGCGGCTGCGTCCGCCGCCGAGCCGCTCGTCGGGATTTCGGTCGACGGCAAGGTGCGCCGCGGCCTGTTTCCGCTGCGTGTGGCGGGCGTCACCCCTGCCCCGATGCTCGACGCCGCGCAGAGCTTTCTTGCGGCGCTTGATCCGGAACAGCGGGCGAAAATCGTATACGGCCTCGAGGCCGGCGAGCGCCGGACGTGGTACAACATCCATCCCTATGTGTTCCGCCACGGGCTGATGCTCGAGGGCCTCGCCCCGGCGCAGCGCAAGGCGGCGTTGCGGCTGATGGAGACGACGCTATCGGCGCGCGGCTTCGCCCAGGCACGCGACATCATGCGACTGAACGCCCTCCTGATCGAAGTCACCGGCAAGCACGAGGACTTCGGCGAGTGGCCGTACTTCCTCACGTTTTTCGGCCTGCCGTCGGCCGACGCGCCGTGGGGATGGCAGATCGACGGGCATCACCTGAACCTCAATTTCTTCGTGCTCGGGGACCGGCTCGTATTCACGCCGAGCTTCATGGGGTCGGAGCCCTGCCGGGTCACGAGCGGCCCCCTCGCGGGCACCGAAGTATTCGTGCCCGAAGCGCACGCCGGCCTGGCGCTCGTCCGCTCGCTCGACGCCGGCCAGTCCGAAAGAGCAGTGCTGCGCGCCTCGATCCTGCCCGACGACTTGCCGCCCGGGCTCAGGCATCCCGTCGACGGCCGCATGGCCGCCGGCGCTTTCAAGGACAATGCGGTCATCCCCTACGCGGGAGTGCGCGCCGACGCACTATCCGATGCGCAGCGCAGGCTGCTCGTCGCCCTGGTCGGCACCTATGTCGGCTGGGCGCGCGACGGCCACGCGGCGGTGAAGATGACGGAAGTCGAGGCGCATCTCGATGAGACGCACTTCGCCTGGATGGGTGCAACGAGCGACGAAGGTCCGTTCTACTACCGCGTGCAGAGCCCGGTCGTGCTAGTCGAGTTTGACCACCACCCCGGGATCGTGTTCGACAACCTGGCGCCTTCCCACCATCATGTCCACACCATCATCCGCACGCCGAACGGCGGGGACTACGGCGCGGATCTGCTGCGACAGCACCACGAGCGCTTCGACCACTCGAGCGGGCGCCACGCGCCGAGGCGCTGATGCAGCACGCGCGGCGGATTGCGTCCGCCGGTACTCGGAATCCGTGACGCAGTGACGACGTGAGCGCGATCGGCCTACCGCCGCGTCACTCGAACAGGCGCTCGGGAAGCGGGAGTCCCGCCAGGTCTTCCGGCGTCAACCGGCCGTCGGGCTCGATGCCAAAGCGCTCCAGCACGTGGATGAGTTGCCGCGCGTGCTGCGCCGAATGCCAGGTGGAGCGCTCGAAGACCATGGCCATCGGCTGCATGCCGTAATAGGTCTTGATCTTGACCGAAAGCGACTGGTCCGGGACCTGATCCCACCATTTCTGGAGGCGCCCGATCACGCCCTCGCCATAGTCGGCGATCTCCGCGCCGGTCAGGTGAGTGCCGTCTTGCGGCGGCACGTTGGCGTGCTGGACCGCGTATTCCTTGCCGTCGATCGCGGACTCGAGGTACGCCTCGGCGATGCGGAACGCGTGATACGCCAGCAGCCGGATCGAGCGCTGGCGGTTCTCGATGACGTTCTCGTTGATGCGCTCGGTCGGCATCTGGCGCACGTACCGCTGCAAAGCGCGCAGCACGAGCACCCATTTCCTGATGAGCTGGTCCGGCGGCAGCGGCGTGTGGCCGGTGCCCTGCAACCCGACGAACTCGGCGACGTCCTCGAGGTTCTGGCCGAAGACGTAGTTCTCGCCCTTCGAGACCACCGGCACGTTGCGCACGCCCAGCGCCAGCAACCGTTCGCGCCCGCCGGGGTCATTCGCCACGTCGATAACGATGTGGTCTACCTTCTTTTTCGAAAGAAACTCTTTCGCCCGGAGACAGCTGCTTCACCCGGGCTGGAGGAAGAGGATGAATTTGTCGGTCGCGCCCATGACAGCTCTTGGTTGATCGGACGAGTGAAGCCTAATCCCCGCGATA
>Ga0209343_10000597_pt1 | contig 50363 bp, 49 predicted proteins | sample RifCSPlowO2_02_FD_184026 | JGI IMG/M metagenome (GOLD analysis project Ga0209343, IMG submission 184026) | Groundwater microbial communities from Rifle, Colorado - Rifle CSP2_plank lowO2_0.2 (SPAdes) (version 2) | ecosystem: Environmental > Aquatic > Deep subsurface > Groundwater | place...
TGATATCCCGTTCTGATAAGTATCCTTTTATTTCATCACTGGATATATCTATAAGTGGTCTTATAATCCTGTCACGCACAGGTGATATCCCTGTTAATCCATGCAGTCCTGAACCTTTAAGGAGCCTCATGAGGAATGTCTCTGCCTGATCATCAGCAGTATGTCCAAGGGCAATTTTGTCTGCCCCAATATCATCAGCAAGCCGGTTAAAGAACCTGTAACGTACCTCCCGTGCGCCTGCCTGTTTTGATAATTTTGTCTTTTTTATGTAGGAAGGTACATCTATATGATCAATATGCGCAGGGACCCCGAGGGATTTACTCAGTGACTGTACAAAACGCACATCCTCATCCGCTTCACTCCCGCGAAATCCATGGTGGAGATGGGCAATATGGAGAGAGAGATTATAATCCTCCTTTAATTCATTCAGGATATAAAGTAGACATACAGAGTCAGGACCTCCTGAAACACCAACAACTACACTGTCGCCATACCTCAACATATTGTGGCAGGCAATTGTATCCCGTACCTTTTTTAACAAGTTATCCGTCATTGAAAATGCATAGTTAGCGCATTCCCCGTAGCCTGCTATGGGGTTAGCGAGCGAATATAAAAGTTTTCCTTACATTTAAACCATATGCGGATTCTTAGCTTAATATCTCCTTTGCCTTCTCTACATCGTTCCTTATCTGCACGATGAGCGATTCGCGATCATCAAATTTCATCTCCTCCCTTATCATCTTTACAAATAGAATCTTTAAATGCTCATGATAAAGTGTACCATTGAAATTGAAGAGGTGCACCTCAACACAAACCTTATCACCTGCAAATGTAGGCTGCGTTCCTATATAACAAGCGCCATCTATTGTCTCATTACCATGTTCTACTTTTACTGCATATATACCTTCCTTAGGTATAGCCTCATCGATAGTGTATATATTTGCAGTTGGATAACCGAGTCCCATGCCGCGGTGATGACCAGGTGTTACTATCCCTTCTATGGAATAATATCTCCCTAAAATCTCCTTTGCCTTATCAACTGCGCCCTTTGACAGATGCTCACGAATCCCGGAGCTGCTGATCTTCTGATTATTAGTCTCAACCGGTTCTAACACCTCTACATCATAACCAAATTCCTTTCCCTTCTCTTTTAATAATTCAATATTTCCCTTCTTATCCTTACCAAAGGTATAGTTATATCCAATAACAATGCCCTTTGTACTTAGTTTTTCTACAAGGATTTCTTTAATAAATTCCTCTGGTGTCTGTTCAGCAAACTTTTTTGTAAAATCTATGCAAATTACCACTTTTATACCGAAAGATTGAAAGATGGTCAGCCTTTCCTGGAGAGAGGTAAGGAGCCTTGGCGCCTTTTCAGGTCTCAATACCTTTAGCGGGTGCGGGTCAAAAGTGATGACCACACTTGTACCGTTGATCTCATTGCTTCTTTTGATCACCCTGTTGAGGAGTTCCTGGTGACCAATGTGAACACCATCAAAATTTCCTATTGTAACAACAGGCCTGATAATATCCTGTGGGATAGCTGAAACGCCTCTGATGATCTTCAATTATCTTTTTTCCTTACCTCTTAGCAATATAGCAGCCTCTTTTGCAAAATACGTGAGTATTAAATCAGCCCCTGCCCTTTTTATTGAGGTGAGAAGCTCCATCATTACACGTGATTCATCTATCCACCCCAATCTGCCTGCGGCCTTGACCATTGCATACTCCCCGCTGACACTATACGCAGCCACAGGGATGTCCCATCTCTCTTTTATTTTACAAATAATATCAAGATAAGAGATGGCCGGTTTTACCATTACCATGTCTGCCCCCTCTTCAATATCGAGGGAGACCTCTCGCAATGCCTCTCTCGCATTTGCAGGATCCATCTGATATGACCTTCGGTCCCCGGACTGTGGTGTTGACTCTGCTGCATCCCTGAAAGGACCGTACAGTCCAGAGGCGTATTTTGCTGCATAGGATAATATTGGTATATGCTCAAAACCCTCTTTATCAAGGCCTCCCCTGATAGCAGTAACCCTGCCGTCCATCATATCAGAAGGTGCAATAATATCCGCACCTGCCTTTGCATGGGAGACCGCCTCCCTTGCCAGCAACTCAATGGTTGGATCATTAAGAATACGGCCTTCCCTGACAACACCACAATGACCGTGACTTGTATATTCACAGAGACAGACATCAGTTATTACAAGAAGTTCCGGCACGCTGTCTTTTATCGCCTTTATGGCCTGCTGGACTACTCCATTCGCTGAATATGCCTCTGTCCCGGTCTCATCCTTATGCGCTGGTATACCAAACAGGATGACCGCGGGTATCCCCAGGACACTTATTTCCTTTGCCTCAGCAGTTACAAGATCAACAGAGAGCTGAAAACACCCTGGCATTGAATTTATTTCACGCCTTATATTCCGGCCATGTGTCACAAAGAGTGGATATATAAGGTCATCTACCGAGAGTCTGGTCTCCCTCACCATCCTCCTGTGAGTCTCGGTAGCCCTCATCCTTCGTAACCGGGTCTTTGGAAATGCCATGTATCTCCCCCCAGAATTAATCTCCACTCACCCCCTAGTAAAGAGGCGTGAAGAGATTGGTGCTACATATAATACCTTGCAATTGCATCAGTTAAGTCTTCTATAGTATAACGCTCAGGTATAACATCTGTTTCAATGCCGTATTTCCTCATAGATTCCGCTGTTACAGGGCTTATACACGCAATTTTAACACCTGTAAGGAGTAATTTATACTCTTCCATGCCAAGGAATTCAATAAAATTTCTGACACATGAGCCACTTGTAAAGGTAATCATGTCTATCTTCCTGCTGCTTAACATCTTCTTTAGCCATGACACATCAATATCAGGACGTACAACTTTATAAACAGGCACAACATCAACCCTATAACCCATCTTCGAAAGCTCTTCAGGTAATACCTCACGGCCTGCCTGAGCCCTTGGTATAAGGACCTTTTCATTTAAGGCACCCATAGTTTCAAAACCTTCAGCAATGGCCTCTGCCCTGAATTCTTCCGGTACAAAATCTACTCTGAGACCATATTGTTCAACTGCATCAGCAGTCTTTAAACCCACAGAACATATCCTGACTCCAAACATTGCCCCTTTAATATCCTTTCCTCTTTCTATTAATCTGCCAATAAATGATTTTACACCATTAACACTCGTAAATATGACCCAGCCATAATCATCAAGTTTATCAATGGCCAGGTCCAGCGCATTCCAGTTGTCAGGAGGCGCTATGTCTATTACAGGAAACTTTATTACTTCGGCACCGAGTTTAATGAGATAGTCTGTAAACTCATCTGCCTGATCAGGAGGCCTTGTTATTACAACCTTTTTCCCTGACAGCGGTTTATTTTCCTTTTCCGTGTCCATATATCTCCTCCAGAATCTCTCCTCCCCCCTGAGATAGAAGGCTTTCTGCAAGCCTGATCCCGATATCTTCCGGATTATCCGATGTCCCTGTCCTCTTTTCCCTTACCATACGTTTTCCATCGACAGAAGCCACAAACCCCTCCATCTCTAACATAAACTTGGTTATCGTTGCATATGCACCTATGGGAACCTGGCACCCCCCTTCAAGCCTTTTTAAAAAGGCCCTCTCTGCCCTGATACACAAACTGTCTTCATTATGATTAAGCCATTTGATCTTTTCAAGGATGGTATTATCATTCTCCCTGCACTCTATACATAATGCCCCCTGACCGATAGCAGGAAGGCTTATATTTACAGGGAGATACTCTGTGATCCGTTCTCCCCAACCCATGCGGATAATACCTGCTGCGGCAAGTATTATTGCATCATAAGCGCCTGAGTCCAGTTTTTTTATCCTCGTATCAAGATTCCCGCGGAGCGATGAGATATTAAGATCAGGCCTGTGACTGAGTAACTGGGATATCCTCCTTAGACTGCTTGTCCCTATATGCGCTCCGTGAGGAAGATGTAAAAACTCTTTTCCCTCCCTTGAAATAATAACATCCCGCGGGTCTTCCCTTTTCGTTACTGCTGCAATACAGAGCCTTTCAGGTATAATAACAGGCACATCTTTCATACTGTGGACTGCAAGATCTATCTCATTATTAAGAAGTGCATCTTCAATCTCTTTAACAAAAAGCCCCTTTCCACCTACTTTTGCAAGCGGAGTATCAAGTATCTTATCCCCTGTTGTCTTTATTGTTTTTATAATCACAGAAATGCCGGGAAATCTGTTTTGTATCTCAGACTGTATATGCCCCGCCTGCCACAGTGCAAGCTGACTACCCCGGCTCCCTATCCTGATTTGACTCATTTCAATGTCCTTCTTTCAGGTCTTCTTCATTATTTATATCATTTTCTTCCGGGCTGTTTCCAATCAATTTTATATCAAGGTTAAAGAGCCTTTTTACAGCCTCTGTATAGAGGAGCCCATTTGTAGAATGTGCCTCTGCCTTCAGTGAGACAAGAGGATTGTGGAGAATCTTGTTAACTATATTCTGTGTCAATCCCTCAATCATCTGAATCTCTTCAGGTGAAAGTGACTTAAACCTCCCAATAGTCCGCTCCATCTCCTTCTTTCTTATGTCCTCCACCTTTTCCTTTAAAGCAACAATTGTAGGAACTACCTCAAGGGATTTAAACCACTTAATGAATGTATCTACCTCCTCATCTATAATCTGTTCCCCTTTGTCTGCCTCATCCCTCCTTGTCCTGAGGTTTGTCGCCACAACCGCCTGCAGGTCATCTATATCATACAGGAATACATTGTCAATCCTGTTTATTTCCGGATCGATATTCCTCGGTACTGATATGTCTATTAGAAACAGCGGCCGGTTCTTCCTCTTCTGCATGATCCTCTGCATATCATCATACCGGATAATGTAATCAGGCGCACCTGTTGAACATATCACCACATCAGTATTTTCCATCTCCTGCATGAAATCCTCAAATCTTACTACCCTGCCGTTGTATGACTTTGCTATATTTAAGGCCCTCTCATAATTCCTCGTTGACACAACAATCTCTTTAATTCCGCTATTCACCAGATACTGTGCTGCAAGTTCCCCCATCTCACCGGCACCGATCAGCATCCCTGTCTTATTCCGGAGATTGCTGAATATTTTCTTTGCCAGTTCAACTGCTGCAAAGCTGATGGAAACGGCACTCTCACCTATCTTTGTTTCTGTCCGTATCCGCTTTGCAACTGATATGGATTTCTTAAAAAGCTTATTCAAAACCACACCTGTTGTCTTATTTAGCAGTGCAGCATCAAATGCCTCTTTCACCTGTCCAAGAATTTGTGTTTCTCCAACTACCATAGAATCAAGGCTTGAGGCAACCCTGAACAGATGCCGGACAACACTATCATTTTTATGGACATACAGATGTTGTGAAAGCCAGTCCATGGACATATCAGGTTGATAGGAGTGGAGAAAATCTTTTATCCTGGCAACACCAAGCTCCGGTACACTTACTGTGGAATAGATCTCAACACGATTGCAGGTAGAAAGTATTACACACTCGAGAATATCTTCATACTTCCTGAGTCTGATATTCCCTTCTGAAATCTGCTCCCCGGAGAAAGAGAGTCTTTCCCTTACCTCCACAGGGGCTGTTTTGTGGCTTAGTCCAACCAGAATTATATCCATTTTAACATCAAGGCCTTCATACAAAGGCGTGTCTTCCCTGAAGGAGTATGTTAACCCCTACAAAGGTGAAGACCACACCTAAAAATCCTATTATTGCCAGGTAAGCTGCCTTTTTCCCCCGCCAACCCACACTTATACGGCCATGAAGCATTGCTGCGTAAAAAAGCCAGATTATCAAAGACCATGTCTGTTTGGGCTCCCAGTTCCAGTAAGTACCCCAGGCATATTCAGCCCAGATGGAACCGGTGATAATGCCGAGAGTCAGAAGGGAAAAACCAAAGGATATGGCACGGTAGTTCAGATCATCAAGTAGATCAAGGGAGGGGAGTTTATAATAGAGAATGTTAAAACTCTTCGATTTAAGAAACCTCTCCTGGAGGAGGTACATCAACCCGGCCAAAAAGGCTATTGAAAAGGCTGTGGCACCAAGTATGGCAAGTATTGTGTGAATCCCGAGCCAGGTGCTCTGAAGCATGGGATCGAGCATCTTAATCTCCATTGGCAGCGCAGCAGCAGAGATCAAAGAGATAAAGGTGAGTGGGAGTACAAATGACCCTAGGACATAAATCCGGTACTTGTATTCTATCAGCAGGAAGGCGAGGATGAGCGCCCATGAGAAAAATGACATAGCCTCATGGAGGTTGGTAATAGGGATATAAGATGCCTCAACAGTCCTTGTCAGGAGTGCAATGGTATGAAAAAGGAAGCCAAAACCCGTAATGCCAAAAGAGAACCTCTTAGGGCTATCTTTTCTGCTTATCAGATAATATAGAAAAGATGCGGTACCAAAAAAATATATGGCAATGGCAACCTTAAAAAACAGTATATTCCACATTTAAAGTAGTTTAACTTTATTTGAAAAGCGGTGTCAAGCTTTGGGGAAATATGATTTGGGGTATTTACAGGAGTTTATAGTAGCACGTTGAAAGATTTCAGCAACTATGGTTTAATACCGTGACTATTTACTATATAAATAGGCATATCAGTTAAATTTAACAGGATCATACGAGGAGTTTAAACAAAGGATACCATTTGTTATTAACAAAGAAATATATGTTAAAAATCTTTCTGTTTATCTTTATCAGTATGCCGGCAGAAGTTTATGCAGTAGAATGGAAAATAAGAACCTCTCCTACTGAATATCACCCTGCAAAACTTGAGGTGAACATCGGTGATAAAATTACATGGATTAATGATGATATGGTTGTCCACGAGATGGCCTTTAGCAGCAACCCAACAGGATCAGATGATAAAAACCTGTACCTGTTTCTGCCTGTTGGAAAGACCCTTTCAATAATAGTTACAAGACATGGAACCTATCTTTATAAATGTTCATGGCACGGCATGTTTGGGATAATCAAAGTCCGGCCGGCAAATTGATTTTATTTGAGCAGGGGCTATGATCAGATCCCCCGAGTGACCAGAAGTGTGACCATATCGGGTGATGACCCCCTTCCGGACATGCTTATCAGCCATATCCCTGCAAAGACCTTTGATTAAGTCGATCTATAAGGAAACCCCTGGCAGATGCCCGGTAATTTGCTCCTTAATGTACCTTTTCCATTTTGACGGCAGGCTTGGAAGATACTCGTCTATTTTATTAATTCCTGGAACTGGCTGCTTTTTCGCATTTCTTGAGTCTGGTTATGAGTTCCTGAAACCTTTTCTCCAGTAATGTCCGGCGTCCAGGGTGACTAATCCGGTGAATCATCTGGTGTGCACCTCTGACGTTGAATTTTTGCGGGAGTTCCAATTCAGGCAGATAACGAAACAATTTCGACTTTGCCGATCCCAGATAGAGAAAATCGAGGAGCGCCTTTTCCGGTGTTGCCATCTTGATTCCAGACTTGCCGACCGGCTCATAGCCAAAGAAAAATGATGGATTAATATGATGTATCGAGAAAATCCCCAGCGATGTCTTAAAGATATGAGTCCTTGCCAAAGAAACGGAATATGTAATTGCCGGCACCTGAGATATCATGCCATGGAAGTAAAGTGCGCTTTGCATGGATATATAGCATGGAAACGGAGCGGTAAGATACTCAGACAATGCCAATGGGTCTGATTCTTCCGGGAATACCCATACCCCCCGCTTAATGCGAACTATATGATGAGAATCTTCCAGGCGTGCAAGCAACCTGCTTGCATGTTCTTTCTTTATGTCTAAGTATGCCATGACATCGGCAGTCCGGAAAACAGGCGCTATTTTTTTTAGACGTGCATGCACATCAATGAGCTTCATGATACTTCCGCTCTAAGGGCATCAACTACTTTCAGTACCATATCGTCCCAGACGGAAGCTGAATTATACTGTTTCTGGTAGTCCAGGGGAAGATAAGACAGTACCTGACTTTTAAATATGTCAAAGGTAACAGACATGACATTTGATTCAGCCTCACGGAGCCGGCTTCTCAGTTTGCTGCTTGATATAGTTCTGTCTAAACCCGCATTCAGCAATAAATTGAGATCAAAAATATCTCTTGCCTGCGTAGTAATTCTGCTTACAAGAGCTTCCACTTTCTGCTCATAAGCGCTGCAACTGTCATAGTGATTGACCATGATAGGTGAGAGACGGTAGTACCTCACCAGTGCCGGATCTACGGCCTCAAATACAGTGTGACCCTTCATCCCTCTTCGTGAAAACTCAATTTTTGTAGGGAGTTCTATGTTGGATCCGTAGATGGATAGTCCTACTTTCCAGCGTTGGGTCGTCGCTGTTTGTTTTGGTTCAGACCACCGACCAATCATGATACTGTGAATCTGAAGTATTTGTGCAAATGGTTTCGATTTTAGAATGCCCGCTACCGTGTTACGAAGTTTATCTTTGGGAATAGTTGGCGGGATAGTCTGGATATCTATATCCATATCCTCTGAATAGCGGATACTTTTCATAAAAAAACGGAGGTTGCATCCTCCTTTCAGGGCATAGAATCTCTTGTCCAGTTTTCGCCCCAACTGATCAAGGAAAAGCAAATGAAATAACTCCACATATTGAATAGTAGTATATTTAGTCATATCTCAACCCTCTGTCATGCATAATACCTATAGTTGTCATATATGTCAACTACAGGTATTATCAATTCTGCAATTCAGACAACGGTCGTCGATTATAAGGAAACCCCTGGCAGATGCCCGGTAATTTGCTCCTTAATGTACCTTTTCCATTTTGACGGCAAGCTTTCAAGATAGGATATGGCCTTTTTGGTCTCATCAGGTCTTTTAAATACTGCTTAAGATCAAGAACCTCACCTGATACAAGGAAAAATCCCTCTCTCCCAATCGACCGCCTCTGCCTTTCGGACAAGGTCATGGTATATGTTTTAACCCACCGGCCGATGGCAACACAGACAAGGTTGGTGGTAGTTTATTAATCTATCAACTCAAGCAGATGTTGAAGTTTTTTCTTAAAAAATAAAGTCTCGGTATCTTTTGGAAATTGAACGAGTCTTTCCCGTTCAATTAAAGAATCTTTTGTAATATTATATTTACGAATCACCGCTGCAGCATCATTGAAATCTTCCTCTGTTCCTCTCAGAAGCTTACTATAAACAAAATCAACCGGATCAAGTATCAGAATTGTAAGATATTCACTTTGATAAACGTTTTTCGCCCTTTCCATGTAGTTAGTAGGTAATGGAATAATACCCCACCTGCTAATGTTTTCTCCAATATTAAAGCTGATATTTTCTTTTCTGAGATACTCAATAAGTTCAAAATATATCTTATTGCTGCACTTAATTTCTGCATCTATATCAATGGTATACCTTGGTATGCCATAAAAATCCATGGCAAGCCCCCCGACTACTAAAAGCCCAATGGACTCCTTCTTTGATTTAGCAAAGGCCTCTATTTTGTCAATATATGATTTAACAAAGTCCTGCATGCAAAATTCCCTTCAAAAAAACCCTGCTCCACCTTTTGTAAATGTCATCCTTTATTCTGTATGGCATGATGGCTTTTCTTTTAAATAGATCCTCAAGTATCTCATTTTCAGGAAATAGCCACCTGAATGCAAGATACCAACTTAATGCATCAGCAAGGCAATCCTTAAGAGTTGTATATGACTCAGCAACTTTCACCAGGGCAGGATTTAATATAAACTCCATCCACAGATACTTCTTCAGTCTCTCATTATTCAGCACATCCTCAATGGTTTTTACGTCTCTGGAAATGGAATTAAGGTAGACAAAATTAATTGAACTCATATACATATTTTAGCATAATGCATGATTTAAAAAACAGAATAATCATAAAAAACAGCAGGCCAAAGCAAACATACAATACACAGTCTTTTGCAATTTCAATTTTGCAATATGCTGGATAATTTAGTATGTTATTATAATACAATATGAAGGTTCGTGACATTATAAAGTTAATAGAGGCAGATGGATGGTATAAGATAGATACAAAGGGGAGTCATATGCAATATAAGCATCCTGCAAAATCCGGCAGGGTAACTATTGCCGGCCATTCAAACGATGACTTAGCACCTGGCACTCTTAATAGTATTTTAAAGCAGGCAAAATTAAAGGAGGAAAAATAAATGTATCGTTTTCTTGTTGTAATTGAAAAGGCTAACGGCAACTACTCAGCATATTCGCCTGATTTGCCAGGTTGTATTGCAACCGGTGCTACTCGGGAGGAGACTGAACAGAACATTCATGAAGCAATAGAACTGCATGTAAATGGTTTATTGGAAGATAATTTACCTGTTCCTGAATCAACATCCTTTGCAGAATATGTTGCTATTCATTAACACGATAAATAAGAATTTTTAATATAGCAGTTAAGAACCATCACCAATAATCACACAAGAAGATACTTTATCACCTAATGTTTTTATTAATTCTATTGCCGAACTCTGATTCGATGCACTTCTACTAAAAAAAGCTTGCCTTTATAATGACTCATATCAGAATTGGCAGAAAGATATTCATTACTAAACTGCGACCTCAAATTCCGATAATTCTCGGGCATAATCTAAACAGGCCACTATTTGTTCTTTGGTTAAATCAGGATATTCTCCTATAATTTCCTCATTTGTTTGCATTACCTATAAAAATTGAGAAAGGGGGTGGGTTAAACCCCAACCCCTTTCCTGTATATACATTTAAAGATCCTTTACAAACGGTATTTAAGACGGCTTGAAATCTTATGGAACGTTGGTAACAATTCCACAGTTTACTGCAGTGTCATTGCCTTTACCGCCATCACAGTTATTTTCAGGGCCTCCGTCCATGATGTCATCGCCTGCTCCACCTTTAATAGTATCATTCCCTAATCCACCAGTAAGGGTGTCGTCTCCATCCTCTCCGAAGATCCTATCATCACCTGTTCCACCATTAATTACATCATCTCCAAACCCGCCACAGATTATATCAGTACCGCCAAGACCGTCTATAGTGTCGATTCCACCATAACCAAGAATAAAGTCAGTACCGGCTGTGCCTGTAAGGACATCATTACCATCAGTACCTGTAATGGTTGGTGCTAATTCAGAACAGTTCCGAGCAACACTTACACTGACATTGTCTATACCCCAACTCTCATCAGTAATTGCCTGAAGAGCTGTAGCAATAAAATTCACGTTTAATGAGTTTTTTAAGTGTAAAAAGGTATAAGTTAGATGGTAGACTGCATCTCCATAGAAGGTATAACCAAGTGCGTTGATCTCTGTGGCGCCTGTCTGTGGAGGGTTGTTTCCCCCTGGATACCATCCAGGATATGATTGATTTTTCCCCGTTAGATTAGAAAATGTCGTATTAAGTAGCGTGGCAGCATCTGCTTTTAATGTCCATATTTCCAGTCCATTAGAACCCAATCCATCCCATGACTGTATGGTATAAAGGTCAAAAGAAACAGTAACCTGCATATGTGATGGTAGTCCTGTTAAATTAAGACTCACCGTCTCATTACTAAGCCCATACGTAATATCACGGCCCAGGAATTCTCTATTATTTGGCGATATAACTCTTTTTAGTGTGCCTCCAGTTGACGACCACTCTGCTCCTATACTCGTTTCAAAATCATTGAAATATACCTCAACAGCCTCTGCCCTTAAGGCATCTACAGCAACTCCTAAAGTTGCAGTAAATAATAGAACTATGATTGTCTTTATAGATGCCATGCATCTGCCTTTTATGTATATCTTTATCTTGTTTATCATGTTAGTGTCTCCTCACCTGAAAAGTTGTTTCACTCTTATAAAGAGGCTATAGCCTCTCATTATGACATTATATTTTTTTATTAATATTTTTGGGCGGGGCGCGGCAGATAAACAGTCTTAGGACATAAAATTTTTCTCTTATAACTTTTACCTGATCATGGATTGATACTATTTGAAAGGTATTAAGACATGATAAAAAGTGAGTGAGTGAGTGAGTGAGTGCAACAATGAAGCCATACTGAATCCCTGTCCTGTTAATTATTTAACCGTTAACTTTTCACATTATAATGATAGATAAAATTTTAGTCAAACAATATTTTGACAACCTAAATTATCTGAAATTATCTAAAGTAAGGGTATGTTGCAACCTCTAACTAACTCTAATACAATTAGACCTGATGGAAGCTATCTTCGAAGCAAAGGGGGTTACCAAGTATTTTGGCGGGCTCAAGGCCCTTGATAGGGTTGACCTCACTATTAACCGTGGTGAAATTATAAGTCTTATCGGGCCAAACGGTGCGGGTAAGACAACCTTCTTTAACTGTATCTCCGGATTAATTGCACCTGATGAAGGTCAGATAAGTTTTAAAGGATTTAAGATCAGCGGCTTAAAGCCCCACGAGATAACAAGGCATGGGATTTCCAGGACCTTTCAGAATCTGAGGCTATTTGCAGAGATGTCTGCGCTTGAGAATGTCATGGTAGGGGGGTTTTCAAAGACAAAAACGGGTGTTTTAGGTGCAATATTGAAGACCCGTAGTGCTGTGCAGGAAGAACGCTGGCTCTCTTCAAAGGCCATCGAGCTCCTTGAATTTGTCGGGATCAGTGAACACAGGAATAACTGGGCAAGAAACTTATCTTATGGTGACCGCAGAAGACTCGAGATTGCGAGGGCCCTCGGTAGTGATCCTTCGCTTCTTTTGTTAGATGAACCGGCTGCTGGCTTAAATCCACGTGAGACCCAGCAGCTTATGAACATGATAACACAGATACGTGACCGCGGGATTACGGTTCTCATTATAGAACATGATATGAAGGTGGTCATGGGGATTTCGAACCGTGTGATTGTACTTGATTACGGTGTAAAGATTGCAGAGGGATTACCAGCAGAGATTAAGAAAGACCCTGTGGTTATTGAGGCATATTTGGGAAAAGAAGATGATTATATCAGGCAAGATTCCTGACACACGAAGGACAATGGAAATGAACCAGGCATAAAGAACATACAGGGAATAAATTAAGATTACTCTCTGTGACCTTTGTGTCTTTAAGGGTTATTAATGTTACGGTTAGAAAATGTCCATGCATCATATGAGGTTATAGAGGTTCTGAGGGGGGTTTCCCTGGAGGTAAAGGAAGGGGATATTGTCACTATTATCGGGGCTAATGGTGCCGGAAAGACCACTACCCTGATGTCTATATCCGGGCTTATTAAGATTAATAAGGGCACTATATTTTTTAAAAACAGAGAGGTCACAAACCTTCCTCCCCATGATATTGTCAGTCTCGGTATATCTCAGGTGCCAGAGGGGAGGAGGATATTCCCCCGGCTTACTGTCCTTGAGAATTTAGAGATGGGTGCTTTCCTTTGTAAAAACAAAAATGAGGCAAAAAGCAGGCTTTCAATGGTTTATGACTATTTCCCTATTCTTTCTGAAAGGAGCAGGCAATTAGGGGGAACATTAAGCGGCGGAGAACAACAGATGCTCGCAATTGGCAGGGCTCTAATGTCGGGACCGAAACTTCTGTTATTGGATGAACCATCCCTCGGTTTAGCCCCCATGGTAGTCTCAAAGATCTTCGAAATAATAAGAAAGATTAATAGTCAGGGGGTTACAGTCCTCCTCGTGGAGCAGAATGCCCGGGCAGCGCTTATGCTTGCAAAAAGGGGGTATGTAATGGAGACAGGTATGATAATCATGTCTGATGATGCAAAAGCCCTCGCTGCCAACAAAAAAGTTAAAGAGGCATATCTTGGTGAGTGAGAATGCAAAGAGAGCACATTCCCCGCAACCTGCTGCATGGAGATTGAAGCTCCCTGCAGCAGGCAGGGATTGCACTCGCTATGTATTTTCAATAATTGTTTGCTTAAGAATTTTAAAGAGAATTTTTTTCTTGACGATAATTGTTGTGTATGATAAAAGTATACAGGTTTTACAGTAGGATTTACATCGATTGTATGTTAAAGAATGATAGCCATAAGTTACCGTTACCGCAGGGGTCGTAGTGGCCTCTGCGGTTTTTTTATTTCTAGAAGAAAAGGAGGTTGAAGCAATGCCTAAAGGTCGCGTCAAATGGTTCAATGATAAAAAAGGCTTTGGTTTCATTGAACAGGAAAATGGCGAAGATGTGTTTGTACATTTCTCCGCTATCCAAGGCGATGGATTCAAGTCCCTCGGCGAAGGCCAGGAAGTTGAATTCGAAATCGAAAATGGCCCCAAGGGTGCCCATGCAAAAAATGTCGTTAAGGCATAAGTCCGAACACTAATTAGGCGCCCCGTCTGCAATTTATGGCGGGGCGTTTAATGTTAATCTCTTTTACTGAAATCCATTAAAAATTGAATCAGTAATCTTGCACCAATAGCAGTTCCGCCAACAGGTATATAAGGTCTTTCCTTGTCATTCCATTCAACACTTGCAATATCAAGATGAACCCAGGGATAATCCTCAATAAATTTGCTTAAAAAGATTGCTGCTGTCATTACTCCTCCCTCCCGTCCGCCGGAGTTCTTCATATCCGCAACAGGGCTCTTAATCTGTTCAAAGTAATCATCCCAGAGCGGCATCTCCCATACCCTTTCCCATACATATTCTGCTGCCTTTGCCATACGCTCTTTTAAACCCTTATCATTGCCCAGCATCCCAATAGCATGATTTCCTAATGCAATAGCGCACGCACCTGTTAATGTGGCTATGTCTAATATACATTTAGGTTTGTACCTGGTAGCGTAAAATAGGGCATCCGCCAGGGCCAGCCTCCCTTCTGCATCTGTACTGATTATCTCAATGGTTCTTCCACTCATTGAGCGAAGGATATCCCCTGGCCTGCTTGCTGTCCCGCCCGGCATATTCTCTGTGGCCGGAAGGAGTCCAACAATATTCAGGGGTATATGCAGCATTGATGCAGCCCTTAATACCGCAACGGTTATTGCCCCTCCGGACATATCGTACTTCATCCTCCCCATCCCTTCGGCTGGTTTGAGAGATATGCCTCCGCTGTCGAATGTAATAGATTTTCCAACTATTACTATTGGTTTCTCTCCCCTTTTACCGCCTTTATATTCAAGAATGATAAACTTCGGCGGCTCCTGACTCCCCTTTGCAACACCCAGAAACGCACCCATACCAAGCTGTTTTATTCCTGGTGTTGAAAGGATTGTACATTTTATCCTATTACCCTTTGCCATTTTCTTTGCAGTATCAGCAAGTATTGCAGGTGTCATATCATTCGCCGGGTGATTGATAAGGTCTCGTGCAAAATTGACAGATTCAGAGATGATCCTTCCTGTACTTAGACCCTTTTCGACTTCCGCGGCCTTGATACGACTATCCTCTACAAGTCTGAATTCATCTATATATTTGGCGTTATTGTTCTCCTTTACCTTGTACTTTGAAAATTTATAAACTGCGAGGCCGGCGCCTTCTGCAATAGCACGTGCAACTTCATCTGAACTGTTACCCCCTGATTTATAACTGTATACCGATGTTGTTGTGGCAAGTGTCTTTAATCCCATATCCCTTGCACGCAAAGACACCTTACCAATTGCCTGGCGTATCTGTTCAGGTCCAATCTTTTCTTCCTTGCCAAGTCCGCATAAAAATATGTATGCTGCGGGAATTACTCCTCCACTGTTTATCACCTCAACCTGTTCTGACTTGCCTGTAAAACCCTTCCTCTTCAACACCCTGTCAATTACCCCGCCTAAAAGTCTGTTAATCTCCTGTGCGATAGGACTCAACTCCCTGCTCTTTTCACAAATTCCTACAATCAGTGCATCAACAGGTTCGCTTAAAACATCTCCCACTTTGACCTTGAATTTCATTGCTTTTATCCCTCACATGTTAATCTTTTCTTGTAATAAAGGTAGTAAACCCATCAGCAGATAGTTGGCTGGCTAACTGTTCGGCCTCCCTTATCTCCTTTTTAACACCAATCCTGACCCTGTAAAACTTCTTATTATTTGTTATATAAGGGGCTATATATACATCAGAATACTTATATCCTAACCTCTTCTGCAATCTTAATGCATTTTCTTCGATTAAGAATGCACCCACCTGAATAGTAAAATCACTTATGACCTCCCCCCATTTAAGTATTTCTATCTCTACATTTGCTAATCCCATGTTCACCATCCCGATTTCATTTGCAGCAGAATATGACATGTCTATTATCCTCCCTTCAATAAAGGGGCCCCTGTCGTTTATCTTTACAACTACTGATCGTCTATTTTCAATGTTAGTAACCCTGGCAATCGTGCCAAGGGGTATTAGTTTGTGGGCAGCAGTATTGCTGTACATATCATATATTTCTCCGCTTGATGTGGGTCTCCCATGAAACTCCCCTCCATACCAGGAGGCTACTCCGCGTTCAACATAACCTGCGGCATAGGGGCTTTTATAGGCGGGTAGTGTGCATGATGTGATTATTATTGATACTATAATTATCAGAAGAGGCCGCAACTTATAGCTCCTCTTCATCTTCCCTCTCAGCAATGGTTGCAACACCAACAACCTTATCGTTATCCTCTATGTCTATCAATTTTACACCTTGTGTGTTGCGTCCTATAATCGAGATATCTTTTGTCTTTGTCCTTATTATTTTGCCTTCCTTAGTAAGTATCATGATCTCATCCTCGTCTGACACCTGAAGGGCTGAAACCGCCTTTCCATTCCTCTGTGAACATTTTATAGTAAATATTCCCTTGCCACCGCGTCCCTGCATCCTGTATTCAGAGAGGTCTGTTCTCTTTCCAAACCCGCGTTCAGTAACAGTTAATATTGTTGAGTTGTTATGTACGATCTCCATCCCGACTACAAAGTCATCTTCATCAAGTTCTATTCCCTTTACACCTCTTCCTACCCTGCCTATAGTCCGTATCTCATCCTCATTAAAACGAATAGCCATCCCGTTATGTGTGCTTAACAGCACCTCCTGATCTCCGGTTGTAAGCCGGACTGCAGTAAGTTTATCCCCATCATCAAGTAAGATACCGATAATACCGCCAGTTCTTATATTGCTGTATGCATCCAGGGAGGTCTTTTTCATCACCCCTTTCATGGTTGCCATAATAATAAATCTATCTTCACTGAACTCGGCTACCGGCAGTACTGCAGTTACGCGCTCATCTTTAGTGAGCTGTAATAGATTCACAATGGCCTTACCCTTTGCAAGCCTGCCTGCCTCGGGTATCAGGTGTACCTTCATGCTATAGACTTTTCCGCTGTCAGTAAAGAAAATAAGATTATTATGCGTGGATGCGACAAAGAGATACTCAACAAAATCCTCCTCCTTGGTCTCCATCCCGGTCTTTCCTTTTCCACCCCTCCTCTGGCTCCTGTAAGTTGTGGCTGGAATTCTCTTGATATAACCGGTGTGAGATATGGTTATAACCATATCTTCTTCAACTATAAGGTCTTCTATGGCTATCTCCCTAGTTTCAGGAATTATCTCAGTTCGCCTGGAATCCCCATATCCATTCTTTATTTCCAGAAGTTCATCTTTGATTATCTGCATTACAAGTGCATCACTCTCCAGGACTGAGTGCAGGTATGAAATCCTTTCTATAAGCTGCTGGTATTCTTCATCGAGTTTTTCCCTCTCGAGGCCTGTCAGCCTCTGAAGTCTCATATCGAGGATGGCCTGGGCCTGTATCTCTGTTAAATTGAATCTTGATATCAGGACATTCCTTGCCTCTTCCGGTGTCCTTGAACTCTTTATAAGGTTTATAACTTCATCCAGATGTGACAGGGCTATCTTTAGCCCTTCTAATATGTGGGCCCTCTCGTCAGCCTTTCGCAGCTCATACTGGCTCCTTCTTACAACTATCTCACGCCGGTGTTCAACAAAATACCGTATCATCTCTTTGAGATTGAGCACCCTCGGCTGATTATGAACAAGGGCTAACATTATAATACCGAAACTGCTCTGCATCTGGGTATGCTTATACAGATGGTTCAATATTATTTCCCCCTGCTCACCGCGTTTTATCTCAATTACTATGCGCATGCCTTCACGGTCTGATTCATCCCTTATCTCTGAAATCCCTTCCACCTTCTTATCCCTGACAAGCCCTGCAATATCCTCTATCAACTTCGCCTTATTTACCTGATAGGGGATCTCTGTAATTATTATGCTCTCCTTCTCTGTACGCGGATGGGTCTCAATAAAGGACCTTGCCCGCATCTGTACAATACCACGCCCGGTCGTATACGCCTCATTTATACCTTTCAGGCCATGTATGAAACCCGCAGTTGGGAAATCAGGGCCTTTTATAATACCTTTAAGTTCCTCGATTGTAACCTCAGGATTGTCTATATACATAATACAGCCTTCTATTATCTCTCCGAGATTGTGCGGCGGTATGTTTGTTGCCATGCCAACTGCTATACCTGATGAACCATTTATCAGAAGGTTTGGGATCCTTGTTGGGAGAACCATCGGTTCCACCATGGAGCCGTCATAGGTCGGGGCAAAATCTACTGTTTCTTTGTCGATATCGGCAAGCATCTCGCTTGCGATCTTTTCCATTCTGATTTCGGTATACCTCATGGCAGCAGGCGGGTCACCATCAACAGAGCCGAAGTTCCCCTGTCCGTCTATGAGCTGATACCTCATGGAAAAATCCTGGGCAAGCCTTACCACAGTATCATACACAGCCACATCACCGTGGGGGTGGTATTTTCCTATTACGTCTCCCACTATCCTCGCAGATTTCTTGTATGGCCTGTTCCATGGCACCCCCATCTCATACATGGCATAGAGGATACGTCTGTGCACAGGCTTTAATCCATCTCTGACGTCAGGCAAGGCCCTTCCCACTATAACACTCATGGCATAATCGAGGTAGGAAGAGCGCATCTCCTCTTCAATGCTTACCGGTATCCTTCTCTCTCCTGCAATTGCCAAATCAACTACCTCCAATCCCCCTGAACACCACGCTGTAGGGACAAACCTTTAGGTCTGTCCCTACGTCTACGCCCATTTTCATTGTCCTTTGTGTTAACATGTAACATGATTGTTTCATATGAAAATAGCCTTCATATTACACATCGAGGTTTTTCACTTCCCGTGCATGATCTTCAATAAATTTTCTCCTCGGCTCTACCTGATCTCCCATAAGAATAGTGAATATCTCATCTGCAATAATACTATCCTCAAGTGTCACTTGGAGAAGTGTCCTTGTCTCCGGATTCATAGTAGTCTCCCAGAGCTGCTCCGGGTTCATCTCGCCAAGACCTTTGTATCGTTGTATATTAAGTCCCTTCTTACTAACCTCCATTATGAAGTCGAGTAAACCGGCAGATGACTCAACCATATGTTCCTTATCCTGTGCACGAACTTTGTAAGGAGGGGCACCAAGCCCTGTCCTTACCGGTGAAAGGGACTTAATCTCCCTGAATTCAGGGGAGGAAATAAAGTCCTCATCTATTATCATGTTCTGCTGCACACCTCCCCTTCTGATATCTATTTCTAATTTGTATGCCTTGTGTTCTTCATCGCTTGTTATTTCCACATTGATTGAATCCCCCGGCCGTCTTGATGTAAACCGCTCGCTTATTCTTTCAATGATACTTTCCAGGGTATTTTTTTCTCTCAGGGTCTCTTTCTCAATATTTGCCTGTGCCAGGGTGGCAATAACATCAGGGTCATTACCTTTCTTTGATATCTGATCAATAAGTCCTTTATATGTTACGAGCTTGCTTAAAAGTTTCTCCAGCCTATCCCCTTTAATAAAGGACCTTTTTTCTGTATCCCAGAGTTCTACCTCTTCTGAGGCAATTTTAATCAGATATTTGTTCAGAGCTGCCTCGTCTTTTATATATTGTTCTGATTTTTGTCTCGATACTTTGTAGAGAGGGGGTTGGGCAATGTAAATATACTTGTTCTCTATAAGCTGCGTCATCTGTCTGTAAAAGAAGGTAAGGATGAGGGTCCTGATATGAGAGCCATCCACATCCGCATCAGTCATTATTATTACCTTGTGATACCTTGCCTTTGTTAAATCAAAGTCATCTCCTCCAATCCCTGTACCAAGCGCTGTTATGAGGGTCCTGATCTCTTCGCTTGATATTATCTTATCAAAACGGGCCTTCTCAACATTCAATATCTTTCCTCTGAGCGGCAGAATAGCCTGGTTACGCCTGTCCCTGCCCTGCTTGGCAGATCCGCCTGCAGAATCTCCCTCAACAAGGAATATCTCACACTGGGCCGGGTCCTTTTCAGAGCAGTCAGCAAGTTTACCGGGGAGGTTCCCTATATCCAATGCATTTTTGCGCCGTATCAGATCCTTTGCCTTTCGTGCTGCCTCCCGCGCCCTTGCTGCATTTAATGCCTTCTCAACAATCTTTTTAACAATTGAGGGGTTTTCTTCAAAGAAGGTCCCGAGGCGATCATTGACTACGGCTTCAACAAGTCCCTTTATCTCACTGTTACCAAGCTTTGTCTTGGTCTGTCCCTCAAATTGCGGATTGGCAAGTTTAATGCTGACTACTGATGTCAGTCCTTCTCTTATATCATCACCTGTCAGGGTCTCACCCTTTAACAGATTGTTAGTGACAGCGTAGTTATTTATTGTCCTCGTCAGGGCAGTCTTAAATCCTATAAGGTGGGTACCTCCCTCCTTTGTGTTTATATTATTTGCATATGAGAAGAGGTTTTCTGTGTAACCGTCATTATACTGGATAGCAACCTCAAGTACAGTCCCCTCCTTTTCATCTGATATTAATACAGGAGAATGAATGGGGTTTTTGTTCTCATTTAAGTGCTCTACAAACTGGACAATACCACCTTTGTATTTAAAGAGGCTTGACTTTAATGTGCGTTCATCTGTTACTGATATCTCAAGCCCCCTGTTAAGAAATGCAAGCTCGCGCAGACGATGGGCAAGCGTGTCAAAACTATACTCTGTTACCTCAAATATCTCTCTGTCCGGTTTGAAGGTGATCTTTGTACCGCGTTTTTTTGTCTTGCCAACAACAGTTAATGGCGTTACAGGATTTCCCCTCTCATAACGCTGTTGATATACGCTCCCATCCCTCTTTACCTCAAGCTCCAGCCATTCCGATAAGGCATTCACTACCGATACCCCAACACCGTGAAGACCACCGGATACTTTATATGACTCATTATCAAATTTTCCACCTGAATGAAGGATTGTTAAGACAACCTCTGCAGCGGGCTTATTCTGGGTTGGGTGCATCTCTGTTGGTATTCCCCTCCCGGTGTCTATGACCGTAACACTATTATCAATATGTACTATAACCTCTATGTTTTCACAGTACCCTGCCATTGCCTCGTCAACGCTGTTGTCTACTACTTCATATACGAGGTGATGGAGTCCCTCTGTACCGGTATTTCCTATATACATAGAGGGTCTTTTTCTTACACCCTCCAGTCCCTCTAATACCTTTATTTTCGATGCATCATATTGTTCTTCCATGGTTTATTACTCAACCTCCTGGACCCGCATTGGCATTACTATGCAAAGGGAGTTGGGATCACTTTCCTGTTTAATCACACACGGGTTTAAACCGGACTGCAATTCAATAATGACCTCTTTATCAGTTAATGAATCAAGGGCTTCTAACAGGTATTGATAGTTCAGTCCGATTGTTATAGGCTCCCCTTTATATTTCAACTCAAATTCTTCTCTCCCTTCCCCAATCTCAGGGTCGTTTGCCCTGACCACACCACCTTCTGAAGAAAATTCTATTATTATTACCCTCGTTTTCTCCCGTGACATTACTGAAACACGCCTTACAACGCTTACAAAATCCGACCGGTTGACCCTTACCTCCTGCCCCTCTTTTTGTGGAACTACCTGCTTATAGTTCGGAAAATTCCCCTCTATAATCCTTGAGGTAATATAAACCCCGCTTCCCATAAACGATATCTGTTTCTCCCCTATTCCTATTTTTATTTCACCTTCGGCATCCATAAGACGCCTTAACTCTACTAGGGTCTTTTTGGGAAGTATTATCTGGTGTGATCCCTCTTCTTTTCCTAAAAGCCTTTTTGTATCTTCTATTATTCGTTCGCAAATCGCCATCCTGTTCCCGTCCGTACCTACCATCCTGAGCCTTATTTGCTGTTCATTATCTCTCTCTATCTCGAATAAACCGCCATTTAAAACATGACGGGCTTCTGCCTCTGCAATGGCAAACAAAGTCTTTTTGATCATCCCGATATACATGGCATTATCTATTGATGTCATCTTCTCTTCACTGACAATGGGGATAACAGGGAAATCCTCTTTATTAGAACCGGTGATCTTAAAATAGCTTTTTCTGGATATAATAGTAAGAAATTTACCCTCCTCCACAGTCAGGTCAACATTTCCTTCCGGAAGCTCTCTTACAATTTCAAAGAATTTCCTGCCAGAGACAGCGATTGCCCCCTCACCTTGAACAGTAGCGGGATATGTACACTTAATACCAATCTCAAGGTCTGTGGCTGTTAAGGAAAATTGTGTTGTTTGAGATTCCAGCAGGACGCTCGAGAATATAGGGGCAGAACGCCCCTTGTCTAATACCCCCTGAACACCCTGAAGACCTGAAAGGAGCATGCCTTTTTCAATCTGTAATTTTAAATATGGGTATTGTTTTTTCATTATCCCCCCTCCTTTATCTTTTTAATAATGTCCTCAAGCAGATAACCCATGTTTGTATCTTTGCTTTTGTTTTTTTCTATAAGATTACATGCATAAATTACTGTTGAGTGGTCCTTTCCGCCAAAATGTCTCCCTATTTCCGGAAAAGACATTTTTAGCAACTCTCTGCTCAAAAACATTCCTATCTGGCGAGGTGTAACCAGGGATTTGGTCCTCTTTTTTGATTTAAGGTCAGATATTTTTATATTAAAGTGTGTAGAGACAACCTTTTGGACCTTATCTATTGTAATTTTTTCTTCCCTGTCCCTTATAAGATCCTTGAACACCCTTTTTGCCATTTCCAGGGTCAACTCCTGGCCTGTAAGTGAGGAGAATGCACCAAGTCTGACCAGTGCCCCCTCTATTTCCCTGACATTTGTCTTTATGTTTTCAGCAAGAAAGAGGGCAACATCATCAGGGAAATGCAGGTTTGGAAACTCTCCGGCTGCCTTTTTCTTTATAATTGCTATCCTTGTTTCAAGGTCCGGTGGTTGTATATCTGCTAAAAGACCCCACTCAAATCTTGACCGAAGACGTTCATCTATATTCTGTATATCTTTTGGAAACCTGTCGCTTGTTATAACAATCTGTTTATGGGCCTCATAAAGTGTATTAAATGTGTGAAAAAACTCTTCAACTGTCCTTTCCTTTCCGGCAATAAACTGGATATCGTCTATTAAAAGGACATCTGTGTTATTTCTATATTTATTCCTTAGTTCAACTGTCTTATCATTCAATATTGCCTGTATCACCTCATTTGTAAATTGTTCTGAAGAAACATATAAAATCCTTGTGTTTGGTTTATTACTACTAATAATGTGGTTTCCTATAGCATGTAACAGGTGTGTCTTTCCTAAACCTACACCACTATATATAAATAGCGGGTTATAGGACTTACCCGGCGAATCTGCTACTGCCCTTGTTGAGGCATGTGCAAACTGATTACTTGGACCAACAACAAATGAGCTAAAGGTATATTTTGGATTTAACTTCTCGTCTTTTTTTCTTTTATAGGAAACACTCTGAGGGACATCTGTAACATCTTGTTTTAAATCATCACAAACTATAAAATCTATATTTAACTCATCAATACCGGTCACCTTTTTCAGGGTACCTTTTATCACATCAATAAAATGGTTTTTTAACCAGTTTCCAAGGAATGTGCTTGATACACCTATTTCAATGGTATTCCCCTTAAAAGAATGCAGTTTTGTAAACCGAAACCAGTTTTCAAAGCTCTGTCTTGTTAGTATGTTTTCTATCTCCTTGAGGCTGATCTCCCAGATATCCATTTTTAATTATAAAGAAGGCAAAAACCCTTTAATATTAGCTATTAATTTTATTATTTACAAACAACTTATCCACAGCTGTGGATAATATTAAATATGTCTTTAATTTCAATTAGTTATCTATGTTTTATATAGTCTTTTAAGCCTTTAAGCTGGTTATACTCTTGAGGAGACTCTACTATATCAGACTATACTTTTAAAGGCAATCACTTTTTATTACTAACAGGTCACATTATCAACAGGTTTATTATATAATATTTTCTTTAAAATCACAATGTTAAGGAGATATTAACAAAATAACAGCCCTTATTATTACTACTATATCTTATTTATATATATATTTTTTATAATAAAAGACTAAATCCTTAATTCAATAAAAGAAGATGTTTTAATATTATATATCCATTCTTTATATAATTTTTCGCTCTTTTCCTGAAATACCTTCTCTCTAATCAAATCTGTTAAATCCTCAAACGTTTTATATTTTAAGGACTTCTTTTCCAAAACCTTTAATATATAAAAACCGGAGGAAGTATAAATAACATCACTTATTTCTCCTTCTCTTAAGCTAAAGGCAGTAATATCAAGCTCTTTTAATAAATCACCCCTCTTAATTACTCCTAAATCATCAATGACCTGAACATCAATACTTCCATTATAACGCGTAGAAATATCCTTTAACGAGGTATTTATTTTTAAATCAGACAATATGTTATTTATTTTCTTATTAGATAAATTAATGTTTTCCGGAGAATCAGATGTTTTAATTGGGATAAAAACATATCCAACCCTTACCTCTTCAGGCAGAATAAAGAGTTCTTTATTTAATATATAATATTCTTCTAATTCTTTATCATTTATTGATATCCTGGACTTTATATCCTTGTTTAAAAGTTTAAATATTGTAAGCTGTTCTACAGCCTCTTTTTTTTCTTCTTCAGAAATAATCTCTTTGAAAGAGGGAATTTCTTCTTGTTGAACAGTTATCCCCCTCTTTTTTGCAGTCTGTAACTGTAGTTTCTTTTCAATCAAGTATGATAATTTAATATAAGAAAAATCATTTTTATCTTTTAATTCACTTTCTGTAATAAATTCATCATTAACAATAGCAATTATCCTGTCTTCTGCTGTACTAAGAGATATATCTAATAGCAAACAAAAAGATACAACTGATAAAAATATTAATTTAATATTTAATTTATTTTTCAACCGGTTTATCATCTGACGGAGTTTTAGTACCATCACCCTTTAGAAGATCTTCATTAATAGTTATTTTTCCCTTTGCTTTAAGTTCTGCCACAAGGGTATCAAATCTATCTTTTCTTTTCTTGTTTATCAGTGAATTTTCCAAATCCTTTTTTACCTCATCATAATTCTTTATCTTTCCTTCTTTTCTTTCCTTAATCTTGATTATATGAAAACCAAATTGTGTCTGGACTATATCACTTACTTCCCCGACTTTTAATTTAAACGCAGCCTCTTCAAATTCAGGCACCATCATACCTTTTGAAAAAAGACCAAGGTCACCCCCTGTTTCCTTGCTGCCATGGTCAAGAGAGTATTTTTTTGCAAGGTCTTCAAACTTCGAACCCTCTTTTAATTTCTTTTTAATCATCTCAGCTTCTTCTTTTGTTTTGAGTAGTATATGACTTGCCCTTACTTCATCAGGTGTTTTTGCCTCTTCCGGGTGTTCTTTATAGAAAGTTTTTACATCATCCTCTGTTACTTTAACCTTGTCATCAATCTCTTTTTTAAAATACCTGTCAACAACCACCCGCATCTTCATTTCTTCAACTAAAAAGGCTGTGTCTTTTTCTTTGTCTATACCGGTCTTGAGGGCATCCTGGTATAAAAGTTCCCTTACAACAAGGTTGTCAAGCAATCCCTTTTTAGTCTCTAAACTCAGAGATTCTTTTTGAGCTAATTGGGGAACCTCTTTAAGTCTGTCATTGAATTCAGTAAGTGTAATTTCTTTATTGTTTATCTTTGCCAATACAGGTTCACTATTCTTGCTGCCCATTTTTACCCCGCCCTTTTCCTTACAAGAAGCAGACACCATAGTCAAACAGAAAAAGGACAACCCTACGATAAAAATCTTTTTCATTTTAGCTCCTTTATTAAGATTTATCATTTTCCATGAAGATTTAAACACAACCCCCTATAACTTTCAAGCAGTTTATTGTTTCCTGAAAGATATAAAGAGGATCATTAGATGATGTCAATAGAAGAAAGGTGTAGTCAGAGACAAAACGAATCCGGCCGGGATATGTGGTTGTAAGCGTAGAAAGGATATCCCCCTTAATTTTAGCCTTAGAATCAATAGTGAAGAAGATTCCTTCTGTGCCACACTCTATCTTTAATACTTTGTTTGAACGGGCAAGCAACTTTACCTCTATCACCTGAAACAGATTTTCTACTTCTCCCGGCAAGCGGCCATATCTGTCAGTCATCTCTTCCCTGAGAGAAGTTAATGTACCATCTTCTTTTACAGAGGCAAGTCTCTTATAGAAGGAAAGCCTTTGAGAAGAGTCTTCTATAAATTCCTCCGGTATAAAGGCAGAGATACGAAGATTCAGGGCAGGGTTAATCTCTTCTTCTACTTTTTCTCCCTTCACTCTTTTTACAGCCTCTTCAAGCATCTGACTATACATCTCAAAACCAACAGCCGAGATATGCCCGGACTGCTGCTTTCCAAGCAGGTTTCCCGAGCCCCTTATTTCAAGGTCTTTTAATGCAAGCTTGAAACCAGCCCCTAATTCTGAAAGTTCCTGTATGGCCTTTATCCTCTTTTTCGCATCCTCTGTAAGAGACTCCTCACCCGGGATTATAAAATATGCATAGGCCTGATGACCTGACCTCCCAACCCGTCCCCTTAGCTGATACAGGTCTGCAAGCCCGAACATATCTGCCCTGTTTATAATGATAGTATTGGCTGATGGAATATCCAAACCGGACTCAATAATCGCAGAGCATACCAGCATATTATAATCACCTGAAATAAATTTTATCATCACATCTTCCAATAAACCCTCCCTCATCTGCCCGTGGGCTACCCCAATCCTGGCCTCCGGAATAAGCCCATGGAGAAAGGCAGCAATACTGTCAATGTTCTCCACCCTGTTGTGTACAAAAAAGACCCTTCCGTCCCTGGCAAACTCCCGTAAGATGGCATCCCGGATAATCCTCTTATCAAAAGGGGAAATAATAGTTCGGATTGAGAGGCGGTCAGCCGGTGGTGTTTCAATAATACTAAGATCCCGTATACCAAACAGAGACAACTGAAGGGTTCTCGGAATAGGTGTGGCAGAGAGGGTAAGGACATCTATTGTCTTACGTAACTGTTTCAGTTTTTCTTTCTGTTTAACCCCGAATCGCTGTTCTTCATCTACTATTACAAGTCCAATATTTCTAAAGCTTATATCCTTTTGGAGCAGACGCTGGGTTCCAATAATAATATCTATATTTCCATCAGCAAGGTCTTTTATTAAATTTTTCTGCTCACGCGGAGACCTGAAACGGCTGAGCATCTCTACCCTGACAGGGAAAGATGTAAACCTCTGAGAAAATGTTTGATAGTGCTGGTATGCTAAAAGTGTGGTTGGGACGAGCATGGCCGTCTGTTTTCCATCTAAAATAGCCTTACATGCTGCACGCAGGGCCACCTCTGTCTTACCATACCCTACATCACCACATATTAGTCTGTCCATAGGCTTTTTAGATTCCATGTCCTGTTTAACATCTTCAATTGCTGAAAACTGGTCTGGTGTTTCTTCATACTCAAACGAAGTCTCAAATTCTTTCATTATAAAACTGTCAGGTGAATAGGAAAAACCCTCCATGATTTCACGGGCAGCATAAAGGTCTAAAAGATCAGCCGCAATCTCATCAATAGCCTTCTGTACACGACTTTTTGTCTTTTCCCATCTCGATCCCTGGAGCCGGTCTATATGAGGGATGTGCCCTTCTGAGCCAATGTATTTTTGTACCATATCGAGATTATCAACAGGAACATATATATAATCACCACCGGAATATCGTATACAGAGAAAGTCACTTCCTCCTCCGCTGAGGACCTTGCGTTTCAGTCCCTCATATTGTCCGACGCCATGATATACATGGACTACATAATCCCCTTCTTTTATATCCTGGAAGGATGTTAAAAAAGAACGGACCTTCTGTTTTGTGGGTGGTCTCCTCTTAGTTCTCTTACCAAACATCTCTTCTTCAGTTACTATCAGCAGAGATGACTCTGGATAAATAAAGCCGGACGAGATATTTCCATAGGTGATTATCAGGGGGATGATTTGATGTTCGCCGGCCTTTATTATAAATGGGTGGATCTCTTCAGGTTTCCTGAGAGACGCAGGCACATCGTATTCCATCAGGATATCATGGAGTCTTTCAGCCTGGCCTTCGGTTGGAGAGACAAGGATTACAGTAAAGGTTTTTCTCAAAACAGCCAGCTTTTCTATAATGGTCTTTATCGGAGAAGCGTTCTTTTTTGAGTCAATAAAAATGTCAGTGGAAGAACCAACCTGGATGCAGGTTGTCCCATCTATTGGAAGGGGCTCAATATCAATTTTGAGATGGAAGGTTTCAATGGATTTTGATATATCCTCAATAGTAAGATATAACTCAGGTGGTTCAGGAATAACACGTCTCTGCAGCACCACTTCATTGTATGTCTCTAATATATAATTCCAGTTAGAATTACTGTTTTTCCTGATCTCAGCCGGCTCATTAAATATAATGGTTGATTCGGGATTAAGAAAATCAAAGAGTGAATTTACTGATATGGGAAACTCCTTGGCAGGCATTATAAAAGTGGAATCCTTTTGTTTAACAGACCTCTGTGTCTCTGTATCAAAGGTGCGAATGGTATCTATAGTATCCCCAAAAAACTCAATACGTACCGGAGCCTCTTCTCCCGGAGAGAAGAGGTCTATAATCCCACCCCTCAGACTAAAAGTACCCCTGGTGCTAACCATATCAGATGGTTCGTAGCCAAACCTTACAAGATGAGAGACAAGAGAGTCCCTCTCAATTTGCGACCCTGTATTGATATTAATATTTGCCTCTTTAAAAAGATCAGGTGACATGACACGCTGCATTAATGATTGAACCGGTACAACAAATATCCCGCGGATACCGCTTAAAAGGGCACGATAAGCTGTCATTCTTTCATGAATTATCTCAGGATGCGGAGCCATAATGTCGAATGGCAGTATTTCCCAGAAGGGGAGCGAAAATAGAGGTACAGTGGTTTTCATCCAGGACGGGAATAAAGACAGGTCTGTTAATAGTGATTCTGCTGACTCCTGTGTGTGGGTTATTACAAAGAGAGGGTTATCTGTCTTGTTGAATAACACAGATAAAAAGAGCGATTTAGAGGAACCCCATAATCCTGTAACCCTATGGGTTCCCCCGATAGAAAGAATATTTTCAATCAGAGCAGAGAAAGAGAAATTACTTCCTGAATTTATTAAGGACATCCCCGATAATCCTTGATGAAGAGAATCCCTCAACAAAGGGTATGGTGCGGACCTCCCCCCCGTAGGATTCTACAATATCCCGGCCAACAATATTATCAATGGCCCAATCCCCTCCCTTTATCAGTATATCCGGTTTAATTGCTACAATCGTATTATAAGGATCGGGTTCATTAAAGATAACGACATAGTCTACAGAACGGATTGATGACAGGACCTCTGCCCGTTCTCCCTGGGAAACGATCGGGCGGTTATCACCCTTGATCTTCCTGACAGATTCATCACTGTTAAGACCTATAACAAGTATATCACCCAGCTCTTTTGCGCTTTTCAGATACCGTATATGACCAACATGTATGATGTCAAAACATCCATTTGTAAAGACTATACGTTTGCCATCCTGTTTTAACCTCGCAATAACAGGAACAAACTCTTCTAAAGCAATGAGCATAATTTATAAGTCCCTGTTAATTCCATGAAATAGGTCATAAGGAGGTTCATCTACTGGGTTTCTCCAAACATCATCTCTTCAACTATCTGGCATATAGTGTGACCGAGAGTTATGTGAACTTCCTGGATCCTGGGGGTTACTGTAGATTGTACGATAAATGCGTAATCTACAAGTGATGCAAGCTTACCGCCTGAGCCGCCTGTAAAACCAACAGTTATTGTGCCCAGTTTTCCGGCAGCCTTAATTGCCTCAAGCACATTAGGGGAATTTCCGCTTGTACTTATTGCAATAACCACATCCCCCTCTTTTGCAATTACTTCCATCTGTCGTTTGAACACGAGACTGAAACTGTAATCATTTCCAATACTGGTCATAACAGCCATATCAGTATTAAGGGCAATAGCAGGGAGCGGAGGCCGGTCTTTCTGGAAACGGTTTACAAACTCAGCGGCTATGTGAGATGCATCCGTTGAACTTCCGCCATTCCCCATTAGTATTAACTTATTACCTTTCTTGAAAGAAGACACAATTAGTTCTGAGACTTCTTTGATAGTGCCGGCATAACAACTGATAAACGCTTCTTTCGTTTTAATGCTTTCTTTAAAGAGTGCCCTGATCTTATCTTCTGTATCCATCTCTTATTTCCTCGGTTTTTTCTCTGCTCTTCTTGTCTTGTATGTATGTTCCCTCTTTTGCATATCCTTAAATTTTTTTACCTCCCGCAGCAATTCATTAAAGGCAGAATTCATAGAGTTAAATGCATCAAAACCCTTATCCTTTGTCCTGAGTTTCTTTCTGGGGAGTGACAAAGTCAGGGTTGTATAATACTCTTCACGTCTTGCATGTTTTTCAAAGGTTACATCAAGTTTTACTGAATCGTCGTCATAGGTCGGTAAAAGGTCTTCAATCTTCATCACCTTTTTTTCAAGCTGTTGTTCTATCTGTGGCATTGGTTCGAGATTTTTGTAAAACATATTGTAGATCATTGTTAAACCTCCTGTTCTTTTATTGTCTCTTCAAATCCGGAAAGGAACATCTCCGTGATGTGTTCACGCATGGTTTTTGCGCTTTTATCGCCAAAACGTTTATAAAATTTATTTACCGGTATAACAGCCTTTGCCATGTGACTATGCCCTCCTGCACTGCCCAGATCCCCGAAGGCCTTCTTTACAATAGCACCGGCGCTGCGTACATAACCTACATTGCGTACAGATATTACTATGTTCCCCCTGAATAAGCCAGATACTACGGACCATTCAACACCTTCTATCTGTAAAGAGAAATCGGCAAAGTGAGGGATTACATCTTCACGTCTGACCCTGCCGAGGTGAGAGAATAATATGTTTTTTACTATCTTTCTCTTTTTGAGGGCGTTGCTAAAAGAGTCAATATCCTCCGGGTGTACTTCAGGACGTTCAATCCTCCTGAGTATATTGGAGTTTGCTATAGGGTAAAGATATGAAAACGCCTCAATATCTGCGGGGTCTACTCCCCTTCCAAGAAGGAGAGTATCGCTTTTGATTCCATAGAGGAGCGCGGTGGCAAGACGCTGGGATATATTGAATTCTACGGCCCTGAGGTATTCAGTAAGAATAGTAGAGGTTGCCCCATATGTTGCACGTATATCCTTTATCTTTGCCTGATATCCTGGCTTTTCAGGGTGGTGGTCAATTACAACATCCACAGGAACAGAATTGAGAACCTGTGTCAGTGATTCACCAATATGGGGCGGCTGGACATCTAACAAACAAAGCCCGTCATATTTAAGAATGACATCAGGTATAATCTTTTCAACCTGAATATCAAGCAATCGTAACATAGCAAGGTTCTCCGGCCGTGAAACCTCACCAAAGGAGGCTATATGGGCTGTAGTCCTGTTACGGCCTATCAGGTGACGAAAGGCGAGGGCGCTTGCAATAGCATCAGGGTCAGGGTCATGTTGAATGAGGAGAAGGATCTTGTCTCTGTTTTCAAAGAGCTCCTTAATATTTTGTACATGCCTTTTGGTAAAGGCCTGTTCTATCTTTGGAAAACAGAGCTCTGTAAATATAGCAGAGGGCCTGACAATTTTTGCGCTCAGGCGTTCAGGTATATTTAGATTATTTTCCTCAATAATAAGGACAGGTTGATACGGATATTGACGTGAAATGGTTTTCAGAATATTGGATAAGATAACATGATTTTTTATGGCAACAATAATACAGCTATCTGCTCCGAGCCGGAGCTCTTTAAAAAGTTTATCCCTTTCGTCAGTAAATGAAACAACCTTCGCAGAGACCCCGAGACTGCGAAGCCTCTCATAAAGAGATTGCTGATCAACAATAAACTTTATAATGTCCTTTTTTGAGGAAAGAGTCCGCAGTAAGAGGAGGAAATAGGGGAGCTCATCCTGGCAGAGGATATAATATTCCATTATTGCCTGCTTTGCCTCTTGTTTTGAGCAAGGGGTCTCCCTGCGTTATGAAGTTTCAGTGCCTTTTTATTATATTGTAAACCCTTGTTGTATTCTCCACACTTTATATATATGTTTCCAATGCTCAAATAATCCAACTCCACCCCTATCCGGTTGCCAAGTTTTATGTGTATTTCGAGGGCCCTGTTTAAATACTGTAAGGCGAGTTTGTAATTTCCCTGGTTGCTGTTTACAGTGCCTATTTGTGCAAAGGTGTTTCCAATTCCAAGTTTATTTCCCATCTTTTTATGAATCCCGAGGGACTTGGAAAGGAACTCTATGGCCTTTTTATACTCACCCTGGCTGTTGTATATGTTGCCGAGACTCGCCTGAATATTGGCAAGGGCAATCTGCTCACCGGACCTGTTCCCCACACCCTTGAATATATCGAGGGCCAGCTCCTGATATTTTAGTGCAGATTCATAATCACCCTTACTGCTATATATATTCCCGATGTTTGCATATACATTACCTTCGCCGAGCTTATTTCCAGCAGTCTGATGCAGCCGGCGTGCCTTCTGATGGTACTCGAGGGCCTTATTATAATCCCCCTGATGACAGTAAGTATTCCCGATATTCGTATAGACACTCCCGATACCAATGCTATTATTAAGCTCTTCATAAATCTCAAGGGCCTTTTTATGATATTCCAGGGCCCGTGAATAAATCCCCTTATGACTGTAAATATTTCCTATATTGGAATAATCACTCCCCTCACCCAGACGGTTTTTTAATAATGTGTGGATCTGTAAGGCCTTTTTATAATTCGCCAATGCCTTATCATACCTTCCTATTTCCGCATAAATCGTTCCAATATTGGCATAATCATTCCCTTCTCCGAGCTTGTGCCCAAGACTTGCATGGATTTTCAGGGCCTTCTCATAATAATGTATAGCATTCTTATGGTCAGCCTGTATATTATATATATTCCCAATGTTGGTATAATCGTTCCCCTCCCAAATCCGGTTGAGAAGACGCTTGTGTATAGCCAATGCCTTTTTATGAAAGTCAAGTGCAGTAGAGTAATCCCCCTTTTTACTCAGGACATTTCCTATATTCGCATATATAGTCCCCTCTCCAAGGAAATATTGTTCTTCTCTGTAAATCTCAAGGGCCATATTATAAAATACCATGGCATTTTTATAATCCCCCTGGAATTTATAAAGGATACCAAAACCATTATAGTCATGCCCGACCTCTAATCTCTCCCCGAGACCTTTATGTATCCCAAGGGCCTTTTTATATAAATCCCTGGCATTAGCGGAATTGCCCTGAATAGCGTGAATGGTACCGACATTATTGTAAACACAACCCTCTTCTGTCCTGTTTTTAACCTTTTTAAATATTTTTAAGGCATCGTCAAAACACTTTAAGGCATCACTATATTTACCCTTCTTTGAATAAACTGTCCCTATCCTACGCAGGGATTTTCCCTGACCATTATCATATCTTATGGATATGGCCTCTTTCATAGCCTGATTGTAATAGTCTAATGCCCTGGAATATTCACTCCGGGAGTCTGCTATCTTTCCAAATAGGAGGGTCACCTCTGAAAGTATGTCTCTTTGTCCCTTATTGTTTGATGCAATAGCCCGAAGATGAGAAGAGGTTTTTTTATATTCTCCCCTGTTTATGGCGGTATCTAATTCCTTGAGAAGCTGTTCTACAGAATCATCCATTTTTGAAGATGGAATTATAACATAAAATATTGCAGGATACAAAGGCTTAACAGAAATATTTCACTCTCTTCTAAAATAATGAAGAAATATGGTATATTGCTCTCATGTCAACAAAGATAATATTTCCACTGGACTTTTCTGAGTTAAAACAGGCATTGATGTATGTAGGTCTGTTAAAAGACCATGTCAGCGTCTTTAAAATAGGACTTGAGCTTTTTGTAAATAACGGACCTGCTGCTGTTAAAGGGGTTTTAAATTCAGGTGGTAAGGCCATCTTCCTCGATTTGAAATTCCATGATATCCCGGAGACTGTACGCCGGGCAATTAAAAGCCCCATAATTGGAGATGTGGATTTTATAACAGTTCACAGCAGCGATGGGCCTGAACTCCTGTCTGCTGCTGTAAAGAGTGTCCCTTCAAGGACCAAAGTCCTTGCGGTCACTGTACTCACAAGCCTGAGCGAGGCAACCCTCAAGGAGCAGTGTCTCCTTAAAGAGAATATTACAATAAAGGAGCTGGTTATTCACAGGGCGAAGATGGCAAGGGACACAGGGTGCTCAGGGATAGTATGTTCAGGACTTGAGATTATTGATATCAGGGAGCAATTTGGCAGGGATTTTATTACAGTTGTTCCAGGGGTACGACCTCTATGGTCACTTGTAATCGGGGATGATCAGAGAAGGATTGTAACCCCGCGAGATGCGGCCATTCATGGTGCTGATTATATTGTAATCGGCCGTCCCATCAGAGATGCAAAAGACCCGGTTGAAGCGGCCCAAAAGATCCTGTCTGAAATAGAAAGCGCCGGGCCTAATTAACGACAAAGTATATCTTGGATTTCATTGCATAGACAAGGCCTGTGCACTTGTTGCACGGTGGAAGGGATACAGGATGCGCATCCTTAATACCTGGCCTGGGATTCATATCTGCACAAAAATTACAGTATAATTCATCAATAAAGAATAGTTCCTCTATATCATTTTCCTGAATAATTGGTCTCAACATTGTTACTTGTACCCCCTGAAATAATCTAATCTGTACCTTATTATCTCACGTCTTAATTGTAATATCGGACTTGGAAAAAGGCTTCTTTAATAATTGAGAGGGTTATGAGGGGAAGAACCTGTTGTAAAAGAGTTCTGCATGTTGTGAGAGTGTTTTGATATATTTATCGGTGTCTTTAATTATCTTCTCAGGGTCAATATAATCAAGGGATGACAGCTCATCCTTATATTCATTTATCCATCGGCTTATCATTTTTTGTGTAACCTCAAGGTGAAACTGGAGGCCGTAGATATTATCCCCTATCCTGAATGCCTGATTTGGAAAAAGCACTGAACCAGCAAGGAGGGTTGCATCAGAGGGTATATCAAATGTATCACCATGCCATTGAAATACTGTAAGCCTTTCAGGGGAATTCTTAAATACCTTATCTGCTTTTCCGCCTGGTGTAAGGAGCAGGTCATACCAGCCTATTTCTTTTTTAGCCCCTTTATTTACCTTAGCACCGGTTGCCTTGGCTATTAACTGCCCGCCAAGGCAGATGCCTAGCACAGGAATTCGTCTCTTAACAGCTTCTTTTATAAGAATATCCTCGTCTTTGAGATAAGGATACACATCTTCTTCATAAACATTCATCGGGCCGCCGAGTATTATGAGACCTGAATAGTTTTTAATATCTTCAGGTAAAGGATCGCCATCAAAGAGCCGTACATATCTGTAACTAATTCCTCTATGTATCATGGCTTGCTCTATTGTGCCGAGGTCTTCGCAGCCTATGTGTTGAAGGACAAGAAAATCTGACATATTTGACTCCTCATACAAATCATCAAACAGGATACCTGATATACAAATCTAAACTTGTTCCCTTTAAAGGCTGGTAACAGGTTCCTTTAAAGTTATTCCAAATCTTTGATGCTTAAAAGGGTGAATATTAGGAAACTTCTGGAATAACCATCCGCTGAATATTTCTTTTCCACCCTCGTTAACTATTATATATATAGCAGGATTTAAAAGATCAGAGGATGATGTTGTATATATATTACCGTCTATTTTAAGATCAGGGAGAAAATCTCCAGCTTTTACCTCAATCTTACTACCAGGTATGGTAAGACTTCCCGATATCGGGACTGTATAATCTTTCATAACCAGATCATTCTTATCAGTGACTGTTAATATAACACCTTTCCATTTTGATTTGACGTCAGCCGGGATAATTACCTTCATATGTTCAGCCGGGGGCATCTGTATATCAACATGATCAGGATGATCTTGCATCGTGGAACTTTGTTCTTTTGGAGGTTCTGGTGGTGGTGATTCCTTTTTTGAGCATGATGATAAACCTGTTATTGCAGTGACCAGTAAAGTTAGAATGATAAATCGTTTATACATACTTAATCCTTTTTCATCTTTAATATGGCGGAGAGGGTGGGATTCGAACCCACGGTGGAGTGTTATCCCCACAACTGCTTAGCAGGCAGCTGCCTTCGGCCAGCTCGGCCACCTCTCCGTAAGTCAGGCTATAATACTAACATGAAATCTTTTTATATTCTAATAAAATTTTATTTCAAAAACAATATCCTGTTAATCTATTGCATATGAGCAAAAATAGAAGGATTGCTGGTCAGAATCCGGGTAATTTAATTCATTAACTTCATTCAGATCAGGAAGGAGATTTGCCTTAATCCCCCACTCGGAGAGTGAATAGACATAATCATCCATTATGATTGAACGGTTTACGCCGGCATTGTAATAGCAGTTTTTATATTCCAGGTCAATTGTAAAGAGATCCTGATGATCGATCCTTCCAAGCTCTTTAATGCCATCAGAGGTAGTTACATTAAAGACTACAAGACCGCTGAAATTCTGATCTTCAGAAAGGTAATCATCCCAATTATAGTAGGATAAAGGAATAGCAAGAAGGTCTTTTTCTGCAAAGTAATTAAATGCCTTATGATTATAGGAAGCCTCTGAGTCTGCCCCCCACTCCTGGCCAATGATAATCTCATGTAAGAGAGATGGATTTGCAAAATCACTTACATCAAAAATGGATAACTTTAGTCCCTCTACTCGTCCCTCATCAGTTGCGTCCCGGCCGATTGCAAGTATATGGTCATCTCCCATTGGATGGAGATAGGTAGAAAAGCCCGGCACCTTAAGCTCACCTATGACTTGCGGATTATATGGGTCAGCAAGGTCTATGGTGAAGATCGGATCGACCTGTCTGAATGTGACAACATAACCCTTTTCCTTCATGAATCTTGCAGAGTATATCCTCTCAGTTGGAGCTAATCCCATGATAGAACCTGCAATATCCAGTGAAGTACCGTTCTGGCCAAGGACAAATATGTTGTTCTTTGCGTCTTCACCTGTTTGCCAGTTTTGATTCTCAGTAGTGGCAACCCTGAGGAATCCATTATATTCACTCATTGAGAATTGATTTAGTATCTGTCCTGGTACCTTTCCACTTGCAATATATACTGCCTCATCAGGGTCTGAGGATATGTCAAATTTATGGACTGAGGAATATTCCTCAGTTGTTTCAGAATCTTCAAGTTCATTGATCCAGTAATCAAAATTGTAAGAGGCAAGATACAGGGCATCTGTGGATGCATAGACAGTACCCCACTGACCAATAATAGCTGTGCTATTGAATTCCCTGCTATTCAAATTAAATGACAGGATTGTAATCAAGTCTTTTCCATTCACTGCTTCAGGCTTATAAAAATTATCACACAGGCATATTACATCCTGCGATACTACCTCCCCCTCATCCCCATAGATAATGTCATAATATTTAGGGAGTAAATCATTGTAGTCTATCTCAGCAAGCTTTTCTTCAAGGAGTAAGAGATATTCATCCTGCGTGATACAGGATTCTTCAATGGAGATAGACGTATCCTCTTCAGAGATGATTGGACTAAAACCACTTTCTGCATCTCCTGATAACAAAGAAATCTCACCTCCACCATCGGTATATGAAATACATCCATTATAATAAAAGGGTTCATAGATGTGAGAGTTCCCAACAAAATGAACAGTATCATTTATCATTCGTGAATCAAGATAATCTGCCTCTAAATATGTCTCCCTCTCAAGTCTTGGCGTAGTCTTATCAGTAATATCAAGAATAGTCACCTTTGTTATGGATCGCCAAATAACAGATGGCATAAATTGCGCAGTTTCTACATCTCCCTTAGTGGTTTCATCAGGGATATTGAATCTCTCTTTTACAACATCAAAGTCAACAGAGGAGAATATAAGCACTTTATCATTATGAACAAACATCTCTGTGGCATATCCTTCTAAATCTGTTTTGGAGATGATCACAACATCTTCCGGTGGCCATGCATCTATGATAAACAATCTTCCATTATTTAAGACATATATATGACTCCCGTCATTCTTTACAAAATCTGCCTCGTCAACACCTTCTTCCTGTATGTTGGTTGTAGAATAGTCGGTTGCACTCATGCTTTCATCGGACGAACTTTCTTGTTCACCTGTGGTCATAACAGCAGCATCTCCACCAAAATCCCTGTAATATCCACCCATATTTTCCTGTTCGAGTTTAATTATGGACTTTATATATGTTGTTAGTTCCGGACAGGAATTGACTCGTTGAAGTTTAATACCCACCTCGTTTTCAGGTGTGGACTCTTTACCTGTAAAATCAAAAGTACAGCCAGACAAAATAAGAAACCAGGTCATGAATATAAAATATTTATGGTTCATAAATTACCCTGTTTATTGGTTTACGTGATGATTATAGCAAATTAAGCTCTTTTAATCATCTTTTAATATTCAATCCATATAATAAGAGTTAACAAGATTGAGAAAATGAATATGAAATATATAAATCTTAAACAATCTAAAAAATCTAAAGGAGGTGAAAAAATGAGCAAGGATAATACAATAGCAGCTATATTCTGGACAAGCATCGTATTTGTCCAGGGAATCGGGGCATTGGTAGCTTCTCTGTATATATAATATAAAACGAATAAATAGGGACAGCGTAAAATGGTCGCTATCCCTGCGAAGGGCAAAGATGAAGAGACAAAGATGTTCCCCCGGTGTTACCGGAATTAAGGTTTACCGTAAAATCAGGCTATCTCCCAGCCTATTCAGATCTTGTAAGTACCCTTCAGCATCGGGTGGGTCAATCCACCGCACCATTTCCCAGTCGGCTCTTGTAGGTGAGCAGAGCACTCTCGCCAGATCAGCAGGGAATATTCCGGCTGCCTTGCTATGGGCATCTGTAATGGCGCCATTTAGAGAAAGTCCCATCTTGCAGCAAAAGCCCCAGATGTCTGCCAGATCTTTGGGCTCCTGACGGTCAATAACTGCAATCACTTTATTTGCAAGAATATTTTCCGGGCTGTCCAGTTTGCCAAGTATGGCATCTGGTCTAATAGCACCTATATGGGATGGGACATCGTTAATCAGCTCAATCTTCAATAGAATATCCTTTTCTACAAGTGAAAGGCGTACAAATCGTGCATCCTTCAGTAATATGTCAAGCCGCCATTCGCCTGATGCGGCAAGGACATGGATTACCCTTTCGGCCCACAAACCAAACCTGTTGTCATCATTAACAAACAGGTCTATGTCATCCGAAAACCTGTGATGCAAGTATCCCCTTGATGAGGCTGTGCCGCCACTAAGATAAAAACCAGTATTCAGATCATTTACGGCCTTTAATACTTTATCCTGAAGCGGATACAACCTCGTAAAATAATAATCTTTTTCCACTTATAATCTTTCCGGATGCTTGTTCTTGAGCCATTCTATAAGAAAATCAAACCCCCTTTTCCTGCTCTGCGATCTCATACGCCCTCTGAGGGCCGGCCATCGTTCCACGATGCCTCTGTAACCTAATAACCTTACAATATCAGGATAAGAGGCATATTCAAGAAGCCGCAGGGTAGCCCATTCCTTATCAAGTTTTCCTATTGTCAGCTTTCCTGACAAGATATCCTTGAACTTTTCTTCATCTATATCATAATCCCATAAATAAGCTGCTTTTGTCGCCATAACAAATTAAATGTAATAGGTCTGCAGATAGTTGTCAATAAGTGCTGATTGAATCCTGGGGATGCGATAAGAAATACAATTTTTAATCTTCAATCCATATAATAAGAGTTAACAAGATTGAGAAAATGAATATGAAATATATAAATCTTAAACAATCTAAAAAATCTAAAGGAGGTGAAAAGATGAGCAAGGATAATACAATAGCAGCAATATTCTGGACAAGCATCGTATTTGTCCAGGGAATCGGAGCATTGGTAGCTTCTCTGTATATATAATATAAAACGAATAAATAGGGATAGCGTAAAATGGTCGCTGTCCCTATTTATTTGGCGGAGGGGGTAGGATTCGAACCCACGGTGCTCATCGCACAACGGTTTTCAAGACCGCCACCTTAAACCACTCGGTCACCCCTCCATTTTTACGCTGAAAAATATCCCGACAAACCTTCTTGCTAAATCCTGTATTAAGTAATACGCTCTAAGCCTCCCATGTATGACCTAAGTATATCAGGAATTATAACAGAACCATCCTCCTGCTGAAAGTTTTCAAGGATAGCCACAAGTGTTCTGCCTACTGCAAGTCCTGAACCATTAAGGGTATGGACAAATGCAGTTTTTCCTTTGCCTGATTTATATCGTATATCAGCTCGTCTTGCCTGAAAATCATCAAAGTTGCTGCATGATGATATTTCCCTGTATGTCCCCTGTCCCGGAAGCCAGACTTCAATATCATAAGTCTTGGCAGCGGCGAATCCCATATCTCCGGTGCAGAGTATTATCACCCGATAAGGAAGTCCCAGCCTTTTCAGTATCTCTTCTGCATCATTAGTTAATTTCTCAAGCTCATCATAAGAATTCTCAGGTCTGCTGAACTTCACAAGTTCTACCTTGTTGAACTGGTGCTGCCTTATAAGGCCCCGTGTATCCTTTCCATATGATCCTGCCTCACGCCTGAAACATGGTGTATAGGCTGTATAGTATAATGGCAGGTCATCCTCTTTCAATATCTCTTTCTGATGTATATTTGTCACCGGTACTTCAGCAGTTGGAATAAGGTAGAGGTCGTCTCTCTCTATCCTGAACAATTCTTCTTCAAATTTCGGTAATTGTCCTGTCCCTGTCATGGTCTTTGGATTCACCATAAAAGGTGGAAGTACCTCTGTATAACCATGTTCTCTAGTGTGGATATCAAGCATAAAGTTGATCAATGAACGTTCAAGCAAAGCGCCTGCACCTTTAAGGAGGGCAAACCTGGCGCCTGCTATATTAGCCGCACGCTGAAAGTCTATAATCTCAAGGTCTTCCCCTATCTCCCAGTGTGGTTTGGGTTCAAAATTAAACTCAGGAACCTCTCCCCATTTACGTACTTCTACATTTTCTTTTTCTCCCCTACCTACGGGAACGGATTTATGCGGTATATTTGGAAGGGTTAAGAGTATCTCATTTTCATTACTCTCTATGATCCTTATGTCAGCCTCTAATCTTTTTATCTCCTCAGACACCCCCTTCATCCGGGACATAAATTCTTCAACAGGTTTTCCTTCTCTCTTAAGTTGTCCTATCTCGTCAGATGCCTTGTTCCGCTCATAGCGGAGGCCCTCAATCCTTTTAAGAAGATCCTTTCTCTCTGAATCGAGTTTCAGGAGAGGATCGAGATTAATAGTCTCCCCCCTCTTCTTAAAACTGTCCTGCACCTTCTCTGTATTTTCTCTGATTAATGCTATATCTATCATTTTTCAACCTAATTTAACATCGGGATATTGAATAGTCAAATTGTGTATAAACTGTTCTTCTGTATGCTTTCAACCTCTTGTTTCTTCTCCTCAAAACCCTTTCTCCCCATCATGCCAAAGGTAAGTCTTTTACCTTCTTCAACCCCGGGTTGGTCAAAGGGATTTATCTTGTAAAGCCCGCCGGTAAATGCTGTCTGAACTTCGAACAGATAGAACAACTGTCCTATAGTGAATGGTGTTATTGAAGGAATATCAATGCGGCAGTTGGGTCTTCCTGCTTTTGCTATAGCTACCTCTGTAGCACGCTGTTCTGCATTTATGAGTTCATTGAGTGTATGGCCACTGAGATAGTTTATCCCCTCCATCTCTGTGAAATCCTCCGGTATATTTATCTCGTTTTCAAACTTATCAACCTTTAGGAACGTTATAGTCTTATCATGCGGACCTTCTATATATAATTGAAGCTGCGAGTGCTGGTCAGTTGCCCCAATTGCCTTGACAGGTGTCTGACCTGTATATACAACCCTTCCATCAAGGCCATATTTCTTTCCAAGGCTCTCTGCCCACAACTGTACATACCACTCTATGATACTGCCGAGGGCCTCTGAATATGCCATCAGGACCGAGATATTTCTTCCCTGCCTCATATGAAACAGATACTCAAGGGTCCCTTTCATATATGCAGGATTTTCCCATACATTCGGGTTACTGCAGCGTTTATCCATATTTGCAGCGCCTGTGAGGATATCATCTATATTTATCCCTGAAACTGCTGCTGATAGCAGGCCTACAGGTGTTAGAACAGAGAACCTCCCTCCAACACCTGGAGGGATATCGAGGGTCCTGTAGCCTTCCTCTCTTGCAATCTTTCTCAGGAGTCCTGTTTCAGGGTCTGTAATTGCTATGATCTGCGAGGCATCAATCTTGCCACTTTTCTTTCTTATGACTTCTCTCAATACAAGGAAACTTGCCATTGTCTCTGCTGTGGTACCGGACTTTGTTATAACTACAACTACGGTCTTTTTAAGGTCCAATAATTCTAACAAACATGCTGTTTCATCCGGATCAACATTGTCGAGGAAATACATCCTCGGATGCCTTTTATCGTGTTGCACAATTTGATTATAGAACGGTGAATGGAGTGCATTGTGTATGGCAAGGGGTCCGAGTGCAGAACCTCCTATACCTATGAGGAGGAGGTTGTCAAATGTTGCAGTTAAATCTTCAGCAAGTGCCTTGATTGGTGCTGTGTCCTGGTATGGCAGATCAAAGAAAGGAAGCTCTCCTGCCACCCTTTTTGAAACAAGGTCAGAATGTATAAGTTCAACTTTATCACTGAGATAATTTATATCCTCAGGTTCGAGGCCTGAATCATCACCGAGCTGTTCTTTCATCATAAAATTAAAATCGAGGTGTATCTCCTCATGCTCCATCTGTAAGAACCTCCTTCCATTTACCGGATACACCGAGATGGCAGAGTGCAAAGTCATATTTAAGAGGATCCTCTGGTGACAGCAATCTGAAGTTTTCTGTTATCTCCTCGGCCATAACCCAGCTTGGAGACTTTTTGGTTGTCATATTCAGGTTTTTACAAATCCTGATTATATGTGTATCAAGGGGGATTATAAGAATAGACGGGGATATCCTGTCCCAGAGACCGAAATCAATCCCGTCGTCCGGCCGCACCATCCACCGGAGGTACATGTTAAGCCTTTTGCATGGACCGCCATTTACTGGCGATGGTAAAAGCTGAATAAGCCCCCGTGGATGGAGATTGTCTCCATAGACAGGTGTTGTGTCTATTTCTCTGAGAGTCTCTATAAATCTATTTAGAACGTATCTTATATTTGTATCTGAAAATGGACTATTAAAGCTGCCCCTATCCTTGGTAAGAGGCAGGGTGTGTTTATAGGCAACTTCAGTTTTCCTGTTTTCATTAATACAACTATAAAAGAGATTACGGATACTTCCGTGTTTTCTCAAAACCTCCCTCAATATATAAATTAGACATGCAATATCAACCCCTTTACACATCCTGTAATAAAGGTTGTCAAAATATTCCCGATCTTTTTGCGGTTCAAAATTGATTACATAATCGAAAAGTCTTTCATTGGAAAGAGAAAGTATTTTTCTAATGACTGGCTTGAACAATCCTATCCTTCCAAAGGAAAGTGCTGATGCGATAAATCCGGAAATCTCAATATCTATTGGATCCTTGTACTGGTGGGGAAATTCCACAGGGTCATTTTTAATTAAATTTCGCAGGAGAGGTGGATCGTATATTCTATCAAGCGTCCTTTGTATGTGTGCTAATTTTTTATCAGTAATCTCCATATCTCAGTTATAGTTAAGAAATGAATAATTTACACATTACTTTTCCTGCTGATACAAGTTGGAATATGGGCTGATCAGCCACTTTGAGTGATTTTTCGATGAGAAGGTCTATCAGTTCTTCTGTCATACTAAGGGAATTTTTTAATAGGAATCAGGACTACTATACTATTTACCTTTATAGTATGTCAAGAAATTAACGCCGATATTATTAAAGAGTAAAATATGCCGAAGATATTGAGAGGTTAATGTTAATGGATTTAGAAAATAGACTCAGACAGCTTGAGACACTTATAACTGTTTCAGGGATGGTTAATTCTTCTCTTGAACCGTGGGAGATAAGGGAGAGGACCATAAAAGCAGCAACAAGACTTTTGGATGCAGAAGCTGGCAGTCTTCTGCTGATAGATCATGAAAGCGGTGAACTATTCTTTGAAGTAGCCGTTGGCGGGAGCGAGAGCAGGATAAAAGAGGTAAGGCTTAAAGCAGGACAGGGGATTGCAGGATGGGTGGCAGAAAAGGGAGAGTCTGTTATTATTCACGATGTCCGTTCAGACCCGAGGTTTTTTAAGGGTGCAGATGAGAAAACAGAATTTGTAACAAAGAATATTATATGTGTACCTGTAAAGGCAAAGGATAAGATCCTTGGGGTCCTTGAGGCTATTAACAAAAGGGAGGGGAGATTTGACAAGGGGGACCTTGAGGTATTTATAGCCCTTGCAAACCAGGTTGCTATTGCTATAGAGAATTCAAATCTATACCAGGAACTTAAAGAGGCCTTTTATGGAATTGCAGAGGCACTTGCAGAGACTATAGAAATGAGGGATCCCTATACAGGTGGACATACGAGGAGGGTTATGAATTACAGCTTATCTATAGGAATGGAAATCGGGTTATCCAAAGAGGCATTAGAAAAATTAAAGCTCTCTGCAATACTCCACGATATAGGGAAAATTGGAATCAGGGATGATATCCTTCTGAAAAAAGGGCGCCTTGATCAGGATGAATTCGAGAAGATGTGTATGCATCCTGGATATGGTGCTGAAATATTGGACCACATAAAGCAATTAAAGTATGTAATCCCGGGTGTAAGGAGTCATCATGAAAAATATAATGGCAAGGGGTATCCTGATCATCTGATGGGTGAAGAAATCCCTGTAATTGCTAGAATAATAGCAGTGGCAGATAGCTTTGATGCGATGACCACAAACAGGCCATACAGAAATGCCCTGAGCAGAGAAGAGGCATTTAAGGAACTTTGTGATAATAAAGGAATACAGTTTGATGCCAATGTAGTAGAGGCATTTCTAAAGGTATATAAGGAAATGGAATGAAGATAAGGGTTCTTGGATGTTCAGGCGCGCTGCTTCCCAATGCAAATCAACCCGCCTTTCTTGTAGATGAGAAAATCCTCCTTGATGCCGGTACAATAGGTAATGTTTTGTCTGCAGATGAACAATGGAAAATAAGGCATATCCTCCTGACTCATGCACACCTTGACCACATAGTAGGAATACCATTCCTTCTCGATAATATAGTAGTAAAGAATATAAGACATCAGGTAATGGTTATTGGTATTAAAGAGACTTTGAAGGCCATAAAAGAACATCTTTTGAATGATAAGATATGGCCTGATTTTTCAAAGATCCCTGATAAGAGATCACCAGTACTTATTCTAAGAGATGTTAAACATAGCTTTCCTTTCAAAATTGACAAATACACTATTTATCCATTAAAGGTACGGCATACAGTGCCTGCTGCAGGGTATATTATTGAAAAGGGTAGAAAAAGGCTTTTATATACAGGGGACACAGGCCCTGTCAGAACCACATGGAATGAGGTGAACAGGCTTGGATCAATCAGTGGAAGAGTTGATGCCATTATAATTGAGGTCTCTTTTCCAAACAGGATGAAAGAACTTGCCATCAAATCCGGCCATCTTACACCAAATCTATTGTATAAAGAGCTGCAGAAGTTAAATAATTTACCAAAGAAGATACTTATAACCCATCCAAAGCCGCTATATTATAAGCTTATAAAGGATGAAATAAATAAACTTATGGTGGAGGATATAGAAATACTCTCCGATAATATGATTATTACGATATAACCTTCTCAATAATCACCTTCAGGCCGGCATGTAATATGATTATAGTTGTTATCAGTATTGCATACAAAGTAAATCCTATCGGGTAAAACTCTCATGCTTAATATTGTTCACAGAAGGCTCCTATGGGGTGCAATAATAGCCTTATCCATAGCTGTGATTGTAAATGCCTGTTTATATCTCGGCCTGTTCGAAGAACTGGAGCTTAAGACTTTTGATATCAGGGCAAAATATTTCAGGAAACAGTTGCAACCACCGCCTGATATTGCGGTTATACTTATAGATGAATTATCTCTTAAGGTGATGAATCCTGTGGTAGGGAGATGGCCATGGCCGCGGTCTCTACATGCCGATGTAATTGACTTCCTTGATATGGGCGGGGCGAAGACCATATTATTTGATATACTGTTTACTGAAAATGAACAGGGTTCTCATTTTAGAGAGGGAAAGGTCTCGGACAGTGACGAAAGGATGGTAGAGGCTACCAGGTCTGCCGGAAATGTTTATCATGCTGCACAGATCCTTGCTGATTCTGAGGATGATTACAATAAGGATTATCTTAATAAACCGCTCCCTGAAGATTTTGTAAAACGCTTTTCAGTCCACGCTGAAGGTTCCTTTGCCGGTAATAACAACACCTACTATATACCTTTTCCGGAACTCTATAATGTGTCCAGAGGGATAGGGATTGTAGAATTTTCCCCTGATCTTGATGGTGTTTACAGGAGGACAAGGCTATTCAGACATTATCAGGGAAAAGTCTATCCCGTACTTTCTATAGCGCCTTTGATGCATACATCTGAATCTGAATATTTACAAGAGGAAGAAAGAAGACTTACCCGGGAGCCATACCTTATAAACATGTATGGAGGATTCAAACCATATTCCATGAGCGGTATTCTTACGTCAGTACAGAAGATTAAGACTGGAGAGTTGGATAACCTTCCGGTGGACCCCAATGAATTTAATCAAAAGGTCGTTTTTATAGGTGGGAGTGCAGTGGGCATTGAAGACCTTAAGGCCTCTTCACTTGATAACAAGACACCAGGTGTTTTTTTGCATGCATCTATTTACGGTAACATTAAAAATAGGGATTTTCTCAGGTATCCACCCTCCATAACAACCAGCCTTTCAATTTTGCTAATGTCTATTGCTATTACCTTTGGGATTCTATCGAGGCAGCATTTGATTTATCAGTTAGGGCTTCCGGTTTTTATTACCGCTGGATATATGCTTATAGCATTCTGGTGGTTTAAAAATAATATGGTACTGGATATTGTTGCACCGGTAACTGCTATTGTCCTATCCTGGCTGGGAACACTTGCCTATCTTAGTTTTACTGAAGGTAAGGACAGAAAAAAGATAAGGAAGATGCTGGAACAGTATGTCTCACCCGCAGTACTGTCATCTGTTGTGGACAGGGCGGGGGGGGACATATTGAAGGCTGAGGTGGGGAGTAAAGAGAACATTACAATCCTCTTTTCTGACATCAGGGGATTCACTACTATTTCTGAGTCCCTTGATGCAGAGAAGGTAGTTGAACTTCTTAATGAATACCTATCAGAAATGGTTGACGTTATATTCAAATATGATGGTACCCTGGATAAATTTATAGGAGATGCGGTTATGGCCTTCTGGGGGGCGCCCCTAAGGGTCAGTGATCATGGAAAGAAGGCGGTAGATGCTGCGCTTGAGATGAACAAGCGGCTGAAATATTTTAACGAGCGGATAAATGCGGAGGGTTTTCCTCAACTTAAGATAGGAGTAGGTATAAATACAGGTAATGTAATACTTGGAAACATAGGTTCCGAAAAAAAACTTGATTATACGGTAATTGGGGATAATGTTAACCTTGCATCGAGGATGGAGGGGCTTACAAAGGAATACGGATGTCCGATACTTATTGCTGAGTCAACCTATGAAGGGCTAAAGGGTTCAGTGATATGCAGGGTTGTTGATATGGTAAGGGTAAAAGGAAAAAGGCATCATGTCAGGGTATATGAGCCATTAGATCCTGATATATTGGGTCATGAATCGATTAGCAAAATAAGCATGTATGCAGAAGAAGGATTTAATTTTTATCAGAATAAGGAATGGAATAAGGCCATAGAAAAATATTCAAGCATACTTGAAATAATATCTGACGATACCCTGAGTAAATTATTTATTAAAAGGTGCGAAGATTTTATAGATAGTGAACCATCATCAATATGGGATGGGGTATATATGATGACTAAAAAGTAAAAAGGAGGCGCCATTATGACAAAAAATCTTTGGAATTTACTGAACAGTACAATAAGTATTTTTATGCTGCTGTTTTTGCCATCCGCTGTTTTAGCCGGAGACCTTTATGTGCAGAGTATAAAGGCCAGGATCCTTTCTTCCCCTTCACTTGGCTCACAGATAGTTGTTGAGGCAAACAGAGGGGAGGTTTTGAAAGAGTTGGAAAAGGAGGGGAATTGGTTCAAGGTGAGTTACAAGGAATCTACAGGCTGGGTTTCAAGGCTCCTCGTCGGGCCTAAACCCCCATCAGGCAAGGTGTCCGTACTTGAGGAGACTGAAGAGAAACTTGAAAAGGGCTCAAGGCGCCGGGCCTCGGCATTTGCAACTGCTGCTGCAGCAAGGGGTCTGGCGGAAGAGCGTGCAAGGATCAGTGATCAGTTAAAGGTTGACTATGACGGCTTGGAGTGGATGGAGAAGATAAATATAAGCGATGAAAAGGCCGCCATGTTCATTATAAAGGGGGTGGGAAAATGAATCGTTTATTTAAACTCATATCCTCTATTCTGTTCCTTACCTTTCCTGTATTTTATATGACGGTTTCACATGCATCTGATGACTTCAGAAAGAGGGCGCCGCAGGTGGAAGAGACATTTACCGAAGATGATGATATCAGAGCTGAAATAGTATTTGGCAGGGAGCTGGCAGCAAGGATTATAGGGAAGTATGGCATTTATAAGAACAATGATATCACACAATATGTAAACATGTTGGGTAAAGGACTTTCACAGTACACAAACAGGCCTGAATTAGAGTTCAGGTTTGCTGTTCTCGATACGGATTCGATCAACGCATTTGCAGCTCCTGGTGGATATATCTTTATTACAAAGGGGGCGCTAAAAGCAATTGAAGACGAGGCCGAACTTGCCGGAGTACTGGCCCATGAAATAGCACATGTTTCTGAGAGGCATATAGTCAAGGAGTTAGATATCAAGGGGAAAGACGAGTCTACAGTGGCAAACATAGGCAGGATTATCGGAGGAAACACGGAATTCCTGCGCGGTGTCTTTACGCAGATGGTGGATGAGGCAGCGGATATTCTATTTGAAAAAGGATTTAAAAAACAGGATGAGATAGACGCAGACAGAATTGCTACCCTGATCATAACCACTGCCGGCTATGATCCCTCCGCCCTATCGAGGTATCTGAAAAAGATCTCATCGGATGAGAAAGAAGGTAAAACTATTGGCAGTACCCATCCGCTGTTCTCGGAACGTATAGAAAAAATAGACACTCTTCTTGTGGATAATAATCTGGCGGGTAAAAAATACGAAATAGTTAAAGAGAGGTTCCATGAAAATGTCAGGCTCAGGTAATAAAATCTGTATGTTCAGGGCCTGGCAGTATGTATTATATAATCTGTTTTTTATTCTCATTGGTTACAGTTTCCTGCTTTTTACATCAGTATCCTTTGCTGATGAATATCACTACAATAATATTATTATCGGTGACAGGGCTTCTGGCATGGGAGGGGCGTATACAGCGATATCGGATGATCCTTCAGGACTATACTATAATCCTGCCGGAATAGCCTTTTCCTTCGGGAGAAGCCTGTCTGGTGGTGCACAGGCATATCATATGGTACAAAAAGAGTACAAGGATGTACTTGGCGGAAGGGGTTGGAACCGCAGGTCTTCTGAGGTGCTGCCAAATTATTTCGGGATCATCCTGCCGTTTGGAAATGGGAAAATGGGCTTCTCCTTTGCTGTTCCGGATGCAATACTGGAGGATCAGGCTCAAACCTTTTATAACATACAGCAAGGTATTGAAAGATACATTATAAACATAAATGATTCAGACAAGACATATAACTTTGGTCCTTCCT